>JAABUS010004553.1_pt1 | contig 19754 bp, 15 predicted proteins | sample 5560161 | NCBI WGS metagenome assembly JAABUS01 (sample SAMN10711885, study PRJNA513376) | rock metagenome | isolation source: Antarctica rocks | place: Antarctica: Victoria Land, Trio Nunatak nord | collected 2016-01-04 | reverse complement strand
AATTTGCGTTCTATTTCATCAATAGTAACGGGAACCCGCTCTATTTTACCCACCAGAAAAATATACGAGCAGGCTCCTATCAATCCTAATGCCCCGATAAAAACCAGTGCCGGTTTAAAGTCACCTCCTTTTACCAGGAAGCCGATTACAATGGGTACTACGATAGAAGCTAAATTGCCCATAAAATTAAATACCCCACCTGTTAACCCAATCAGGTGCTTTGGTGATAAGATCGAAACAAATACCCAGGATATTAATGCCATGCCGGCTCCAAAGAAGGCCAGTGCCATAAAGAAAATAATGTAGGTTGTATCGTTACTGTAATTAGCGCCTACAATGCTGGCTGATACGATAAGTCCAATAATAATGGGCGTCTTACGGGCTACTCCGATAGATTTACCCCGCCGGATAAAATAATCGGACAGGAAGCCGGATAAAAGCAAACCGGCACAGGCTGCCAGAAAAGGAATCGAGGCGAGGTAGCCGGATTTCAGAAAGTTTAAGCCCCTGTATTTAACTAAGTACGTGGGGAACCACGTCAGAAAAAACCAAAGCATTGCATTCATCGCAAACTGCCCGATATAAACGCCCCATAATGTGCGGTTGGTAAACACCTGTTTTATATTGGCCCATTTCCAGATAGAAGGGTGACCAGGGTCATTTTTTTTCCCGGAGATTAAACCTCCCCCCTTTTCAATATAGTTCAGTTCTTCTGTATTCACACCTTGGTGATCAAGGGGATCCCGGTAAAAAAGATACCATATTAATCCCCACAGCAGCCCTATTAAGCCAGTGGTAATAAACAATCCCTGCCAGCTAAAATAATACTGAATGGTTACCAAAACAGGTGTAAAAAAAGCCAGGCCGATGAACTGGCCTGAAACATACAGGGCAATGGCAGAGGCCCTTTCGTGGTCGGGAAACCAACTGGTAACGATGCGGTTATTGATGGGATAAGAAGGCGCTTCGAAGGCACCGGTAGCTAAGCGAAGTCCAAAGAGACTGACGAACCCTCTCGCAAATCCCTGCAATAACGTAACTACTGACCATGTAATTAAACAAAAAGCATACAGCACCCGCGGACTGAAGCGGTCGGCGATCAGTCCTCCCGGAATTTGAAGTATGGCATACGTCCAGCCGAAAGCTGAAAAAATTAACCCCATTTCTACCGTTGATAATTGCAAATCTTTACTAAGGGCAGCCGCTGCAACAGAAAGATTACTGCGGTCGAGGTAATTGATCATTACATTCATAAACACGAGGGCTAACATGGCGTACCGTATCCGGGTTCTTTTGTTTCTGCCGCTTAGTTGTTGCATTGAGGGTTTATTGAGGAAAAGTGAAGGATTTTAATTTAAAAAGAAAATAAGCAATAAGCCAAAACTAAGAAATAGTCAAAAAGCCATAACACTAACTTAAGAAAAAAAATGTCCAATGTTCAACTTTCAATATTCAATTCTCCTGAAAGCAAATCATTTAGAAAACATATTTGAATATTGAGTATTGAACGTTGATTATTGAGTATTTGTACTTAAAAAATGATGCATAGATTTCTTCAGCTAAGGATATTGGCTAACAAGGCAGAAATTAGGGACTTTTGGTATTTTGTCCAACTTACCTGGCAGTCCAGCCACCGTCTACTGTAAGCATCGAACCCACCATGTAACTGCCCGCATCACTGGCCAGAAATATAGCTGCCCCCTGAATCTCCCGCATCTCTGCCCAACGGCCTAAAGCAGTAGCGCCTACCACAAATTTTTTACCTTCTTCGGTATCGGCGATGGGTATGTTCATTTCAGTTAAAAATGGTCCGGGACAAATAGCATTTACCTTAATATTGAAGGGAGCTAATTCTAAAGCCAGTGCCCGGGTCATTTGTACCACCGCCCCTTTACTGGAAGCATATGGGGTGCGATTCGACAAACCAACAAGGCCAAGCGTGCTGGCCAGGTTGATAATACTGCCACTGCCGTTTTTCTTCATGTAAGGCGTTACTGCCCGGCAGCAAAGCCAGGTGCCGTTTACATTCACCTCCATTACTTTATTGAAATCTTCAGGGGTAACTTCATCAATTGCCCCGCGGATATTGATACCTGCACTATTGATGAGAATATCAATTTTACCAAAGGCGTCCATAGCGGCAGTCGCCATATTTTTGGTTTGTTCCTGACTGCTAATATCAGCGGGGAAGGAAATTGCTTTAATACCAAAATCCTGGCTTAGTTGCCCCGCAGCGCTGGTTCCTTCCTCAGCGTTTCGGTTTACTAACATTATATTAGCCCCGGCCGACGACAATCCGGCAGCCATGGCCAAACCAAGGCCTTTGGAACCTCCTGTAATAATGGCTGATTTGCCGCTTAAGTCAAATTGTTTTATTCCCGGAAGTACTTCTTTACTCATGTAGTATCGTGTCTTATTTGTTTTTATTCCAGCCCTGCTTTATTTCAGTCACAGTGTATTTTTACTATACTCGAGGCAGGCGAGGATATTTTGCTCCTCTGCCGCCAACCGGTCTTCAGGGGACAGTTGCGATACCCTTGGCAGACCAGATCCATATTTGTGTTGACGAACCATCCGGAGGGTCCCCGCGAGTTCAGAACCAGGTACTCCCACAAAAGTTTCCCAGTACTCATTTTTTAAACAGGGTATCTCCAGAGGGTCACGCGTGATCATTTCCAGGTTAAAAGTGACGTTCGGGTTATGTTTCCTGCAAAGGGCAATTATCCGGGGCAGGTCCAATATACCCTTCCCCAAAGGAACTTCTGATAATAGAAAACCATCGGCATATTCTTGCAGGGCCATGTCTTTCACGTGCGTAGAGAAAGCATAAGGTGCCAGGGTTTGGATGACTTCCATCGGATCTTCGAGCAAAGAAATGCTGTTACCAAAATCGAGGGTCACGCCTACCCATTCGCTTTTCAGTTGTTGCAACATGCTTTCTAATTCCGGCGCCCGCCAGTCTTTATGATTTTCGACCGCCAGTTTCATTTTATGTTTGCGCAGAACTGGCTCGGCTAATTGCAGGGAAGCTAACGCATTTTTCTGAAGCTGTTGAAAAGCTTCGATGGAATGATAGTTTTCATACCGGCGTCCGCTGGAACAAACCGTTCTTAATACCTGCATGCCGGCTTCTTTGGCATTTTTAACTTCCTGCTCAAAGCGGGTGACATCTTGTACGGTATTTGGTACAGCAATAGAGCCTTCTAAATACAGTCCTAACTTCTCGCGAGTGCTTCGTACGTTCTTGGCAAAGTCGCTTGTCCAGTTATTTACTACCACCTGAACACCACCGGCACCAATCTGATGGCAATGCTCCATAAGATCTACGGCGTTGGTAAACCCGTGGTATTTTTGGCTCTCTACTTTTGAGTTCCAACGGAAACCGTAAGAATGCACCACGATACCCATCGGCATTTCTTTTTTGAAAGCCGGCATTTCCGGTATAGACAGCGCCATAGCTCCAATGGCAGCTTTATGCAAAAAGTCACGTCGATCCATTAACATTGGCGAATTATTAGCTGGGTTTGGGACTGAAGGATCATGTTTGTATCTCCTTGATATAGGTATGTCTAACAATTTATTTGCTTTCGGGAACCTTCTTCTCCGGCACATATTTCTTTAGTTCTTCAGCTTCCCAGGGCACCACTCTGCCCTGGGAAGTATTCCGGGTGGTGCCGACTGTACCTTTACTGATGGGACCGGCGTTGTTACCCCATTCATTTCGGATATAAGTTAAAATAGCGGTAATAGCGGCATCATCCATAGTGGAATGAGCAGGCATAACAGGCAGGATTTCCGGTGTATCGTACTTCTTACCCGCTACTTTTACCGGCCCCTCCATGCCATGCAAGACAATCAGGGCTAAGCGTTTCTCATCTCCCAAAACCCAGTCTGAGCCCACAAGTGGCGGAGCGAACCGTTTCATTCCGGCCCCGTCGGTGCCATGGCACCCTGCACAGGTAGTAAGAAAATTCTGTCGGCCCATTGCAAATAGTTGTAGCTGTTCATCGTTTAATAAATTTTTTTTAACGGATATGCTTTTGCCGGCGTTGTGACCGGGCCATTCAAATAAAGAAGTTAATGCTGCGAGTCGGCTTGCTTCAATCTTACCACCCGATTTTGTGAATATACCCGGTGCTGCCGTTAGCCGGACAGGCTTTGATTTATTATTACCTGCCCCCATTGATAGACCGGTTAGGACGGCTTTTTGCCGCCAATCTACATGTTCCTTCTTTCCATCCATCATTGCTAATAGCTTATTAAGTTCCGCTGGATTTTTTTTCCTGATAATGGCAGTAGCCACCATTTCAAGGAAAATTTCCCTGGCCGGTTCGCGCTTTTGCCATTGCGGAGCTTTCCACAAATGTTGCAAAAAGGCGAACTCCCGGTCCTGAAGACTGCTTAGGACGGCATCACGGATTAATGGAAAACTGCCATACCGTTCAGTAATACCAGCTAACAATTGATTTGATACTGCAGGATCCAGCACCTGGGCCGTAAGCGCTATTTGCAGTATCTGTTTGATAGGGGCATTTTGCCATTCCTGCATTAACGCCTGTTCCAGCTTTACCCGAATATTCTTATCATCCCTGGCAAAAGGCTCCAGCAGTCGTAAGGCAGTGGTCCGAACCAGGGGATTTTGGTCGGATGCTAGCTGGAACAGCAAATCCGGCTGAGCCAGTTTTAATCCTTGCAAGGTCCACAAAGCCTGGAACCTGCCCAGGTTATTTTCTCCCTTCAGAACCAGATTGGTTAAAGGCTGCACTATACTCTTTTCATTACGTTCCACCAGTAGACGTTGCGCCATATCCCGGTACCAACCGTTGGAATCCGATAAGCAGCCTACTAATTGCTGCGCAGAGGCATTAGAAAATTTTTTGAGCTTCGATGGCTTCCAATTTTCCGGCACAATCCGCCATATCCGTCCCCGGTGGACAGGTTGCACCAGTTTGCGATTAATTGATTGATCCCGTAAATAAGGCGTAATATAGGCTGCGTGCTGTACCACTCCCCGGTACATATCAGTCACATAAAGCGCTCCATCAGGACCATCTGATAAATGAACCGGACGAAACCGTTCATCTGTTGAAGCCAGAAACTCCTTGCCCGGATGTGGATCGTGGGCGGAGAGCAGGAATCCATTCTCCTCTACTATATTCCTTTTAATCAGGTTTCCCGAGGGTTCGCAGACGAACACATTGCCGTAGTATTCCTGAGGTAAGGCTGTTCCCCGGTAAAAAAGCGGAGAGCAGGCTGCTGTAAATTCGAGTAACCGTCCTTCTTTGTCTAGTGTACCAGGAATATACCCCCGGTTTACGGCCGGATTAGCCCGGATAGGGTAGACTCGGCGATCAACTGTCAGACCATGATCAATGCCTGTTGTTGGTTTATGGTTTTTGTTGCGGGAAAGATAATTGGGTGGCACCAAATCGGCATGAAGCTGCGACCAGTTATAATTGTAAATTAAACGGCCTTCGTCATCGTGGCAGATTCCCCATTGCCCCCGGAACTCGGTACTATCCCGTTGCCACTTTCCATCAGCCAGGTGATACCTGAACCGCGACTTGGCATTGTAATACCAATTATCTATACCCCGCCACAGTCCGTTACCTGAGTGTTCGGGTAACGGACTGCCTGCATATGCGGAATCAATCAGTATTTTAGTGTCTGACTTTAAATCATTGTTTAGATCCTGAGTGAGCCACAAGGAGCCATTTTCCGCTACTAATGCACCGCCCGGAACCAGGGCAATGGCCCTGGGCATCACCAGGCTATCGAGGTATATCGTACTCACATCCATCCGGCCGTCGCCGTTCGTATCCTCCAGCACCGATACCCGGCCCAAGGGTTCTTTCTCGTTGGTGCCATCAATAGTAGTCATAAAACCGCGCATTTCTACTACCCAGAGCCGGCCATCCGCATCAAAAGTGGTAACTACCGGATCTTGTACCATAGGCTCTGACGCCACTAACTGAATTTGTAAGCCTGACTCAATCTGAAAAGAGGCTAATTCTTCAGTTGGGGTACGGGCGGGCGAAGGCCCCTCCTCAGGCTTATTTCCGTCTCCGGGATTAACAAAGCAGAATAGACCCAAAAGGCCGGCACCTAACAAACAAATATGGTAAACCTGCTTAAACATAATACACCATTTAGTGTTGAACTACAATACGCACTGGTATCCAATGTCCTTAACTTAAGAAAGTCTACACATATTTTTTTAATATTCAATAAACAAAGTACAAGTAAGTATTTAATTACTGCAAAAAGGATTGCTTTTTGAGAATTGAACATAGAAAATTGAAAATTTTTTCTTAGTTATAGTTAATGACATTTTTCTAATATTCAATATTCAATATTCAATAAACAATAAACAATACTCAATATTCAATTATTTCGGCAAAGGATTGCTTTTATTTGAGAATTGAACATTGAAAGTTGAGAATTGAAAATTTTTCTTCTTAAGTTAATAACATTGTACTGATAACCCCTACAGCAGTGTTTATACCCGGTTAGGATCAGGATGGGTATAGGGGGAGCGATATGGACGCTGCAGCAACGCGTTAGCCTCAGCGTCATTTACAATCTGCCGCTTCTGCGGGTCGTAAACCAATGGCCGGCCAAGCTTCATTGACATATTAGCAATGATGCAGCTTGCCGTAGAAATATGCCCTTGCTCAATATCGGCCACCGGTCGGCCTCCTTTTTCGATGGCGCCCAGAAAATCCAGCATGTGCAACCGGGTGGCTGGAGCAGCATTTAATTCTATTTTGGGTTCAGTAGGTTCGGTCAGGTCTTCCGGATATTTTTCTTTTTCGTACACCACGTCTTTGTGGATCTTGCTTCCACTTTTTTCATCTACGGGAACAAAATCGCACTGCATAGTGGAGGCAAACAAAGTGCCTTTGTCGCCGTAAAGGGTAAAAGACCAGGGATACTCAGGGTTGGCGGGCGTGCCCCAACTCCGGTGTTGCCAGACGCAGTTCAAATCGTCGTACTCAAAAAGTGCGGATTGGGTGTCGGTTATATTGGATTTACCTCCTTTCTCTACGTAAATACCGCCGGTAGAACTGATACGCTTAGGCCATCCCAACTTGAGCATCCAACGGACGGTATCGAACATGTGTATACACATATCACCCATAATTCCATTGCCGTATTCCATAAAGGTTCGCCACCAGCGCACGTGGGGTAAGCCGTCGTAAGGTCGTAAAGGAGCAGGTCCGGTCCACATCTCGTAATCCAGGAATGCCGGCACAGGCTGCACCGGCGGATTACCGTTTGCACGCATATGAAAATAGCAGCACATCTCCACGTGCGATACTTTGCCGAGCAGGCCGGCATCTACTATATTCTTTTTGGCATCAATTAAATGCGGGGTACTTTTACGTTGGGTGCCTACCTGCACTACCTTATTATACTTGCGGGCAGCAGCTACCATAGCTTCCCCTTCGATCACATCCACACTAATGGGTTTCTGCACGTATACATGCGCTCCGGCTTTTATAGCATCAATGGCTTGCAGCGCGTGCCAGTGATCAGGCGTGCCGATGAGAACAATATCGGGCTTATTTTCGGCAAGCATCTTACGGTAGTCTCCGTAGAGTCTGGGTGTCTTTTTCGACTTCTGGCGTTGGCTTACCAGTTTAGCAGCACCTTCAAGCTGGTTTTTGTCTACGTCACAGAGGGCCACCACTTCCACCGGCGCTATCTGGATCAAGCGGAATAAGTCACTTTTCCCGTACCAGCCAGTGCCAATCAGGGCGACCGACATAGGTTTTGCCGGCGTCATCACGTTCATACCATTCGCTTCCAGTGCTGTCAGGGCCAGGGTAGCCGTTGCTCCTTTCAGGAAACGACGACGGTCAATTGAAAAATCACTCATGGAAAGGAAAGTTTAGATTGTCAATATTTAATTAAGAAAATAAGATAGATGGCTTAAAAGCCCACGGCCGGGCGATAGTTTTCCTGCCTTCTGCTAACTTCCAATTAGCAATATACAAATAATCCTGATTTGCCAAAGAAATTAATCTGCTTTATTAATTGATAGTTAATTTATTGGCATTTGCAGGGTATTTATTGAATATTTTTAAAAAAAAGTAAGAGTAAGCAGACCAGAAGATGGATTTGTGCTGTGGGTTGAATTGAATAATGCAGTGAATGCAGATAAGCTTTACCAACAAGCGATAAAGTATAATATTTCTATTGCACCCGGAGAGATATTATCTTCATGTGCTGATTAGGCAAACTGTAAGGATAGACTATGGAAAAAAGTATGATTCAAAATACAATCTACCGCGAACCGAGAGCATTCGCTTTTCAAATACCAGACAAAGTTTGCATTTTCATTTGCCTCCGTAGGTTTCCCTGTCCAACACTACGTAGAGCGGGAGGAACATTTTAACAAGGGCATAAAATTTTAATTTTTTATTAGAAAAATAATTGCCGGTCTTACAGACAACAACTATACAACAGTAAAGTACCAAAGTAAAACCAAAAGGCAAAAAGCAAGAAAAGCCAGTGTATAAAACAAATAAGCTAATGGCTCTTTTATTAGTGATGGCATATTTTTTATGAAGTTATCAGTTTTATTACCACGATAACTACCAAATACAAAGTTTAAACCTTTAAAAGTAAAATTCATGTTATAACCGGAGCAGATTGCACTAGACGAGGCTATAGCTAAAGAATTCATGGAAAAAGGTGCGCACATAATTATAAATTACTTTGCAGACCAACAAAGTCCAGAAGAAAAACTAAATACAGAAAATTTATGAACAAATCATCGGATAATGCTTTAAAAAGCCAAACCCTGTTCGCTGCCCTGGCTGAATTGACAGGTACCTTTTTTCTCACCCTTGTTGCTCTTACAGTTGCTCCACCAGTCACTCCATATGCAGTTGGCCTGACACTATTGGTGTTTGTATATGCCATTGGCAGTCTTTCCGGTTGCCATATCAATCCTGCGGTTACGATTGGCCTGGTTGCGAGCAAGCGGTTTCCTCCGATTGAGGGAATAATCTATATTGTTGCCCAGATAGCAGGCGCTCTGCTTGCCCGGTTTATTGCCGGGTTTGGCGTGGCAGGCAAATTAGCTGAAGATTATCATGCAGGCAGCAGCGGAGCTGAGTTTATCGGGTTTGGTATCCTGATCCTTGCAGTGGCTGCTACCACTGAAAATAAGGTTTCCAAAGCAGGGAGTGGCATTGCAGTGGGCGGAGCATTATTAGCAGGCCTGTTGTTAAGCAACGGTATCTTAAATCCTGCTGTGGCAATTGCTATGGGTGAGGCTGGCTCTCCGGCAGTTTACATGACTGTTATAAGTGGTATTGTTTTCGGGTTGCTGTTCTCGCTGTTTGAGCGGGCAAAGCCTCCTGAAACGAAAGATTAAAGTCTAACTATTTTTCGTCGGCAAAACTAAAAACAGTAGATAGAAAAACAACAATCTCCCGCGATGCAATAAGCAGAGCTTTTGCAGGAGTAAGGGCTGCTAAGGATAAAAGTCGTGCATCAGCAGCTGGAAGTGCTTTAAGCCCACAAAATAATACTACGAAAAAGTAGAGATAGCTAATGGCTCCAGGCTATAATGACAATGTATTTATTAACTGCCCATTCGATGATTGTTATGCCCAAAACCTTCACGCTATAGTGTTTACTGTTTATCGTTGTGGATTTGTTCCGCTAAGCGCTTTAAGCGAAGACAACGGATTGGATAACAGATTGTCTAAAATTGAAAAGTTGATTAATAGTTCTAAGTACGGCATTCATGATATCTCTCGCACAGAATTAAACGTTTATAATTTTCCGCGTTTTAATATGCCATTTGAATTAGGCATTTTCTTCGGAGCCAAAAGATTTGGTAACAGAGATCAAAAAAGCAAGAATGCTTTAAGTTTTAAAAGAACCCGGTTTACTTATCAAAACTACTTATCTGATTTAAGTGGCGTTGATACGAAAGCTCACAACAATGACACTTCTCTAATCATCCGAAGTATAAGAGATTGGTTAAAAACTTCTTCAAGACGCAGTACAATACCTGGCCATTTAAGTATAATTGAAGATTTTAATAATTTTGGGATAGACTTACCTGGTGCTCTGGCCAACATAAATTTAGAAATTTCCACTCTTACATTCAATGATCTTTGTACATCAATTGAAGAATTTTTAAAGCCGATTATGACACTTTGAATACATCGTCCAAACAACGAATCCGTCTAATTTGTTCTTTACATAAAAACGTGAACTCCTATACTCATATCCCCCAATGTTCGACAAGTTTCCATTTGCTGCTGACCTAACACATTCAGCTCAACTCGTTATAATATACAGGCGTTTGAATATCTATTGAAACTTCCATTGAAGTGTACTATTGTACTTTTGAGGTTGGTTGAGCAAGATCAACTAATGCTATTAATTTAGTGCTTGAATTTAAATTAGCATTTGTAAATTTATGACGGTTAGTGCTTTTATGTATAATCTAAGAGGAATACTTAAACGAGTGTAAGAAGAAATTTTTATTTAGGTACAACAAACTATCTTTATTTTTCCAGAGAAATGAGTTGATAACAAGATTTTTTTAATTGAGTTAAAGATAATTTTACTTGTTTATAATAATATTCCTGTTTGTTCATCTAAATAAATATTTAGAACACTTAATTTTATTCCCATTAACGTACTATAATGGCCTATCAAAAAGGATTGTATCAAATAGAAATTAATCATCTAAAACTCGACCCTGAAAATCCAAGGTTACCTGAAAGGCTTAAAGGAGCTGCAGAGAATGAAGTGCTTAATTGGATGTTGACAGACGCAACTTTGACAGATTTAATGGCTTCAATAGTGGAGAACAGTTTTTTTGGAGGTGAAGCTCTTATTGGTATAAATGACCCACGTAATGCACAAGACGTAATTATTGTAGAAGGTAATCGACGTTTAGCATCTGTTAAAATCCTTCAAAATCCAGCTTTAGCAGAAAATAAACCTAAAACAGTACGTGAGTTATCGGAAGAAATAACTCGCAGAGGAAACTTGCCTAGCCGGTTGCCTATTTACATTGTCGATAACAGAGAGGAAGTAGCGAATTATTTAGGTTTCAGACATGTTAGTGGTGTGAAACAGTGGCCAGTTATTGCTAAAGCCCGTTATCTGTACGCCCTTTTCATTGTAAGAGGTTGGTCGAACGATATTTATCGACAATTAGCAAAAGAAATAGGTAGTAAAAGTGTTTATGTACGAAGATTAGTAATAGGATATCAATTATTCTTAGAAATTATGCAACATGGTTTCTTTGACTTAGATTATCTAAGTGAAGAGAATTTTGACTTGTCATTAATCAATGATGCTGCAACCAGGCATAAAGCAATTGAAGATTATATGGGTGTAGAAGTTGATTCTCGGGATCCTCTTCGAAATATAAAAAGTATTGAGTTTAAAAACGTTTTTCTATGGTTATATGAAAGAGATAAAAATGGGGAAACAAGACTTGGAGAATCTAGAAACCTTCCTGTTTTAAACAAAATACTGAGCACGGAAGAGGCAAAAAGAGCTTTTATTGAAGATAAGTATTCTCTTGATGATGCAGCAGCGTTAACAGCATTAGCGGATGAAAATGTTCGTTGGCATTTACAAAATGCTCGATTTTCGATGATTGAAGCTCAAAAATTACTTCATAGTATAAAATCTCCTAATAGAAGTGATTTAAGGTTATTGGAGGAAATCCGTAATAGTGCAGATACTATACGCAGGGAAGTGACTTCCAAAATTTTAGACACAGAAAATTTATAATGGCCATGTTTGATGTAAACCGTTTAAACTGGCCTGCACGTGGAGATATAAATGCATGGGCTGATTTTGTCGAAACACTTTGTATTTTCAACAAAGACACAGTTTTGTCTTTAGAAGATTTTGCCGATTTTTTAACTGATGATGCTAGTAAAAAGTCTAAAGATATTTTATCAGCTATAAATTTTAATGAGAACTTTTTAGCGCCTTTATCAGTTGCAACAACCCCTTTCAAAACATTTTTAACCTTAAAAAAAGATGAGGAAGATGAGGAAGATCGGGAAGATGATTTTTCTGGAGAAGATGAATACAATAAAGCTAAGGAGGATATAAGGAGTAGGTTAATTACTTTGTTCAATTTTTTACAGGCTAGAAAGGAATATTTTAAAGAGTTCTATCCATTTGAAGTATCTCCTAAAGAAACTATTATTAGTTATATTAATCGGGAAAATCAGACTATGTTGCATAAATTGTATCAGGTTCTACTTTTTTCTTCTGAAATGAATCTATATACCCCCGGTGACATTAATAGAATAGGACATTTATTTGAATCCTTGTGTAAAAGGCCCTTTTATCAACTTGTTCCAGCTATTGCAGAAAAACGTTTCTTTGGTGCAGGAGGTGGGGTGATAATACGTTCTGATTATCTGGGTGATTTAAAGCACAAAATTCAAGCTCTGGCAGGAGATCTATACATCAATACTAACCCTGATATTGATGATCCTGATGAATTAGGTAGTACTGGAGATGCCGGGTTAGACTGGGTTGCTTGGGTTGGCTTTGAAGATGAAAGCACCCATCAACCTGTATATTTTGGGCAATGTGCTTGTGGTGCTAATTGGGTAGATAAACAACATGAAACAGCACTATCTCGTTGGCGTAACTTTTTACTTCTAAACCAATCTGTCCAATGTTTTCATTTTATGCCTCGTTCATTTCGAAGAACTTCTTTGGAATGGTTTAGAAAAACGGCAATTGTACATGAGTTAACGCTAATTGATAGATTTAGATTGTTGAAAATGTTTAGTCTTGAAGATGATGAAATAATTACTGAAGCTTTAGCCCCTTATAATGATCTACTTGAAGAATCTGCTAATTTTTATTTTACTGAATAATTTATGCGATCGTGACCTTTTACCCATAAATTGTAACAGTTCTCTCGTGCTCTTGCAACTAAAGGGTAAATTTACGAAGCCTGGTAAGAAGATATCATCCCAGCTAATGCGATAAGAAACCAAACTCATCCACGCCTTATTCATAGAACCTTATTGAAGAGTACTTATATTCTTCACGATACTTCTATACCCATTTAACGTGTTTATATATTGCAATCTTTACCAGGTTAAATCTTTTAATTTGCAGCAAAATAATAATAATGAGAATAAAAATATTTTGTTACCTCTTATTGTGTTATTCTATTCAACAGACAACGCAGCAAAAAAAATTTTTTCATACCAGGGGAAAAGAAATCATTTCTCCTGAAGGAAAGCCATTCCTGATAAAGGGAACAAACCTGGGAAACTGGTTAGTGCCGGAAGGATATATGTTTAAACTGGAGAATTGGTTGGGCCGGCAGAAATGAAGAAATTCTGGAAGAAGTTCCAGGATAATTATGTAACAGCGGCAGATATTCATTATCTGAAAAGTCTTGGAATGAACTCTGTCAGGGTTCCTTTTAATTACCGGTTGTTTACTAATGAGAATTACATGGGTCAGAATAACGACCAGCAGGGATTTGTACTTTTTGACAGGCTTATACAAGGGTGCAGAAAAGAACAACTGTATATTATTTTAGATATGCATTGTGCTCCCAGCGGGCAAACCGGTGATAATATAGATGATGGTTCAGGTTATCCTTTTTTGTTTGACAGCCCTTCTGACCAGGAGCAAACTATTGCTATATGGAAGAAAATCGCCAGTCGCTACAGCAATGAAAATATTATTTCAGGTTATGATTTATTGAATGAGCCTATTGCACATTTTTTTGACAGCTCACACTTTAACCCAACGCTTGAACCTTTATATAAAAAGATAGTTGCAGCAATCAGAGGTGCAGATAAAAATCATCTCATCTTCCTCGGAGGTTCTCAATGGGATTCTAACTTTAAACCTTTTGGAAAACCGTTTGACAGTAATCTCGTTTACACTTTTCATAAATACTGGACTCCGCCGGTAAAGAATGTTGTACAAGATTATATTGATTTTCGTGATAAATACAATGTTCCTATCTATGTTGGTGAGACTGGTGAGAACACTGATGGATGGGTTGATAGCTTCAGAGTCGTTTGTGAGCAAAACAACATTGGCTGGCATTTTTGGCCTTATAAGAAAATGGATAATACAAGAGGTATTGTTTCATTTAATAAACCTGCCGGCTACGAATCTGTTATTAATTATGCGGATGCACCAAAAAAGAATTTTCAGGCCATACGTGATCTAAGGCCTAAAAATATGCAGGAGATAAAAGCCGCTTTCGATCTATTATTAGAAAACATCAGCTTTAGTAATTGCAATGCAAATGAAGGGTACATTAAAGCTTTGGGTTTGAATTATCAAAAGATTAAATAATGAGATCTTTAGTCAGCAGGGCGGTCATTTACTAATGCCGCCAATCACCTCTTTACTGCCCACCCTGATGAGAGCCTCGTAATAACGCTCTTTGAAGTCAGGTTCTTGAGCACTATTTTGATATTCTACTTAACAGCTTCTTATTTTATTCCAGGAACTTATTATATTCTGCAAGATATTCCAGAGGAGTTGTTCGCCATTCCGTTACCCTGGTAACATTTGTACGTACACACTGGTAAACAAAATCATAAAGCATCTTAACTATAGCCGGATTGGGAATTTTACTATTGTTGTCAGCAACAATAAAAGCTCCGCGTTTTCCCGTTTTTTCATCTTTTGCAATCTCAAGCATTGCATAACACACAGGTAACCTGGCTGTCTTAACCCGTTCTAAAATTTCAGGAGACTTCGATACTGCTTTTTCAGCCTGGTCGAAGAGGCTGTTATAAACTGTGATCAGTGAATCAGAAAGGAAAGTTTCTTTTTCCATAACAGGTTTTCCAAAGATGGATAACTTATATCCCGATTGCTCCATATTATTATCATGTAAAAGGTCTAGATATTCTTTTATCTGTTTTGATGCCTTGCCATAATATCCTGTTAGAAAATCATTCATTACTTCGTCAACATTTATATCCGGGTTCCAAAGTAACTTGTCGATTATGTAAGCCCGTAATTCTGCAAATTCACCCCCAATCTCCCGGTTACCTTGTTCGAAGACTGCTGAAACCCTGTTATCATGCATAAATTTAAGGTTCGGTTGAAGTATGCGAAGGTTTGGAAAAGGAGCAAAAAGGTTTGAAAACCTGATTACATAATCCCACACAATAATGTTGTTGGTTAATTTGCCCCATCCTTTAAGGTCACTGCTAAAAGACGTATCACCTTTTTCCATCGTGGTGTTCCTGGCACTTTCAATACTGCATAACATAATATTTACATTCTTCCTTGGAACAATATCTTTTGGTGGTACACGGCTATATTGGTATGCAAGAGTAGATATGATTTTATCCGGAAATCTTTCTGCCACCTTGTTGACAAAAGTTAATATTGAACCCATACCAAGCGCTGGATACTTTGAGCCGCCATGAGTTGAATACATTTTATCTTCAGGAGCAAAGGCAGCATATTTTGCATCCAACGCAGAGCAATCGGGACATCGGCAGTAATTGACATTATCATTCTGACTAACCGACCAATATAATGCTTCCGGGTTTTTATCAATAGCAGCCTGCAGGTTTTTACAAACAATTTCCAAAACATCAGGATTACTTAAGCAAAGCTGGGCTTCAGGTTGTACGCCTGCTCCATCCCATGAGGGGACAGTGCCTGCATGCCTCGTACTATCATAAAAACTAAAATATTCAGGATGAGCCTCTCCATATTCTTTCGGACTTAACAAAGCATCAAAAGTGTGCACCCAATATCCCCATTCGCTTTTATTTGGGCCTACATGAGAGTCTAATTTATGCCAAAGCTGGTATTCAGGATCAACTGCATCTCTATAAAAAGTTTCCCTATAGGTAAAAGCAGGCAACTCAATATCGTTGATTGATCTTAAAACAATCTTTTTCTTTTTAGGCACAAAAGTTACTGCAGATGAATACTTGCGACAGCCCATATACTTTTCAAGAAAAGTATATACACCATATAAAATTCCTTTGTCTGTTCCTCCTGTAATAACAAGACTTTTGCCGTTATTTTTAATAAATAATCCATCTTTATCAAGCTTTTCTTTCGGCACCTCCTTCAATTCAGGCCTGTTTACATTCCCTATTAAAATTTCACCTTCCTGCTGTTGAGTACTATCGCCCTCAATTGGTAAACTTGCTCCTGAAATTCTTTGAATATAATCCTGCAAAACTTTAGCAGCCTGTATCTCTGTAACAGTAGCTTTATCAGGAATAATAATCCTGCTTTTTGAAGTACCTCTCTTTACCAGGGTAAATTTTTGGGCTTGTGCTGACTGAATTATAACAAGAAAAAAGGCAAGGGTTATTGGTAAAATAATTTTTTTCATAAATACAGTTGTAGTTTGTTAAGGTCCAAAGAATAGTTTTAAAATTAAACAAAATATTGTCAGTTGCTGTTGTTTATTAGTTTTAGTAACCGGGCTTCTTAACAACAACAGACCATCCAGTTGTTTTCACTGATACATTAATAGGGACTTAAAAAATTTTCTACCTGAGAAATGGAAACACATCTGGCTATGTTATTTTGATACTCTTCAAATCAATACTTTCATGGTTCATCATCCGCTTTAGTCGCAGGACAGGTAACATGTGCTGATGATGATGATCAGAAATTGAAGTAACTGAATAAAGTAGTAAGATAACTTCACTAATTTTACTTAATTTCCTCTTAAATTCTTGACATGACCAAATCCTTTTCCCGGCGGCAGATTATTAAAACCGGTTTTCTTGCTGCCATAGGTTCTTCCTTTATAAGAAGAGCCGGCGCTGCGTCTGTAATGTATGAAGCTGAAACTGTTAATGACGACACCGAGTGGCAAAACTTTAAAGTGGGGATAGCCTCTTATACTTTCAGGAAAATGAGCCTGGAGGATACTATTAAGGCATTGATACGTCTCAATCTTCACTATATTTCCATTAAAGATTTTCATTTACCGCTCAGTAGTTCCATCGCTGAAAGACAGGCAGCGATGCAAAAACTAAAAGAGGCAGGTATAACTGCTTTAAGCTGCGGTAATATAACTATGGAGAATGATGAAAATAATATAAGGCAGGCTTTTCAATATGCTAAAGATTGTAACATGCCTGCCATTGTTTGCAGCCCCCATCCGGCTTCTATGCCCATCCTTAATAAAATGGTAAAAGAATATGACATTAAACTTGCCATTCATAATCACGGGCCGGAAGACAAACGATTTCCCTCTCCTTACGATGTTATGAAAGCAGTGCAGGGCTTTGATAAAAGGATAGGGTTATGTATTGATGTTGGCCACACCGCACGTGCAAAAGTTGATCCTGCTGAAGCTATTTTGAAATGTAAAGAACGTTTGTATGATCTGCATTTTAAAGACATTAGTTCCACAGAGCCAGATGGTTCTACCATTGTAGCCGGCCGGGGTGTACTTGATCTTCCATCTATAGTTCATTCCTTAAAAAAGATTCGTTATGATCGCCTGGTAAGCATAGAATTTGAAGGCTGGGAAAATGATCCATTACCTGCTGTAGCAGAAACTGCAGGATATGCAAAGGCATTGCTTTTAGCAGGTAAGAAGAAGAAAAACAGAGCCCCTAAATCCACCTAAGTGAATGTAATAAGTCCTGCACATTATATTCATCTTCTATGTCAATTGTATTTCTTCAACTAATTTAAACCTTAAAATAACCGTTCCCTCCGCTGGTTTTAAGTCTTTCGCAGGACGACTTAAATCAAACATGGTATCAGGACTGTGTCCGGTAAAAAATTAAGGTATGATTCTCTAATAAATAACACCAATGAAACGATATTATCTGCCACTTTTATTAGTTTGTTGTTTTTTTCTGGTAAGTGTAAAAGCTAAAGAGAATTTTGACAATGTAAATAATCAGCAGGAGACAATTAAAAAACAGCCGGAATACTTTGAATGGGAAAAAATCAGTAAAGAGAATGCTGTTATTCCTGGGGATTTTGCAGATCCTTCAATAATACGGGTTGGTGATACTTATTATGCAACCGGTACTTCTTCAGAATGGGCACCTCATTTTCCCATTTTTACATCAAAGGATTTGGCAAATTGGCAACAAATAGGTTATGTGTTTAATCAAACACCTTCCTGGGCTGCTTCTTCTTTTTGGGCACCTGAGCTTTTTTATCATAATAAAACCTTTTATGTGTATTATGTGGCTAAAAAAAAGAGTGATAAAATTTCGTGCATCGGAGCAGCTACCTCAAAAAACCCGGCAGAGGGATTTACGGATAAAGGCATTGTCCTTCCTTATGGAACGGAAGCAATTGACCCTTTTATAATAAATGAAAAAGATCAGTTATACATTACCTGGAAAGCCTATGGACTCGATAATAGACCCATAGAAATCTTAGGGTGTAAGCTTTCAAAAGATGGTTTAAAACCAGATGGTACTCCTTTTAGCATGCTGAAAGATGATTCGAGAAAAGGGCTCGAAGGACAGTGCCTGGTAAAGAAAGACGGTTATTATTATTTGTTTTATTCAATAGGTGCTTGCTGCGGCCCAAAATGCAGTTATGAAGTTTGCGTAGCAAAATCTAAATCATTGGAAGGGGAATTTTTAAAGTTTGTAAACAATCCGGTACTTACTGAAAACAATAAGTGGAAATGTCCGGGACATGGTACAGTGGCAGAAACGAAGGAAGGAAAATACTTTTATTTATATCACGCGTACAACAAAAAAGATCATGTTTTTACAGGAAGACAAGGCATGTTAGCGGAGGTGCTTTGAGATACAGAAACAGGATGGCCAAAAATAAAAAATGATAGGGGGGCAGAAGATAAAAACGCGACAACAAGGCTTACCTTTTTTGACGATTTTTCTGCTTCAAAAGTTTCTTTGCCATGGCAATGGGACTTCAGGAATGCCAAACCATTGTGGCAGATAAAAGGAGGGACTCTTTATCTTTCCGGTAAAAGTGATACTGCCAATAAAACCGGCACTGCGTTAACTGTCCGGCCTGTCAAAGGTAACTATAACATCACTGCTTCTGTTATAAACAAAAATGCATCACTTAAGGGTTTGGTTGTTTATGGAGATGCAGATCAATCAGTTGGAATTGGTATAAGAGATAACATGATTGAAGTTTTTGAAGTAAAGAATAACAAGAGGACTATTTTGAGCAGGGAAGAAAAAGCAAATAAAGGAGAAGTTTATTTGAAAATAGGAGTTGAAGAAGGTTATAAATTCAGATTTTTTTGGAGCCACAAAAAAAATAGCTGGAATGAAATAAAAGCAGGAGAGGGTCCTTATTATAATGGAGACTTTCTTCCTCCCTGGGACAGAAGTCCAAGGCCTGGTCTTCTTCATTATGGCAAAATAAAAGAACCGGCTGGTTTTTCTTTTTTTAAAATCGAATATCATTAAGTCTGTTTAAAAAATTCTTTGTCCGTGTCGGTATTCTTAGAAGCGTCGCCGTTGCAACAGGCTATCCCCTGCAATTGCAGTTTAGCCGGCTTTTGCACAATTAATTGTCTGGGAAAAAATAAAAAAGTATTCTGCTTACTCATAGTATGGTTATTATGTTTTAGAATTATTAGAGCTTAATTGCTGCATAGCAGAAGAAATATTAAGAAATACTTTTACTGTACTTATTAAAAACCTATGAATAAATTGCCTTTGACTCAAATAAGATAACTGCCTCGGAGCCGGAAGGATTATCCTTTTATTATTAACGGGGAACGCAATACAACACGAACAATAGGCTTAAGATTT
>JAABUS010004551.1_pt1 | contig 19757 bp, 30 predicted proteins | sample 5560161 | NCBI WGS metagenome assembly JAABUS01 (sample SAMN10711885, study PRJNA513376) | rock metagenome | isolation source: Antarctica rocks | place: Antarctica: Victoria Land, Trio Nunatak nord | collected 2016-01-04 | reverse complement strand
TTAGGTGGGACCCAACAGACAACAGTGTTAGCTTCAGTGAGTTCATACAGGCAGAAGTTGCTGACATGCATGTATACACATATGTAATTCACTTTACAAGCATTCCCTGAGGAAACCACCACATGCATTGGGTTTGCACAAAGACATAAAGCAAGCTTTGAATGCTGTGACATGCTGAGGCTGAACTGTGATCCCTTAGTGCGCTGAACTCAGACAGCAGTTGGAAACTATGTAACATCCTCATCATCATTGTTATCATCTGTGTCACTCGGGACTGCAACAGTGTTGTTTGCTGGCTTGCGCACCAGATCTGGCGCAATTCTCGAAGGAGCTCCTCAGATCAATGAGGTCATTCTACATGAAATGGTTCCTGTCCCCAGCTTGCCCATAGCTGAAGTGTGGGGAAATGCAGACCCACTTGCTGGCTAAATCAAGCTCCACAACCGATTACAGTGGCATGGGAGTCCTGGACCTGCTGCCGGGCGCTGACTCTTGAAGATTCCTAGGCTGATCAAGCTCACGGGCCAGTCTCTGCAGCTCTTTTGGAGACCGCTCTCAGCACTGCAAATATGCGCCAGATATCAAAGATGGGCTCCTAGCTTGAGTGTATCAAGGAGACAAGAGCTGAGACAGCACTGCATGATGTTTCTCATATACCTCTGGACAAAGATCAGAGAAGACGAGGCATCTTCTTTTCTGTTGCACATCAGGGCAAGGCACTCAACCTAAACTCCAGCTGTGCAAACACTGACAGCCCCATGCATCAGCCTGAGATGGTTTATGAGTGTCTCACCTCTCAGCTTTGACACCCATGGGCCTGATCCCTCACTACTTCTGTCCATGACGGAGTGATACCTTACACTCTGGGGTGTGGAGCCACTTGTGACTCATCAGACATCCACCAGGCCTGAGTGCCTGGCTCACAACTTCTCTCAAGCCACCAATGACATCCCAGTCTGCCTTTTGTAGCTGCTGTCTGTCTGCTCTCTGAGGCGCTCTCAAAAGGACAGAGAGCGCAAATGTGATAGGCTGGGCATATATATTGACATATCTGCGCAATAGTGCCTTGACACAAGATATCCATGCAAAACAGTACTGTAATATTGTTCTGGTCAGCCATTGATGCTCTCTGTTGCAAGCGCAGTCAGCTTCTTATATAGCTGAACTTTGCCTGCAAATCAGGCCTCCTGCAGCAGTGCAACAACAGCATATTGGCTGAGCATGTGATTGTCAGTCCGTGGCTGCAGCCTTCATCCCCACCTGAGCTGCTTGGCTTGGCTTGGATCATGTTCGACTGCCAGCATGCAGCAGCTTTAGCATACTACCAACACCACACCAGGACCAAGCCTACATGTGATCTGCAGGTAAGCTATGGCTATATGGTAAGTCATTCTTTTCTGGGGTGCTTCACAGCCCTTTACACTAGACCACATTTGTGTGCACATGTGTCCAGGTAGCATCCTGATCAGGGATCATTGAGCACATGTATGGGCAGGGTGTCTATTAGACATAGTATGATGGGCAAGGCAGGGCCTCGCAGTTGGGCTGACATCAGGGCAGGTATGTGAACAGAGCTGAACACGTGTGGAGTCTGTTTATCAGCAATTCTCCCTAGATTACAGCTGCTGCATCTGTCTGATTAGCCATAGGTGCTTTGCATAGCTGCAGCGCTCCACTAACAGCATGTCAACACTGGTGCGTACACGGCCACCAAGACAAATCCACTGGCAACACATCACAAGCAAGATGAAGGGCGCAGGGCGTTTTGCCAAATTCATAACACCAGATATGGCACCACATTTGTGACATGGTCAGATTGTTCTGTTCATGTATTGTTGGCAAAGGTGACAGCAGCATTGCAGAGGCAGCTTTGCGTGGCCTGAGGCTTGTACAAACCCAGGTGGCAGTATGGTCAGTTTCCAATTTTAGACAAAGCATACTGGATGTTTTTAGTATTTGTATAACTTGCAGAGAGAGAGAGAGATATATACATATATATCAATATATATAAAGCAATTGCACGACTCAGCGGTCAGATTATAATGTAAGCAACTGCATTGTGATCTGATGGTCAATTATACACATATGTATAAGGGGCACGCCATTCACACATATATCAAGGGTAGTGAATCTTTCTGTTGTGTGCGTGTGCGTGTACGTGTGCGTCTGTGTGTGTTCAAAGCAAGTGCATGATGCAGCACAGCCAAAGCTCACCTGCAGATGACATCTAGGGCTGGTCTTGGTGTTGTGCTGGTGGTACATCATAGCTGATGCATGCTGGCAGCTGAACATGATTTAGGGTGTTAGGCCAACTGCCAGCATGCAGCATTTAGGCCAACTGCCAGCATGCAGCACAGTGTAGTACATGTACATGTACTACCAACATCACACCAGGATCAAGCCTATATGTGATCTGCAGGTGAGCTATTGCTATATGGCAAGTCATTGTTTCCTGAGTTGCTACTGAGCCCTGTACACTGCACCACATTTGCATGCACATGTGTCCAGGTAGCATCGGGTGTTGTCGCGCATCTGCATGGGCAGGGTGTGTATAATGTGCAACACAGGGATCTGACCTCCGTCATGGCGATCAGCATGACTGAACTCACAGGCAAGGCCCAGAGTACAAACCCTTGCATACCAGTTCTGCCATACTGATTGACATGGCTGGATGGACGTCCCTGCCTTACAGTTGGCTGACCTCAAGGCAGGTATGTGATCAGAGCTGAACACGTCTGGAGTGTGTCCATCAGCATGTTTATTAGCAAAGCCACTGGCAACTCAGCACAGGCAGGGTGAAAGGTATAGGGCGTTTTGCCAAATACGTAACATCAAATATGGCACCACATTTGTGACAGTGTTAGATTGATTGTTGTGCACATGTGCCGTAGCTTTGCATGGCCTGAGGCTTGTATGTACCCAGGTGGCAATATATTCAATTTCCAAATTTCGACATAGGATTATGGATGCTTTCATGCAGCCATTGCAGTTGTATAAAGTTTGCACACATAAATATTACATCCCCAAATAAAAGCAAATGCATGACTCAAGCATTAAATTAAAAGGTGAGCAACTGCGCTATGATCTGATGGTCAATCATACAGATATACCTATATAGTAAAGGAGCACGCTGTTCATACATATATTTAGGGCATAGTGGATCTGTCTCTCGCTTATATATATGTATATAAAGCATATGCATAACTCAACCATCAGAACATAATGTAAGCATCTGCATCACGATCTGATGATCAGTTGTACAGACATGTTCATATAATAAAGGGGCATGCCATTCATATATGTTTTTTGGGTATAGTGAATTTATCTCTGAAACTGGTCACTCTTTCTGCTGCGAGCACCTCCTCATGCTTGCACAGCCATACACAACCGCTTCAGCACAGCACGCCTTGCATAATCACAACAAGGACTATTGGCGTGCAAGCCAACTAAGACTTTGCTACAGTGTTGAATGTGATGAAGGTCTGAGCGTTTGCTTACTCCATCACCAATCTGGCAGCTGGCAGGACGATGCCAGAGTGCCTCATTGCAAGGGGACAGTACTAAGCAACTGCTGTAATGCCACTCAAGTCCCCAAAGGCAAGTAGACATGGCACATGGTACATTGAGCTTACCTGGCGTGAAATGTTGCAAGCTCCCTTGAGAACAACATGACCTCATCCCCCAGCTGGATGATGCTGCCCACACGCCTCCAGAAAAGTTGACGCTTTTCAGGGATCATAACGGGAGCCTCCTAAGGCGGCAGCCCGGAGCTGCACATGCCTGCAGTGGGTTGCACACTGTTGAGTGCACACTGACGCAAGCAGCTTGCCAAAGAGGCTACGATCAAGGTGCACACAAGCAGGTGCTGTGATGCCCAAGGAGGTTCCGGGATGCTCTTTGAGTTGGCCATTGCATGGCACTGACGCCAGATATGCAAGAACGCTATGCAACCCAGAAATGAGCATAAAGTGTACACACACAACGTTCAAAGCAGGAAGCTGAACACAGCAGCAACTTCAAAAGAACAGCAGAACAGAGACAGGCAAAACAGGTGACATGGAAACTGTACAAGGATAGCAATGTGACCTACCTGAGATGTCAGACTTTGCCTGAAGGCAGGCTTATCCAGAGCTAGTGAGGATGACAGGGCACGCTTTGACAGCCAACAGGCCAGCCTTGATGTCTGCCTGAGCCTCCACACCGCAGCCTTGCTCAATTTGGGCAGCCAGCTGGGCAGTCACCTTTGCCAGCTGCTCCTGAAGGAAGGACAGCCAAACACCCAATGAGAGGAAGGAATCTATATCTAGGGGTTTTCTGGACTTGTGAGGCAGCTAAATCGCTGGTTGATTGATGCTTGATGACCAAAGTGTATGAGCATGGCTGACAGAAAATGTGCGTGCACCCGCAGAAATCCTACCTCTTTGACAGCTCTTGCCTCCAGCAAAGCCACTGCTACGCTCTGAGAGGGAGCCTGCTCGCTTGCAAGCTGAAACATCGTGGTGACAATGAGCTGCTCAGCCTTTTGGCAGATTCAGGTTAAGTGGCGCTTGCAAGCTCAGCCTGCACACCCAGCATGGGCATGACATTTGGACTGCGCACCAGTCAATCTTACAGATGGTCCACAAACCGTTGTGACAAAGAATGCATGCAGCGTAAGCATTGGTTTCAAGCTTCCATAGGGTCAAGACATGAAGATGCACCTGTGATTTTTTGACTGCAGGATCAACCAGAGCTTTTTTCCACCTGCCCCAGCTTGTGCTGTTGTGATAGCCTACCAACATGCAAGGAAGTGGCAAGTTGTTTGTATTTGCTGTGCATTGGACAGCAACATGCCTAAAAGCAGCTCAACGAACTTGAACACGGAGCAGGTATACCGGTTGGAGGGTGGGTGCAGCCCATGCTGGGATTGGCAAAGCATTTCAGTTTACAATGATAGCTCTGACTGCCATTTGTGCATCATGATCTTTGAGGTCCTGCGTGGAAAGCATAATTTGATCTCTGAGTTTGAGACTGGCAGATAAAGCAAGGCTGTTGTAGCCGGGCGTGCAGCCTGGGTAGACCAAAGGCTCTTGGTGGCGGGTGCAAAATTGACCTGAACCTGCGGCCCCGATGACACCCACACTCAAGCTCTGCAGGACAATCCTACCTAGCCTGCGAGTATGGACCAATCCAGCGCTAAAGTCAGCCGGATAATAGACCCACGGTGGGTGTATCATGCGGCTGACCTTAGTCTTGGATCGGTCCTTACCTGCAGACCAGGAAGGCTTGTCCTGCAGAGTTTGGAAGTGGGTGTCAACGGGAACAGTCAACAAAGAGCAGGCAAGGGCTCTAGGTTGTCACGCCGCTGACATAGCCAGCAACATGATGACCTCGCCAGTGGAGCAGTTGAGAGAAGGTGCGCAGGCAAAGGCCCCCACTGTCAGTATTCTCAGGGGTGACTTCAGGTAGGACTGGCTTAGCTGCCTGCATATTACTGATATAAATTTCAAGCAAGCAAGGTAACAGGTGATGGCATGAAGAGAGGTCATGGCGGCATTTGTACCGACGAGACAAACCAACGCAGTTTCAAAGGATGACAGGCTTGGATCGCCGACATCGCAGAAACATGACTGGCAGTCAGAGTGAGACTCTGCAGGTCTCCAAAGGGCATCGTCATCTTCCACTCTTGCACAAGGGTTAGGCAGAAACAAACACCACCAAGTTTCATAGGCAAAACATTCGGATAGTTCGCTGCCTGGCAAATCTGAGAAGGCTCTCGAAAAGAGCTGCAGACGCTGGCCAGTGCGTTATAAGCCTACTGCTCTTGGTGGTATGTTGCCTGGCACTTGCACCAGCGGAAGATGACACTGCTGTTATGGAAAACAAAGAGTCTCATCCTATTTGCCGGTCAAGTGATCACGTTCTCTGCCGTGTTTTCGTTCAGTGTGGAATCACGTCACAGTAAAAGTAGTGCCGCCGAGCTCAAAGTGGGACATTTGCAATCACATGTGCTGGACCCAGAGACAGACAGCTCTTGCCAACGCCCGACAGAGACTAATGTAGAGAGACAAGTCACACAGGGGCCGACCATAGGGCGCAGGGCGTAAACCTCAGGGCGTAGTGACAAACACACATCACACAGTGGATTGTGTGGTTTCCAAAAGCGAGCTTGAGTCGAGCGAGAATTATAAGGAACCCTTGAGGCAGGACACGTTAGCGACAAGGATTGAATTTGTGTCCGTTTCGTCTGCATTTGCAAGCAGTGAGTGCCGTGTGCACTGGAGCGCTGTTCAGTAAGTGCAAAGCCTTACATGACCAGCTGCTGCTTGACCTCAACTGCCCGGGCGCATCGTGTCTAGACCTTATTTGACCCTCGTATACACGTATAGATCAACCCTGCCAGGTGTGAAGTATTCACAGGCGCTTTCCACAAACAGTAGTCAGCATGGGTTGGCTCAGTTCATTAGCGCGGGCACGGACTAGTTTTGGAAGACCACAACCCCTGCCTGAGGTCAGTACACCCCAACACGATCTCTCTCCACGCCACCGGCTGTCCTTTTACTCATTTTGATGTGCAAGTGCAGGTTGCTGAGCCAGTCTCAGCAATCACTGAATTATCTGTCACAGAGGATGGGTATGTTCGGCTTTACATTCTATCTAGATCTCCACAGGTGAGATGATCATGTTGCTGGCGTATGTTGGCCTCACGGCACTACAGCATACAGTTCATGCTTGCTCTTTCTAGACTGTCCCTGCTGGCACTGACTCAAGCAATCCTGCAGGACAAGCTCTTCTGCGCTGCACGCACAGACGAAGCCAATACTCGGGTCATGCGTATGACAGACCCATGGTGGGTGGCCGGGATGCACTTTGACAAGATGCTCAAGAAGCATGAGCAGCTGGTGCAGGTCAGCTTCATTTGCACCACCAAGAGCATTGTTGGTCCACTCCGACTTCGTATCTGGTTGCAACAACCTCGGCTCTCAAAACTCAGAGGTCATACTGTTTTTTCCGTGCAGGATCTCAAACATTATGAAGCATTGATGGCAGTCAGAATGCAGTATTGTGAAACTGAAGTGCTGCCTCAGCGGGCTTTGCCAATCCCAGCATGGGCTTCAAACACCCTCCAACAGGTATACATGTCTAAATTGCTCCATATATAACTTCATTGAGCTGCTTTCGAGCTTGCTGCTGTTCAACACCCAGTAGATAACAAGACTTCCACTTCCTTGCAATGCTGCAGGCGTTGATTGGGTACCAAGACAGCACAACTGCCAAGCTGGGGCAGATGAAAGAAGCTCTGGTTGATCCTGCGCTGAAGAAGGCACAGGTGAGTTGGAGTCTTTCTCACAAAAGCTTGAAGCTAAAGCGGCATGCATTTTTGGCCACTCTGTTTTTGTGGGATGTTTGCGGGGCTGACCGGTGCATGGCCCAACTGTCAAACTTCTGCTGCGGCCCGCAGGCTGAGTTTGCAAGCGTCGCTAGTGACCTGAGCAGAGAGCTGGAGAAGGCTGAGCAACTCGTGGTCACCACACAGTCTCGGCTTGCAAATGAGCAAGCTTGCTCCCAAAGCCTAGCAATGGCATTGCTGGAGGCTAGAGCCAGCAACGAGGTAGGACATCCGCTGTTTGTTGCTTGAGTTGCATTTGCTATTGGCTGGGCTCAAGCACCTTTGATTGTCAGGCAGCAACCAACTAGCCTAGCAACTGTTCCTGTTCAGCTAGTTCATCATTCAGTATAAACTGCTCAAATCCACACGGCTCATTGGATTTTGGCTGTTCTTCCTTCATGAGCAGGTGGCAGAGCTGACTGCCCAGCTGGCCGCCCAAACTGAGCGAGCCTTCGATGCCCAGGCTCAGGCGGATATCAAGGCTGGCCTGTTGGCTGATGAGCGTGCCCTGTCATCCTCTCTAGCCCAGGAGAAGCGTGCCCACAAGAGGAGGCTCGCCCACCAGGTAGATCACCTTTGTATAGCTTTGGTGTTTGCACATGCTGTTGGTGACATCTGTGCTGCTGATGTCTGTCCTGCTGTCTTCTGGAGTTTGCAAGTTGACATAGCTTTTGGCACTGGCTGTCATCTGTCTACAGTTTCTGCATCACAGCGCCTGCTTGTGTGTACACCGTCTGCAGCTTCCTGGCAAACATCTCAAATGCTCTGATGCGCCCATGTACACTTCACTGCAGGAGTCCAGGCTTGTGGCCAGCATCGCCCAGCTGGGGACCGAGGTCATCTTTTTCACAACAGAGCTTGCAACTCTCCAGGCCAGGTACCATGCCTCATCTACTTGACCCTGGTGATTCCATCAGAATCACAAACAGTTGCTTAGCACTGCCACCCTGCAATGAGCCATATGCTGTCCAAGCTCAAGTTGTCTCAGCGTCGTTCTGTCAAAGTCAAATTTGCCATTGGTTGCATTAGATCTTCAGCACATTGTGAGCTGTGGGTATTGTGATAAAACATCAGTCAACTAGCAAGCCAGTAGGCCTTGCTGTGGTCAAGCAAGGCATGCCATGCTGAAGCACGTTTGTGGCTATGCAGGCACCAGGAAGCACTTGCAGCAGAAAGAGAGACCAGCAAGTCGCAGAGGCAGCTGCTGCAGGATGTGCAGAGCAAGTCTGAGCAGACAATCGTCTCACTGCAGAAGCAGTTGAAGCAGGAGGCAGACAACAACATAGCCATTGGCAAGGTACACCTTTTAAGAGATACTTTTGCTAACCTAGCTGTGTTGTGCAGAACAATATTGTATGCAGCAGCATATTCGTTGGGCTCAAACGCTTTTCCTGCTGGCATGCCACAGTAAGTACTGTTTTGGGCATGCAACATGTCAAAGGCTGCCACCTCAAGCAGAGGGTACGTGATGCAGGTCAAGCAGGAGCTGGAAACTCAGGTGCTGGCTCTGCACAAGCAAAACCTGCTGGAGCATGACAAGGTTGATCAGTTGGGGGATGACCTGACACAGGTAGGCCGATCAATCAGCGCACCTTGCCACAGAATACCTTTTTGATCCTTCTGCTCCGTTCTAACAAGCTGCCAATAATGGAGCTTGAGATGCTGCTCACCTGTACCTGTAACAGATTGCCTCATGAGTTGCACACCTGACATCTGGCAAGTGGGCAATTGCACATGTCATGGCAGCAAGCCCGCCTCCTCCTTTGAGCCTTGCATGGTGACGACGGTGATGCATTGAGCCCTGCAAGCCAGCATTTCCAGCTGCAATGCCATTTGCTGACTTGCTGGCACTGACTATGTAGGCCAACCAGTTTGTTGAGAAGGAGATGAGCAACATGCGGAGCCAGCTGGACTCAGCCCAAGAGACCACCCTGCAGATGCGCACTGAGTGCAATGATCTCCAGATGGAGATGAGCAGAGCAGTCCCTGCTCATGCTACTGCTGTCAAGGTATGCCACACAACACCTATGAGTCGGCACACACTTCCTTGGTGGCCAAACCAGGAGGAGAAGTGCCTTCACTTGTTCAAGGCCTTGCAGGTGCACTTGCTGTGTTGTCTTGGCTGCCGGTGCAACTTACAGAACTGTGATGCACCGCCAAGCGCATGGGGCAAAATGTGTGAGCTGAATGCAATTTACACATGTCACTGCTCAAACATAGAAGGCTTGCAAGATGAATGTCTACATCTAATGTGCAGGCAAACAACGAGCTGACGGCCCAGGTGGGATCTGTCACACCATCTCTATCTGCTTGCTGCACTCCAGGCACAAACCGCCCATAAGCATAAGTCCCAGTCTTTCTGCTTCCTGCATGCTAGGCATCTACAGCACATGAAGTCTGAATCTTTCTGCATGCTAGGCATTTACAGCACATGAAGTCTGAGTCTTTCTGCTTGCTGCATGCAAGCACAATGCCTTTGAGTCTTGTTTGTAGTAGATGGTTCCTCCTGTGATCATTTTTGCCACTGTCTCTGAGTCCCATGCACAAACTGTCTTCTGCAAATCAAGCTGTGTAAAGACAGCTGCTGAGCCATTTAGCATTGGTGCCGCTTACAATATACCGATACACTGCAGAGGCATGAGGCGGAATTGTCGGCAGAGAAGGATCGGGTGGTTGCCCTTGAGCAGCAGTGTCTGGACCTGGAGCATGCCAAGGAGAGCATGGCTCAGGTACACATCCTGAGGCACTCTTCTGTCCTGGCATGCCTCTGTCTGAAGCTGTGGCCGGCACTACTTCAACGCTTTGACATCAGCCAACTGACAGAGTGTGATATATACAGCATCAGTGACAGTACATGGCTAACATACATGTTGACAGGTCCCTTTAGCAACCCAGTTGCCACATTGCATTTCTGTCCTGTAGAACAGCACCTTCTGTCACCATTGCCTACGGTGCGTCACACCGCTCATGCCTTGGTTTCCCGGTAACATTGAGTGTACATGTGTTGTGCAGGAGCATGAGCAGGAGGCCCACATCATGCGTCAGCAGCTCAGGCAGCAGGAGGAGGCAGTGCACGCCCTCAAGGATGAGCTGGCTACATCCCAGCAAGAGCAGCAGCAGTCAGCTGAGGTTAGTTTGCTGCACATCAAGCTTCCGTTCAGCAAGTGGTATGCTAACTTCTGGTATCCAGTTCCCCATCAACCAGAGCCTGGGGCAAACCTTTGGGTGTTCACAGTCTTGCTGCTGCTGCTGCTGTGTGGTCATGGATTGCTCCTCCGTTCTGCACCTCTGTGATGCACCGTCAAGCACATAATGAAATGTGTATGAGCGGATTGTAGTTTGCACATGTTGTTGAATATGGTAGACTTGCGAGCTGAAGCTCATACCAAGCTTGCAGGCAAGCGAAGAACTGGAGAGTGAGCTGCGCATAGCAAGGGTCGAGTTGCAATTCCAGCTCAGGCAGGTTGTCAACTCTCAGGGACACCATCATCAGGTATGATCAGCCTGCAGCAGATTGCCCTTTCCAGCGCATTTCGTATGTGATACAATCCACCGGCCAAATTTAGCACCCAGCATTGTCAGCAAACATCAGTAAACTTTGTGGACAGTCGTACGCCACACATTGCACAACCCGCATAGACAGATTTGCGCTAAGTGCCTACTTGTCCAGCAGCAGCGACAACAGGATATCATTGTTGAGGGTCAAATCACTTGTGCAATAATTTGAAAGCTCATGATGCACCACCAGCACCCTTTGATCTGCACTGTGATTGGTTTGCAGGGAAGCCATGCAGCTGACAAGACCATTTCACCATGCAGCAATGCAAGGGCCACTCCCAACAGCAGCCAGACGTCTAGTGGACCTGGGAGCAGTGATGAGTCCTGGCAGTCCTCAGAGTCTGATCACCACCGCCCAGATCTGACATGTGACAGGGTACGTCACCTGTGTGCCAGTTGTTCACAGCTGCTTGCAGGGTCCATACACTACTTTGAGCCTTACTACTCCTACATGCACATTGACACTGTGCTGTCTCAGTGTGCTTATGCATGTTTGTTTGTCATTGTAGTTGCAGAGCAGAAAGACATCCTGACTCCCACTCAGCATCCATTGGTGGTGCATGCAGATTGAAGATGGCAACATTGAGAACAGCTTGTCAGGTGATGATGATGATGATGATGACCAAGAGGGTGCCCTGAGCAGCTTCTTGCCAGACATTATCCCTTGCATGCCCCATGACATTGGCCTCAGGAAAGCCTCTGCGGTCCAGGTTGCCCAGGTACACCATGACACCTGTATTGCTCAAGAATATGCAGTCATTGCTGGAAGACATGCTGCTTCCAGCCTGCAAAGATGTTGTGCACCATGATTCCATGCTGTGCTCTTGTCCTCAGTGGCTTGCCTACATGTTGTCTGTCTCACATAGGCAACACTCCTGGGCATAATACTTGGCTTCTCATCAAGTTGACGCCAGAAGGCGTAGTCTTGTCTTTCCTTTTTGGTTGTAGGCAACACTGTCAGTATACAGTATATTGTGATGTTTGGTCCGAACTGTGGAATAACTCTGGCATGTGATGTTACAGTTGGCATCACATCAGTGGCACCACCGCCTGCTGGCCATTCTGGAGCACTACCACATCCCCTGGGAGGGCAGCTGGGACCTGACTCCCCTTGACTTTGCCCCATCAGTGTTTGCCCTTGTGGCAAAGTCTCTCTCTGTCATCGGCCAAGGCTCCTTTGGCAAAGTGCACTTGTGAGTTGCTTCACCCCCTGCTGCTCAGCACAACACCTAGGTGGCATAGTTATCTTTTGGTTATCTTCTCTCAATCTGTCACACCACTGGCTGCTCATGTGAGTTTTGAGTGCCCTCAAAGTCGTCCAGCTCTGTTGAAGGAGCAGATTCCGCTATTGCCAGTGTAACATGCAAGCTATGATCAAGTCTGATGTTTGAGTACAGTCAATCCATGGCATAAATTGGCCTGTGAACGTGCAGTGGTCAGAGGTGGGTGGGCTGGGGCTCTCCTGACAGCCTTCAGTCTGGCTGGGCAAAAGACTGGGAGCCTGTAGCCATCAAGGTTGTGAGCAACTCAGACCACGCACAGCGAGAGTTGGCAGCTCTGCAGAGGGTCCAGCAGGCATTGGAGCAGCTGCCTGGCAGCTGCCATGTCGTCCAGCTGGTGGAGGCCCACACCCACACCAAACAGGCAACTGCTGAGTCACAGATGCACATCATCACCAGGTAGGCTGCTGTCATGCAGAGCCATACTGCTGACTCTAGTGCTGAGCTGCATGCTGCAGCCAATGTGTGTCTGTCTGATTGCAGATATGTGGAGGGTCATGACCTTGATGACTCCTTCAAGTGGTTGAGGCAAACATGGAGTGAGCAAGTGGGCAGTGACAGGGAGAGGGAGAGGAAGCGTGTACAGTGGCTGTCTGCAGTCAAGGAGGCCACCAGACAAGCCCTCCAGGTGTGTTTTCCCATCAGTCTTGCGGAAGCAGCCCAGCATTGCTGCATTTCTGACGGTGCGCAAGAGCGTGGTGTTGCTTTGATGCGCTGAGTGTCCGCTCATAGCAGTGCTAGCCACAGGTTTGGTCTGAACCGCACCCAAGCAGCCCTCCCCCCCCTCCTGGAGTGTTGTCACAACCAGTCACAATTTGGTGCGATGCAGGGTCTGGATGTGATCCATGGCTGTGGCCTGGTCCATGGGGACATCAAGCCCAACAACATCCGCACAAACATGAGGCCAGATGGAAGCCAGGTGCACCTGGTGATCACCGATCTGGGCAACAGCTGTGATGCTGGATCAAGTGAGCCACGAGTCTGTTGCATTGCACCAGGATCAGCTCTGCGTCTTGAGCTGCTGTATGCTAATGGGAAATGCAGCCATGATTTGGTGTTGTGGACGTGCATATTCATTGTGACAGTGGACACATATGTCAAATTGCACAGCGTTGCCCATGGGGTCGCTTCTAGTCTGGATTGTGTTACACCTCTGTCTGGGCTTCATGGCTTGTACTAAGCTTTGAAGCAGACTCATTGACCACGCAACACACCTTCTTGCCAAGAGTACAATGTCCACGGGACTCACGGACAGAGTGCATGCGTTCGTTGTGTAGCACTGTGGAAAGTTGTCAAGACCTTTCCAGTCATGCTTGGTGTCATGTTGCAGAGTGCACCTGCATCATGGCGTGCGCTATGTACACCAGCCCAGAGGGTCTCAACTACTTCAAGAAGCCCCGGAAGTACTTGATCCAGAGCAAAGCTGACATGTTCAGCATGGGCTGCGTGCTGTATGAGCTGCTCACAGACCAGCATGCTTTTGTGAGGCCATCAGATGGAAATGTGTGGGATCTCACCTTTGAGGAGCTCCTTAAGGTGGTGCTTTTGCGCCAAAGACAGTGGGTGAGTTCCTTTTCTGCCACTGGCGTTGTGAGGGCTTAACACAGCTTACCCACAGTCTGTGTGCAGCTGCAGACTCTGACTCTGAACTTCTTGCTGCTGTATTTGCTATGCATGCTGTGCTGTACCCTAACGCGCAAAGCCACAATGGCGCGCAGCTGCTTGATAACGAGTCTGCTTGCTGATGCAAGGACCGTGACCCATGATGTGAATCCAGATCTCCAGACTTGCTACTGCAACATGTTGTCTTGAGCTGCCATCAGTACATACATGCTGATGGGATACGTCGCAGGCTTTTGTTCAAACTCTCTGTTTGCAGAGTCAGTAGCATGAAGCTGTTGATGCTCCACACCCAGCAGCAGTGGTGTCTCTAGCCTTTGTTCATGCTGTCATGCTGTTCAGGACGCAGACTCTGCCCGAGGGCACCTACTGCCGTATGGGCTGGACGCCCTGAGGGAGAGCATCCCTGATGATGAAGACTGCCGGCAAGCAGTTGATTTGCTACAGAGCATGCTGAGCATGGACCCCAACCAAAGGCCCAGCGCTCAGGAAGCCCTGTTGCATCCATTCCTGAAACTCTAGGGTGTCTGTGACCATCAGGCCAGCTCAGATAGCGTGCCTTGCATCTGAGAGAGGACATTGAATGTTGTCTCACAGATGGAGCTTAGTCCTTGAGATCAATGGTTGGATTTGCTCAGAAGGGAACATTAGGTAGCAAGGCAACAACTGGCAGTCTGGTAGCGTGATTGGATTCCCTGCAAACCTAGGGTACTGAAACACTGTTCGCGTCTGACTCTCTTTGTGCTCACGTATTGTGTTTGCCCATCATCAGTATATCCCAAGTTCCTTGGTTTATAAAACTACATTGGGTTGGTTAGCAAGTCTTTTGACCAGACATCATTGGCTGATTCTGTACGCCAATGGCCAAGGAACTCACATCAATATGAAGCATGGATTGCCTTGAGCATGGGTTTGAGCTGTAGCCCATCATTTGTTCACAAGTGTATTCTATCATTGAAGCATTCACGATAATCGTTGCGCGACCTTTCTGATACCAGTTCGTAATACAGCCTTTTGGTTTTACAGGATGTGTTTTACGTGCTTGTGCACTTCAGTCAGCTGATGACGCTTTACTGCAGTTAAGGTACATCATGTTTGTGATGATCAGGTACCAATACGATACACCTGTGCTCTCAGGCAAGGATGTCTGATGAGCCACATCAGGCTCCACACCTCAGACTGTAAGATGTCAAATGAAATGAACTGAATATGATGAGTCTTGAAACCTCCGACCATCATGTTGCATGTGAATATCTGCCAACGCATGCTTACACCTACAAACAAGGTGGTGCGTGCAGATGCATCCATATGGTCAGCATCATATTGCGAGCAAAGATCGCCAATAGTCTCAAATCCACAGCAGTTGCTGACCTTTCAATCAATGCTGTTAGCTTGAAGCAAAATTTGTCTGAAACACCATACTTCAGGTCCATACCCGTGTACAAATACAGTGTTGAAGAATCAGTGTGTGTGCATTCTGGATTGAGCATGATGCATGATTGACTTTGAGTCAGCTGCGTTCTTGCTACAAATGGCACTGCCCTGTTTTGACACGTTTCTGCAAGGATCGATGTAATGCGCCATGATCCAGCCTATATGAACTTTGAGGTGATGCGATTATATTTGTTGGAGCTGGCAGATAGTGTACAGTGTAACATCAAATGCTTTTTTGCTATGTGCAGACTGCCTGCATCACTCTGCATACATATCAAGTACTCAGCTAACCGACTACAACTGCCACCACTTCCTACTAGCTGACTGCTCTTTCAGGGCCTTAGCTACTGATGCAAAGTCTGCTGCACCGTCCCCAAGATCAGCCGTTTTGTCCTGCAAGTTGCGCAGCTTCTCCCCTCTGTCCTCAAGAGCTACCATATTGTCAGCCATGGTGGACCTGATATCACGCTCCCTGCATCTCACAGTACATACACAATTGCAATAATGCCCTGCTACAGATTCCAGTTCTGGCACCCACAATGGTGTGTCATCAATGTGTGATGCATGTGGATTATATCACATGATCTGTTTGGTTTTGAGATGCAGAAGTTTACATGGCACGATTGCCTTCTTAGATGGTCTGCAGACTGCTAACGATCCATACATACTTGCATCACACTGGTACAGAGCCACAGCAGAGCAAGATGCCAAAACCACATATCTTGTTTTTGATACATTCTGTTCAAAATTGTAAATGGAAAAAAAAGCGTACCTTGTTGAGCTGCGGCCGTACGCAGACCGGATCTCTGCTGCTGAGCGCACACCCCCTTTACCCTTGCTTTCTGGCTGCCTGGCCCCATACAGTAGTTCCTCGCGCCCACTGCTGCTGTCAGGCTGCCCTGAGCTTGAGCCGCCTACAATTGAGCTGCCCTGAAACATGGACCCCACAGCACCTGCATTGCCAGAAAAGAAAAGACTACGCCTTTCGGCATCAATTCGATGAGAAATCCAGTTTTACACCAGGCTGCCCAGTACCTACGGTTGCCATACTCACATGTCAAGACATGTTACAACATGTCAATATGCTCACATACTCTCAGTGCTGGAATGCTCATAAAAAGAAAGAACATGGAGCCCACTGTGAATAATCAATTGTGCAGCTGCAGGGGCGCTGCTTGAGCAGCCAGTTTGTCACTGATTCAGGAGGCTTGCACAGGCATTACTCGATGGGAAGAGAAAGGCAAGTTTAGAAGGCAAGTTTGGAAGGCAGCAGTTGTCACCTTGCAGGGAGGAGAAGGCATTTTGGGGGCTTCTTTGGGATGGATCCTGCTGCCGCTGCTCCCAGTTTTGTTTTGCCGGACTGCCAGCTGGCCTGTGTTGGAAGTGAGGATCTGGCTTGTCAGCGTTCTCATCTTCATCATCAGTGATGTTGGCAATCTCACCAGAGCTTTCAGCCTGGGGAGCAGTTCTGGCGAAAAGTTGCTGCAGGGTTGGCGGGGGAGGGCGGGGTATGTGGGAGGGGTTGCCCCCCCCAAAGGGCAGCCTTTTGCCTAGAGCCAGTGTCTTGGCCATGCCAGCACCTCCTTCCTCCACCACCTGCAAAACTCCCAAGTAGTGACTTCAATTTTCAGGTGGTTATCAAAGAACAGGATAGTAATTACTACGCCTTTTGGTGTCGATTTAATGAGAAGCCATGTATCATACTGGGCTGCCCAGGTCTTTCAGGTGGTTACATCATACAATACACATACCATCTGGCAATCACATGCTCTTCATAGGTCTCTGGTAGGTGCACAAGCCAGGCATGCATGGTTGCTGACAGCACAGTCTTGGACAGGTAAACAAAGGCACTTGGACAACCACTCGACACCCACATGCTATGTACTGCACACAGCTAGACTGTGAGCTCACATCTCAGGCAAGTAGCAGAAGTGATGTGGCTGAAGGAGGCAACATTGTGCGCGTGTCAGCATCACATGCAAGGCACATGTCAGCATCACATGCAAGGCACATGTCAGCATTACATGCAAGGTATTCAAGTCAACCTTGCTGGCAGCATCTTTGACATGGGTGAAGAAGGCCCCCAGGTGTGCGGCCCTGCCTGCTGCCTGGGTCCTTCCTGCCGCCCCAGGGGAATCATTGCCACTTACTTCTGCACCCATGCAACTTTTGGTACAGCTGCAACAAGGCGTGTTGACCAGGTGACAACAAGCAGCAACATTGCAGCAACATTGCATGATATTGCAGCGCTTGGGGGTTACAAAAACATCATTACTGTTGATGAAATGCCCATTCCATGGTGTAAGCTTAAGTTAGGCATGCCTGAGGACTCACTGGAAGTATCAGGCAAATTTGCTTTGCTGAGCTATCACATATCACTTGGATGTAGCTGGCTTAATGAAGCTTTGTTTTCCGGGGGAAAATCTTATCCTGACAGGTCAGCTTCTTCATCAGGCTTATGCAGATGGATTGAAAGATAACCCTAAGGCAAGCATAGAGCAGCCGTATCTGTGCCAAATGACTTGCGCAGCTGTGGTGATCTGCTTGAGCACTTTCAACAAGCGAGGCATTCTGTAACAGAGCCAGCTTATCATGGCATCAAGTGGGATGTACCAAAAACCAACTGTTCACAAAGATGGCGCACCAACTCAGCAGGCATTGGCACTACATTGAGGCTGCACAACTGTCCTCAAGACACGAACTGAACCAACTGTGCCAGTCCTATCAGCGAGGCTGAGCCAGTGTTTCAGTTTACTCACGGTTTAGAGTCAGTGTCATTCATCAACTTGTGTGTGTTTGATTTGAGTTGAAGTTGGATTCAATCTGTCCGTAGATTTAGTTTGTTGATCGCTTTATATGTGAGTATGCAGCCAGGGGGTGGCTGACACGGGCAAAGTTCAACTGCGTGAAATTTGCATGTAAATAGGGCAAAATTTGTGTGGTGTCACTACCTGTAAAATTTGTTACAGCAGCATCATTGGGCACAACGCCAGACCAGGGCTCATGCTTCTCCTGTAGATCAGCAATGGCTTTAGCAGCTGCCAAGGAAGCTTCTGACAGGTCCCTGTTGTACAGGCCCCTCAGGGGGGCGGGAGGCTGCAGACCCCTGAGGATCCCCAGGGTGACCACTTCATTGCAAGGGCCCACCAGGGCCATGTGACCATCAGGTGCTAGAGCACACATGCGGTGCAGGTTGGCCAGCAGAGAGGGCTCCCCCTGCCAGGACCAGGGGAACCCCAAACAGGAGCTGAGGCTGAAGACCTTGACTGGCTCTAACCCTGGCAGCGTCCACACCTGTATCACCACTCACCCCACTCATGCTTACATTCATCCATGCGCTGGCATGTATATTTGCTAACTTGACAGGTCATACGTCCTCTCATGAATTCTCATTCATTTGATCTTCCATGCAGTCATTCATTCATCCGTTCGATCAACAGATGGCTGACCCTTCAGAAAGGGCCGGGGAGGGGAATGCAAACATGGAAGTGTGATTGCCACAGCCCATGTGACTCTTGCAATGGCCAAATATTGCACAACAAAATCATACTAGGCATTATGTTCACGCCGTAGGCTCCAGCATGTCTGCTGCAGCACATAGACTGTATCTGTACATCAGATGTTCGTCAACGCATCATATGCCATTGTACTACTGACTCAGCAATGTGATCAGCAAAGGTGATCAGCAGTGTGGTCAGCAATGCAGCCGTCAGGCTCAGCAGTGCCCAAGGGGGCTGGTGCATAATAATAATAATAACAGTAGTAATAATGGTTATAATAAAAATAATAATATTGATACTACTACAACTACTACTACTAATAATAATGATGATGATGATAATGATGATAATCATCACAATAACACTAACCACTTTCATGATACATTAATAATAATAGTAATAATAATAACAAATCTGCTTTCCAGATCATGATGAGCTAGGTATGTGCAGATGGTGCATGAGTCAAGCAAGAGCTGCTCACCCCGACATCACCAGAGCGCTTGATGTCCAGTAAGCCAGGTCCATGCTGTCCACTGAAGGCGGCTGCAAAGCCTATGGGCTCATGCAGACCCACTTTCTTCACTGATGACCTGCACATGAAACCAGTCGGAAAATGCTGAGCTGTCACAATGTCACCCGTCGCCCCCTCATGGGGTGGGGCTTAGCCTTGGCAGGAATGTGAAGTCATGCAGGCAATCATTGGGGTATACCATGTACGCTAGGCCAATCATGACTAAATCAAAAAGTGCTGAGCTGTCATGTGGCGCACAAACAAGCTGCATGTTTGAGCAACAGACTTGATGAGCCCTGTGGTATGAGACGAGCTGTTTGAATCAGATGGATGCTGTAGGATGCTGAACAGACACTACTAAGCACATACTTGCTGACTCTTTTGCTGTGGGTACACCTGGCTTATCTCTGATGGGGCAAGCTGTTTAGATCTACAATTGTGCATGATGTGCGATCAGTCTGAACTCTGAATGAGGGGCAATCCAA
>JAABUS010004550.1_pt1 | contig 19757 bp, 20 predicted proteins | sample 5560161 | NCBI WGS metagenome assembly JAABUS01 (sample SAMN10711885, study PRJNA513376) | rock metagenome | isolation source: Antarctica rocks | place: Antarctica: Victoria Land, Trio Nunatak nord | collected 2016-01-04 | reverse complement strand
TTCCCCCCTTACTGTGGGTGAAATGCCCATCTGCTTTGTGTAATCTTGTATATCTGCCTTGGCGTTTGCACCTCTTACCGTGCCAGCATGCTTTTACTGGCATGCTTTATTTGCAATCACTGGTACATCATTCTGCAGTGAATCTCCCATCGCTACGTTTGTTTGCCTGCAGCAATGCATGCATTTTCACAACCCACCTCCACATTACACATCTCAATGTCATTGCGCCGACATGAGCGGAGCCTCCTGACATTGCCTATGTCTGCAGGCATGCATTGTGACGTCACAATTGGCAACACCGATGCTGTCATCAATTCAACAGTCCTGAGCTACCTTGCAAACATTGACAGCAGATTTTCCCCCTTGGTGCGCCTTGTCAAGCATTGGGCCAGGGCTGAGGGCATCAATGACTCCAGCAGGGGCACTTTCAGCAGCTATGCCCTCACTCTTATGGTAGGCATGTGGACATCATTGACATGTTCCATGCAGCCACACATGCTGCTGAGCATTGCTTTGTTCTCACTAGCACCAAGGTTGACGTGCCGTAAGGCCCAACTTTGCAGTATGCTACCTTGCTGGGTTGAAACTGTCAAGGTACTGTGTTCTATCTTGTCATTGTAGAACATTTGTGGCAACAACATCACGGCTGCATATTGCCCTTGTCCTCTTGCACTATGCACACTTCTTGGCTTATGTGATGAGCATCGCAATACACAGTCACCCAGTGTCAGCACTATTTGCTTCACCTTGTCACCCAAGCAAATTTTACATGATGCCCTGAATGAAGTGGGTCGCTGATTAGGCAAGCACATGTTGAAAGCTGTGTAGTGCATGCATGGAACTTGCACATGCCTGCCCAGCGATTGGTGGCTCTGCCAGCGATTGGTGACTCTGCCTATAGGTGGTCTTCCATATGCAAAGGCAGCAGCCACCTGTCTTGCCTCCACTGTACCAGCTCTTTCTGGAGCAACCCACAACAGCAGAAAGTGCTTCCTTGCGTGCTGCTCAGCAATCCAGAAAGGTTGGCCTGCAGGTGACTCACAATCCTCCCTATCCATTGCTGTTGATGTCAGACAATGTTGCTCTGCCCATCGGCATGCAAGCCTGTTTGCTCCCTAAGACATACATCACGTGCTGCACAGCATGCTACATTGTCAACAGGCCAGTCACAAGCGCAATATGAACTTTTCAGACGTTACCTGAACTGCTCATGTGGAAGCATAAAGTAATGCCACAGAGATGCTATATCATAGATGTACAGCTGCCTCAGGCATATTACATCACATCCTGAACTGCATGATCCGCAGGCGTGCCAACAGGCGGCACACCGGGGTCTGAACAACATGAGTGCAGCAAACAAGTCATCCCTGTCAGAGTTGCTCTTGTCCTTCTTTGTGATGTACGCAGCAGCCTGTGAGGAGTGGCTGTGTGCCTCAAACATGGGCTTCAGGTGGGCAGCTGTTCCTGCCGCCATGCAATTGTCGTGTGTGGCTTGCAGTTTCAGGTGCTGGTCTGTGCAAATGACTTGTTCTGCATGCTGAGAAAGCTGCACTAGGCAGAGCCATCAGCTGTGCATACTGAGGCAGAAACACAAAATCGCATAGAGACTCTTGGTTATGTTTGCGTGCACCCGGGAAGGTCCCACTGCAGCAGATGGTGATGATGATTAGGAACTCACATTTATCGTGTCAGGCTTTGGTGCATGATACCTCTGGTTGCAGCATCGTCGTTGATGACTCACAACTTGCTAGTGACTCAGGTTGGCTGGTCTGCGATGTGAGCATTCAAAAGTGCGGACCCTGCGGAAATCGTGGCACATATTATCAATGAGCATAGCTCATGCTGTCATAATTGCGGCATGTGACGTGAATACCTGGTAGGTGTCGTGGCAGGTGTACTTTCATCCACGCAAAATGCTGTGCAGGGGTACATGCATTGACACATGGAGTGGGGAGTGGGTTTACAGGTCGTGGGAGAAGAAGTATGACTGCTTTGGCATCGTCGATCCTTTTATCAGTACAGACAACTGTGCTAGAACAATTCCACGAGGCAGAACAGGCAAGTTGGCTAGAAGTTTCAAAGAGGCAGCAGAGCACCTGACACAAGCAGGACAGCAAGGTTCCTATTCCAGCAAATCGGATGATGTACCTATGGTTGCCAGCTTGTTTCATGTGAAGCACAGTAGTCTTTTCAAGGTGAAACGTCGACGTCGAGCGGACCCCTACAGCACCACCTCACATTATCAGATTTTATAAGGGATCAAGCTTGAAGCTAGCTGCTCTGCTCGTAACAGCATGAGTAACAGCTTGAGTAACAGCATAAGCTTTTATTATCATCTAGAGCAGAACAAGCTTGAGGTGAATAAAATGTCAAGGATGAGGCATTGCCAGGGCATGTGGCCCCATGTGCTCACCCGGCTGGGCACGCAGCTGGCTGTGCCCGCAGGAGCCCCCGTCAGAGCTATTGTGCAACATGCGATTGGTTGTCGACGGTGTGAACTTTGAAGTCGCCGATCAAGGATCTGGACATGTCGTCCTTTTATTGCACGGCTTCCCCGACAGTGCCAAGCTGTGGAAGCATCAGGCGCGTGCCTGCCTCTGTCGGTCTCTGTCTCCGTAACGGCACAGCAGCTGACTGCCGAGCGCAACTAGCTCATCTGCTGGCATGCCGCAGTATCTACACCAGCCTTTTTACATTGGCTGCAAGCTTGTTTGCTCAGATGTGATCGCAGCACGGCATCCAATGACATGGAACCCCCCACTGACTTCTGTCTGAACGCAGATACCAAACCTCGTACAGGCAGGTTATAGAGTGGTTGCACCTGACCTCAAGGGCTTTGGACAGTCTGACAAGCCACAAGATGCGAGCTGGTATATCATGCCAAACCTGCTGAAAGATGTGGTGGGCATCTTGGACCAACTTGACGTCCAGAAGGTGCACTGTGTGGTAGGCCATGACTGGGGCGCAGCAGTGGCGTGGCAGCTGGCGGGCAGGTTTCCAAAGCGCTTTGAGCGCCTTGTAGCTCTGTCTGTTGGCCACAATGCATCCATGTTCAGCATGGGCGGCAACAGACAAAGGGAGAAGTCATGGTACATGCTTTTCTTCAAGGTGCATGCCACTTATCATTGCTACAGTGAGCCAATGCTTGCTGTGCAATGAACAGACAGCATGTCATTGAGTTCAAAGGAAGCACTGGGCAGCCTGGTATCACACTTGGCTTCTCACTACATCAACACTGAAAGGCGTAGCGTTTGCTTTTCTTTTCTTTTCTACAAAGGAAGCAGCAAGATCCTGTCATCTGTGGGTGCAGTTTCGTGGAGTGTCAGAGAAAGCATTGCAAAGGAACAACTGGGCCTTGATGCGACAGCTCTGGTTCACCGACGAGCCTCAGGTACATAAACTGCGCATCGATGTTGGCTCAGCAGACCTTGAAACTCAGGTTAACAGTGCCACAGCAACAGCTTCAGACAAGAGCTCAGCCATGACAAATGCTTGATTTGCAGGTTGCAGAAGACTACATTGCTGACCTGAGCAGACCTGGTGCCTTGACAGCAGGTAGGTCATCTGTAGCTCACTACGCTCTGATTTGAATGACTGCTTTGATGTGTATGACCTCAATACAAGACAATGTTCATTTGCCGCATAGTATCATGAAAAGAGTCGAGCTTGCAAATGTGTATCTTGTTTTGGCAGTAATGTGGAATTGCTGCTCTCTCCAGGAAGCAGTTCCACGGTGTGATTGAATGTAATTGCAGACGTGCTGCACGCCTAGCCCTTTTAGGATGCAGGCCATCAAATAACCACCAGGCACGACTTACAATGTTGCACTGCAGCCCTGAATTGGTATAGAGCCAATGTCCAACTGGAGCAGTTTGGAGATACACAGCCTCGCCCAGCGCCTCTGTTGCGCTGCCCAGTCCTGGGGGTGTGGTCCAGCAGGGATGCTGGGGTCCTGGAAGAGCAGATGACAGCTTCTGCTCGGTATGTCATGCACATAAGATTTGCTGTCTTTTGACCCTTGAGCTAGCATGTGACTCGTGCATTTTGAAGCGGCCACTGCAGCCAAAGATGCGTGATTGTGCAATGCAAATGCATGGCACCTGCAATTATTCCCACTGTGCATTTAAAGCCTGTGCAGAAATGTTCAGGAATCTGAATCAGAACTCAGGGTAAGGGTTTGGGCAGTATGATGTTAGAGCCTTGCTACAGTTGACTGCACGCTTCAGAGTGCAGTTTGCACCAGCACTAGTTGCTTGCAGGTATGTTGAGGATGGCAAATGGCAGTATCATCAGATACATGATGCAGGCCATTGGATCCCTCGAGATGCTCCCAATGAGCTAAATGACCTCCTGATCAATTTTTTGAAGTCTACAGCCCGTTCAAAACTCTAGGGGCTCCACAAGATGCAAGGTTGGATGCTGGCAGCTGTCAGGCAGAGAGTGTGAAAGTGCGTTTTCTGAATTCAAGGTGGCTGCAAGCATGCCAGAGTCACTGGACATGTAGCTGCACAGGTGTAATGAATGGAACACTAAGATCTGCTGCTTCCAGTCTGTATATTACATTTGCAGACATGTCGAATCAGGAGTCCACATCGAACGTTCTAAAGTAGGCCTTGACAAAACCACACTTAGATTGCAAGTTGCTAGTATACTACCAATTTTTGGTACACCTGATCACGCCGTGCCTTAGAGCATATATCATCTGCGGCTGAGTGGCAGTAAGCAAGCTGCACACTTGATCTGCTAGAATCATCATGCTCCAGGTACACAGCAAATACTACGTCTTTCCATTTGACACATCTACAAGCATGTATTGCCAATGCAAGCATCTCAATGCTGAAGATAAATCTACCAAACCAAGCAGTGGGTCTACTTAAACAAACTGAGCATGCTCGACTACACCAGCACTGAGATATAGAACTTTTTCCAAAAGTCTCAATAAAAACACCTTAGTTATGGCTATCAGGCCTGATCAAGTGTTTCTGCTCCCTGGGCACCCCACCAGGGCCTGTATTTGAGCTTGTTGTGGCATATGTTTCCACACTTTCAGCCACAGAACTGACACCATCATCAAACATGACATGGTGGCCTCCACCACGAGGTGAGTCATCATCATATGCACCAGTCACAGGTATGCTGCGAGGTGAGGAGTCATCAAACTCTCCATCCATGTGACCATCCATGTGACCATTATGCAATGCCCCGCCGCGCAAGCCGTATAATGGGGGAGAACTTGACAACTCAGATGTGTGATCATTCATTTGTGCGCTTCCTTCATGTGGTGCAGAACTTGAGAGGCCGAGATGCCCTTGACTGTTTTGGGACCCCACCAAATCTGACCCTGTGTTCATCACACCACCTCCAAAGTGCACTGACCTAGCTGGGTCATGGGAGTGACTCAGCATCTGAGAATGCAGGCCTTTGAGACTGTGATTGGAGTTGGACTTGAAAGGCTTCCTGCGACGTCTGCTCCCATCGCTTGCAGTGAAACTGGGGATTCGAGGGCCCTTCAAGGGACTGGTCCCAGCTGCAGAAATATGATCGGCGCCATCTGAGATATTGACAACTGCAGCAACATGCACACTGTCTGAGCATGGCTGGACACGCAATAAACAGATTCATGCGTCTAATCAAGGCATGGATCAAGCAGAAAGTAGCCGTTGCACAGACAAATTCTGCTGAGTGCAAGGCAGCATGACTGATCCAAAAGCCTCTACTAGGCTTGGTCAGTCTGTTGAAGATGAGAGGCACATGAATATGTACAAGCAAGAAAGAGTGCGCTGCATTTGAAAGCAGGTTGGCAGCTGCAGGGCTTACCAAAGTCATGACTGTTCTTGTTGATGGTGAGATCAGCTGGGAGGGGCTCTGAGTTGGCCCTGCTGATGCTGCCCTGCCCTTTCAGTATGGAGGCCACCTTGGGGCTGACCCCTGCTGCAGGAACCGCCCTCTGATGGGTAGGCACCCTGCATACACATTCCTTCACTCATCATGCATTTCATTCAACATTAGTCATTCCTCAGGGTCAGGTACATGCTGCCCTGAGTACTGTCATGCAGGCTCTTCCATTTTGGCAGCATTGGCCACACTGATTCAAACCTGGTGTGACACGCCAGGCAAAGCAGCATGCACCTCTGACATGCTGCAGCAAAGCAGGACGACTGCCAAACATGTTCTGTAAGAGCTGCTATTGCTGCTGCCAGCGCATGCTTTGCATATGCCTGACCCAGATCAGCAGTGCTGCCCAGTCATGCTTTGACCAGCTTTGCAGCCACCAGCTGAACATGATCACCCCTGTCCCTGCACCTGGCCTGCACAGAGCTGGAAGTGTATGCATGATCAACACAATAGCTTACTTCTGGAGGCGCATGTTGTCGACATGGGTGTCAGTCTCATCCACGATCTCCTGCTGCAGCAGCTCCTCAATGACGTCCTCAATGGTGATAATGCCCACGGGAGGCGCCTCCTCTCTACTGAAAGCTGCTGTGCCAGATACACTGCGCTGCGTCGCCTGCAGTGCATTGTCAGGGTGAGTCACGATCCTGATGACTTTGTACTGAAAGCTGCTGTGCCAGATACACTGCGCTGCGTCGCCTGCAGTGCATCGTCAGTGTGAGTCACGATCCTGATGACTTTGTACTGAAAGCTGCTGTGCCAGATACACTGCGCTGCGTTGCCTGCAGTGCATCGTCAGTGTGAGCCACCATCCTGATGACTTATGGACATTTGCTTGTGTCTGATGACTCGTGGCCAGCAGTGCTCAGCTCAGATCTAGCATCCAGACTCAACTGAGATTGTATACACACTGTGCATGCAGCTGAACTGTGACAATCAGACCACCTGCTCATTAGCCGCAGCTCGTTTGAACGTCTGTGTGTGCACAGAACACACTGCAAAGCTATTCTGCACCTCTATCAGCACCCTGAAGCTTAAGACTAGATGAGTTTCCGGTCAGCTGTGGCTGTGAACTCCAGCAGTGGTCATAGCTGCCCACATCGCATACACATATTCAATGGTGCATCCAACAAGCTTACAACCGTGCCTCTTCTGCAGCCTAATAGATGGTCTGAAGCCCACTTGTGAGGTCTCCCTTACTAGTTTGTGTCAGCCATGCACCAGCGCAGAAGGCACACACACACACACACACACACACACACACACACACACACACACACCTCGAGTCAGCCATGCACCAGTGCAGCAGTTACACACATACAGGCATCAGACACACACATACAGGCATCACACACATACCTCTTCAGCAGCTTTCTTGATGGTTTGGGGCTCAATGTTGACAGCCAGGTCGCCCCTACTAGCAGCACTGCCAACAGCTTGCGCTGCCAGCAGTTTTGCGCCTGGTGGGGGTTTAGTCAGCAGCACCATGTGGGTTCTGCCAGTCTGGAAGAGCTTGAGCAGGTCGTACATGGCGGTGTCGGCCCTCAACTGGGGGATGGGGCGCATGCTGAGGGCTGAGACTGGGATGTTGGCAAACATGTCGATCAGGACCAGCTCTTTCACCAGGACTAGACCAATGACTGCCTTCCTGAAGGTGCAAACATGGAGGTGTTGCAGACTGTGACAACACGGACCTGATGTGCAGCACATGGAAGACAGATTGCACCCAGCATTAATGGCAAGACGCTTGATCAAAGTGTGTCATCCTCAAGCTCCAACTCCACAATCACATGCTGCACTCATGCAGTGTTTCACGAAGGTTGCAAGTTATGACGGCTTGAGGTCTCATAGTTGTGCAAGGTTCGAGGTCAATGCGCCCACAAAACCAAAATTCAAACTACATTGTTAATTTTCTGTGTGATCCAAAGCAGTAGTAAAGACACTGTCACTTATTGCTGTGACACAGCTGACTATCAACAACAGGACACCTTTCAACTCAAGACAAAGCACACAAAGGACATCACTGCGCTCTGGGGCAACATGCTTCACTGTAACAGCCTGGGGCATAAGACAACAAAGGCTCCTTGTACAGGCTCCTTGTACAGGGATGCAGCTCAGTGAAGTATTTGCAGGCACACTTGGTCAGGCGTTTGTTGCATGTACACTGAAGCAGTGGAACCTTGCAGTCAAGCTCACCTGTTGCCTGGCACATGGACAGGTACTCTGCTGTGGCCTGAGGCCAAGAGCTCACTCAAGGTGTCTATATTCAATATGGCATCTGCTGACAGCATAAAGACCTGCACTTGCACCACATACTGAGTCCATGACTCAAACGCTGGCCAATACAGCGTTGATGTGCTCGACTGCCGCAAGAAAACTGACAGAGTATCAAGATTGGTGTCATTCAGCAGAACAAGCCTCCGACATGAGGAGCATCACAATGGCAAGGTGGCACGCTCAACAGACAGGTGTCATTGATGTGTGATAGTCCCACAGGATGAGGCACACTGTGTTGTGTTGTCTGTGCACATGTCATATGAGAGCAACTTGTTGACATGGTAGCAGCATGTGTTGAGATATGGCAAAAGGCGAACCTTGTCCAGGGGAGTCATGCCATGTGCGGCTGTCTTGCTGGAGAGGTCAAGGGCGCCGCCAATGATATTGATTTCGGTAGCAGACAGATGACCACCATAGTTCTCCTCGATGCTGTGCATAGTGACAAGCGCCTTCAGCTGGGCACGCCTGAAAAGGGCCTGCATCCACATGACACATATCCTAGATACCATAATTATAATGATGATGATCATAATGATACTGAAAGATAATAATGATAAACTCGCTTTCCAGCTCACGATGAGCTAGGTCTCTCCAGAGCAGTCTGTCTTGCGACACATAAGATAGACACCATGAGGACATTTTCAACTCCAATCAATATGGGTTCTAGTCAGTTGTCAGGCAGGCTCAGCACACCAACAGCTGCCCAAAATTCCAAATCAACCGCACAACCCACGTGCTTTGAGATGCAAGCTGATGCCTGACGACCCTCTTTTGAAGAGGCCATGAATGAGGTAGCCAGCTGAAGCTGACAAAAGATGCAGTGGGGTTCCTCACCGTATGCTCGTCACCCAGCACGTAATCCAGAACCTTGCTGATTGGCCAAGAGATGATGCCAACAGCATAGCACAGCACCCTCACCATTCCAGCACAGTAGTTGCCAATCAGCAAGGCATATGACTTGCATAATGCTTGAGGAATGATCTCACCTGCAGAAGCGTCAGGTGGTGATTGTTCTTTGTTGCCAACAAGCTTTGACGTGCAGTGTGTTGTGCATGATTGAGCAATTGGCCCTCCTGACAGTCTGGCGTATACACATTGTTGTGACAGCAAATGTGATTTGTTGCCTGATTTGATGCCTGGCAACTATGCTAGACATGCTCTTTTGTTGACGTGATGCATGCCACTAGTGAAGGGCTTAGGGACAACTGGGTCAGCATGATCTGCCAAGACAGTGTGTCTAAGACGCAAACAAAAGGCCATTGCCAACAGCATGTCATGCAAACAACATCCAGTTTTAGGCTCACCAACAAGAAGTACAGCTGTGACAGACAGGACAACAGAGAGCAGGGGACTCAAGAGCTTATCCAGGAAGATTGGCAGAGCCTGCATACAGGCTGTAAGTCAGCACTTTATTCATGCAATTAGACGTTATACACTGCAGCTACAACATGTGTCCTGTGGATGCATCTTGCATGCACAAGATGCAGCACAGGATTGTGCAACTGCACAGTACGCCTGCACCTACACATAATGCAGAAGATGCATTACGTCAATACTGAACCCATGCAATCAGACGTCATACACTGCAGCTAGAGCAAGTGTCCTGTGTTTGCATCTTGCATGCAGAAGATGCAGCACAGGTTTGTGCAGCTGCACAGTCTGTATGCAGACAGGCATTTTGGGCAGATGCAAATGGTGGCTGTACCTCCAAAGCTGCTGCATTGCACAGCAGCAGAGTCACAAGAGTCCAATGAGGAGACCGCAGAACCTGCAAGAGATTTGCTCAGCTATGTCCTTGCAGCAACTGCAATGCAGCCAAGAAGAGGCAGAACAGTATTGCGCCATAGCTCCTCACCGGTTGTATCCTCTTGGCATACTTCTTCTCGCTAGGGGTGCCACTGCGGACTAGAACCTGCAGCATGGTAGTCATGACACACAAAGCGAGATGTATTGCTTGCAGCAGCACCTTGTCAATTACACATGCAGCTTGCACGCCAGTGAATGCAAGAGGAGCAGGCAGCAGGGTTCTGAGCTAGATGCCTTGGGTGAGCTGGGCTCACCTCAAGATCGACAACATCCAAAGACATGAGGCCTAGAGTAAGACCGCTCATAACCCCACCAATCAAAACGAGACATATGCAGATGATCGAGTATATAAGTTTTTCTGAGCTGGAGACGTCCGACATGCAGAGAGAAGCACAACCAGCTGATCTGTTGAGACTCAGAGATTACCGTAACGTGCGCAGCAATCAATAACACAATGACCACGGATATGGTGAATCCTGTCTGCACTGCGACCCGCAAATGCAACACCTCGACGTAGCACGGCAAGTGTTCCCGACAGCTCTCAGTGAAGAAGCTGTATACATGCTGCGAGGGTTTTCAAATCACGTGACCCCCAGATCAGTCACAGCCTTCACCAATGCAGCCTGAGTACAAACCCTGCAGAGTACAAACCTGCAAAGTATTTGTCTGTTGTCAAGTGTGCGTCAAATAGCAGGCTAGTTAGTAAATTGAGGACTGGATGCCATGGTCTGCGGGTAGCCACAGGCCGCTGGGCAGACGGTGTTCACCTAGATAGGACAGACAGGCTGTCTGTCAGCAGGGCTATGTCGCATGTACGAGTCATTGGATTATGTGGAGGACGAGCAGCATGTTGTGTTTGATTGCACAGCGTACAGCCATATCAGGTCACAGCACTTGAACCTCCTGCAACACAGTGACTGTTATACTATTGCAGACTTTATGACCAATGTATACTCCTAGATCAGGGAACAAGCACAGCAGCACTTGCGCCATCTGGACAATCAGCAGCAGCAGCAGCAGCAGCCTGCATCGCAGAGTTCTAAGTCGAAGTTAAGTCATAGCTGCTGTTCCAATCAGTAATGAGTTTGGGTACAGTCAGCCACCAAAGATAAAGGCTGTGTCGCACAGGGCTTGAAGCCCACCATCATGCAGCATTGTTGCTGATGCACCATAGCCATTGCTACACTGAAATTCGACTCTTCAAGCTTCCTACATCCAATGACACCATGGTCCATGCCTGTGTCACCATGCTGGTCCTTCATCATAACATCAGTGACACCTGTTGGAGGTAATGGCAGTCTGAGCAACATCAAAGTCCAAAACCCACCGTGCTAATGTGGCATGACAGCTGAGCTGCAACCGTGGCAGGTCCCCATATGTATGTAGACCCCCATATCCCACCCTAGAGCCCTGCATGTATGTACAGTGTATAAACAGCGTATATACAGGTGTACGTCCTCTTTGCAGGCAGCATTATCAAGTGAACAGCCACACGCTATGGATCCACAAACTTACCAGGCTAGCACAGCAGGCGAGCTGACCTATGGCAAAGCCAAGGCGCATGACATGCTGAAGCTGAAGAGGCAGGAGCTCAGTAGCGAGGCTGACGGTGGCCTTGCCCAGCCACACGACATCACAGGTGCTGTTGTTCCTTACAGTACTGCTGCAATTTGTATTGTGCCATGTTGTTCCTTGCAGTACTGATGCAATTTGTATTACAACATGCCATTCTTGTGATTTGGGCAACCTGCATCAGCGGTGTCAAGGCAGTGGGCTGCAGGGATCCGCCGGCTGCCAAATCTGTTCAGCTGTGGTGCTGCAGCAAATCAACAATGTTTTCTAGAAAGTCATTCCTGCATAATGCCTGCGAATTGTTAGCAACAGGGTGTCCGCGCTGAAGACAACAGACTACCTGTGTAATGATGTGTTGTATTGTGAGGACTACACACATTGTTTCTGGATTGCTTTGTAACGTTGTCTGCTACATGACGTGCCACCATGGCGCCAAGTGGTGCAAGAAATGTTGCCCAGTTTGTGGACGAGTCAAAATTGCAAGAGGCAAACCGCATCAGGTGTGACTCTGCATCAGCTCAGGCCTTGGTGTGCAGTGCAGTATCTGCTTTGGACCTTTGCATGTCCAAAGCATTGTAGGGTTGGCTGACCAACCCTGAGAGCATGTGAAGGCACATTCTTACTTTGTGCCTGCATCGCGTCGATGTATTCAGTTTGCGCTGCACTGTGAAAAGAATGCCATTTCACAGCCTTCTCTGCTGCTGCCGTTAAGCAAGACAACCTCACTGATAAGTTATCTGTAATTCCATCAATGACACAGGTGGTCAATTTTCAGTCAACTGACCAGCCAGTCAATTCCTCAGTCAATCAAGTCACATGCACACGACAGCAGCGAGTAGATCTTTTGACATTAGTCCACCTGCAGGTCAAAGCTCATTCACACAAAGTCCAAATCAACAGTCCTCAAGCCTCCTCCCAGCCCCTGTCATCAACCCTATAGGCGCTTCCAGCAACTACACCAAGCAGAGCTCGACCCCTGTGGGTAGCAGCAACCCCCCTCCCCACCAGGCACAGGGCGGCCTCACTGCAGCCCCCAACTCCAACACTCAGTCTCACAGCCATAATGTCACTGACAGCAATGTTGACTTGACTAGTCGTGGTGATGCTGCAAGTGCAGCTGATGAACCAGGTCTTGAGAGCACCACAAGCTGCCTGGACAGACCAGGCTTGTCTCATCCACAGGACAATGCTCTGCCTGAGTATCAGGTGTGCAGGCGTTTTGTCCCTGTGCTCTGCCAAGCGCCTCCACCTAAAATATGACACATATTTTGTTGCCACATGGATTGTCATGCATGCATGCAACTTCCACACAAATTGCTTTCATGCATGTATGCAAGGGAATAACCCTGGGCAGTCTGAGACACTGTGCAATGAGCCATTCACACACTTGAGCTATGTCTGCCCAATCAAATCCAGGCACAAAACGTACATCATCTGTGCAGCGAAAGCACCAACAAATTTCCCAATTTGCTGCAATAGCTCTGGGTTTGAGCTGCTGTTGAGGGTCACATGCAAAAGACATTCCAGATGTATGGAAACTCATGCCAAAGGATCAGAATAAGCCCCAGGATCTCATGGGTACCCCAGCAGAGATAGGGCAAGGCAGCTTGCCAGGTGCGCCATTAGGGTCTGCAGAACGACCCATACATAAAATTGGGGCAACAGATGTACCCATTACACAGCTGTGGAGCCATCATACCACAAGGCACCGGTGACCAAAGGGAAGGAAGATGCATCATACAAGCAAGCGGCTAGTGCTTTTACGGTTTCACCAACAGCTGATGCTGATCAGCAGTACTGGTCAACCGCAGTGCATGTATGTCTCTGCCTTTTCTCCACAAAGTCTGTAAACACATTTGTGTGTATAACGAAACCTATGTACCTACAAGAATTGGTGCACATACTTATGTACATATGTGTATGTACATATTTACAAGACTGCTTGGGAGTGACTCAGTTAGCTAAAGCATGAAATCCCAAAAAGACAGCATCAAAAATTGGTTCTTGCACCAGCTGGTAGGGGCTTGTGCAAAAACTATTCAAGCCAAAAAAAATGCCCATCGGATTGCCTCCGGTCCAGCGTACCTGGCGGAATGTTGCACAGGGCGCCGTTCATCAAGCCGGCGCGTCCTTGCCTTTCGACAAGGTCGCAGCCGGCAGCATTCGCGCTCAGGGCCGGAAGCTTACTATCGTCTTCTGGGATGAGAAGTTTGTCTATTTCAGAGAAAACAGACGGGTGTACGAACTATAGAACAGATCCTGTTCAAGTATAGTCGTAATAACGTTGCTGATTTGAGGGGTTTATATAGCCAGGCTTTTATTCGATGAAGCGAGTATGGGTCGCCGCAACCTTCTGGATAGGGTTCTGCATACTTTCAGGGTTTCTGACGGCAACGTTTCATGGCACTGCCATGCATTCTTGCAGATGGGACGCATAGTGAGATAGCATGAATGCTGCTTCTGGGCGTGATACCCAGGCTGACAAAGACGTCAGCACTGAATGCGTCACATCTGTACGTCACAGTTGCAAGCTGCCACGGTGGTGATGTAAGCCTCGAATTTGCAGCCCTTTGAGATTACAGCGCTGCACACATTGCAATGAGCAATCAGCAATCAATACTTTCTACACAGCTTGCAACCATCATTGCAAGACCGCCCAACTCATGCACATCATTGATCCTCAAGCATCCCACGCAGTGCTCCCGAAACAGACTCATGCAAGCATGTTGATACAATACAATGATTACATTCACAGCTGAACAGCTGCGTCAGCAACCACTCTGGCTTGAGTCAACTAATGAAGCACTTAGATGGCACGGCCAATGCCCCACACCCTGATGACACCATCAGTGTAGCCTCCGTACAAGGTGCCACCGTCAGCTGACCAGTTGACAGATACACAGTAATGCTGCATGGCCTTCCTGCCAAGAGGCTGGTCTGGCTGGGGCAGCCTTAGCTCATCTACAACTGACTTGCTTTCCAGGTCCCAGATCTGCACAACAAGTCCCCAGGTCAGTATGCACCTCCTTCCAGCAGCAGCTGCCAGGTCAGTCTGTCAAACAATGGCTCCAAGATGGCATTTAGCATATGGCCCAGCTGGTTGCTGTGAAAAGCAAAGGTTTACAAGCTAACGAGCCAAAAAGACGTTACTAGCAGTATGTGAATGTTCCAGCATGCTGTACTGCTTTGGACTCTGCGTATTGTTGATTCTAGATATGTATCTGGTCCCAGCAACAAAAATCAGTGTGAGGCTTGCTGTCACCAACACCCCTGGCTGCTATTTTAAGATATTGCTAGCTAATGATACTCCAGTAGCCAAAACAGGGTCTTGATAACATCAAGCCCAACGCTCAATTGCATGCACAGGATTGGGGTCATCCCTAGAACCAAATGATACACGGAGTAAGCACAGGAAAGCACATGCTCAAGCCAATTTGTAATACGCACACAGGGTTGACATGAAACCACGTTGCCAGACAGAACGCCAAAGCCTTCCACACACACATAGCTTCAGACTTCACAACCAATTGCTGTGATACACAGGAAGCAGAGAGCTTTGACCTGAGACCTAAGAGGCTTTGTCACACAAGAGGCAAACTGGCTTGTCACTAATGCCAAAGGCCAGACTTGGTTCTTCTTACAGTCTTCTCACAGAATACACAGTGGGCAGAAGACAGCAGGAGTCGCAGGCAGGTCACTTGCCACGTGAGGCCAACAGAACAGCCATTGCATGAGTTGGTATAGCGCGTACCTTGATGCAGGCCTGTGTGGCAGCGCACAGCCAGTAGCGGTTGGGGGAGAAGCATAGAGCGTGGATGACATCACCGGCATCCAGACTGTACAGCCGCTTCCCCTCTGCCAGATCCCACAGCATGGCAACACCGTCCTGCAACCATCACAGATCATTTAACATTGTACAGACAGATGTGCACAAGCAGCTAGGTCTGGGCGCTTTGCCAAAGCTGTAAAGCTGTAATGGCAACAGATGGTGAGGTGCATGTACAAAAGCCTGTGCTTGTGCACAGGGTTGGGGCGCCTTCAGTGGCCTCCACCTGCTACCTCTTGTGTCTGCTTTTGCAGAGGTTTGCGAAACATATAATTGCTGAACTGCAGTTGGTACACTGCGTCATGACAGCTAGATGTGCGTTGACGCTCCTGGCAGAGTGTCCTGAGATTTGGATTAGTAGTGCCGCAAAAGCAGCATGCGAATGCTGCCATGACTATTGCTATGTTGAGGTCAGTGCAAGCAATGCTATCAAGCAGCAGCTCCTGCCAGGATTCAAGTCCAGATCCGCAACGGAGCCTTGGACCTACAAAGGCTCCAGAGGCTGTTGGGTGCTGCAAGGCTTGGCTAAAGTCTGCTCTGCTTCTTTCCAAATACACATTGCCTGATTTGCTACACTGTAAGGCAATTCAATTGTAACAGGTTGTAAGGGAAAGTTTGTGAGCCTTTGAGATCCTATATCTGTTCAGCTCCTTTGCACAATCGACGACTAGTTCACAGCAGCCCTAGGTGTTGTATACCAAGTGAAAGCCAGACAGCATCAGTAAACTGCATTATACAAGATAAACTGGTAACTTGACTATGACAGCGATCACACTGGTCAGCCTGCTGACCAATGCTCGCCGCAGCCATTGCATTGACTAAGCAAGTTGCTGCTTGTGCGCTTGACTACATACTGCAGTTTGGTCTACAGATGTTGCATTGGTCTTGCGAACCATGACCTGTGCCGTTGGCTTTGCCAAAAGGAGGACACATATCACGTTCATGAACAACAAAAGCAGGTGTAACCTGCAACATGACTGACACGTCACAGGAACTCTCCCAATGTCATTGCTGACTTTGACCCCGGTCCCACAGTCACTGAGGCACGCAGCTTGCCCAGAGTACACAGTCACATGAGATAAAGAGGAGATGAGGGGATGCTAACCTTGCCGCCAGATGCGCACAGGGAGCCATCAGGGGAGACAGTGACTGTGTTGATGTAGCCGGTGTGGCCCACCAGGTTGCTCCTTAGCTTGCAGTTTGTCAAGTTCCACACCTGCAGGTGCAGCATAGCATTGTTGATACAGTCTTTTCAATGCAGTTGATCTGCTCACCATGCAAGCTTGCTGCTGCTTGTAAAGAAATGATGCAGTGGTTCACAGTAGTTTGTATCGGTGCTTTGTCACACCGATACACGGTGAGCTGCCCATGTGAGAGTCCGCTTTGAGACTTGTCACAGGGGCTCCTGCGACTGGTGAGCTTCCATAGCCAGAAGCAACTTTGGACAACATTCACTGATATGGTTAAATATGCCATGTATATGCGATGCAAAGGCTGAAGCTGCATGGAGACGGTTGAAAAACCAACTGAGATTCCACGGTTGGAAGCAGACAATGCCTATGCAGCTCTGCAGTAAGTGACACGAGGAATGTGCATGGCAATACTGAACCAAGACTCTGCCAGACTTGGTCACGCTTGCAAAGTATCTTCCCCATTCAAGGCTATCATGGCTGAATGGCATAGTGTGCAATGGCTGATTGACCAAGTGCGCCAAATTGCACAAACTGATACAAAGTTTGCGCCCCTGCCTACTGCTGAAGGCCTCTGTGCACATTCACCTGGGCACCTTGATGTGCGACACCAGTTGTGCTGATTTCAGAGCTTGAAATCTGACCTAAACCCATATGCAGTTAACATACAAAAGCGTTACCTTGACAAGCTTGTCCCAGCCAGCAGAGACAATGATGGGGTTGGTGGTGACAGGGCTGAAGCGCACACAGGACACCCACTCGGTGTGACCATCAGGCTCGCCAATGGTGTACTTGCACTCTCCTAGAGTGTTCCATAGCTTGATGGTCTTGTCCCGGGAGCCGGACACAATCTGCAGAAACCAATTCGATCTGAAGAAGGTGATTCATTGGCACCATTGTTCGCCGCGGCCACCACTGAAGCCATTGAATACTCAGGATGGCTGCCTCAGTACTTGTAATTGGCATGAGATGCTGCTTGTGTGACACTGCGTCATTGCCAGTCAAGGCCAGCAGGATACACCAATGCGTTGCAGGAATGGCATAAGAAGCTGCATGAATGGCATTGCATCATTTGCTGTCAATACGCCAAGCTAGCAGCAAGATACAGCAATGCCTTGCAGATTGCCAATAAATGGGGACCAAGTTGGTCTGTGCCTGATCAGTATGAAGTGCTGCATGCCACAAGGATGGAGCAATGACAGTCGAGAGGTACAAGCGTGCAGACCTGTCTGTTGTCCACAGAGAAAGCCACGCTGAGCACATCCTTGGTGTGACCAATGAATCGCCTGGTTGTGTTTCCTGAGTTCAGGTCCCACAGACGCAGTGTGCCATCCCATGATCCTGTATGGTACAGACTTGACTGATGAAACAGCTGCTGACATTGATGATAAACTCCAAGTCTCGGCTTTGCAGCTGTGCTGCATGACAATTGCGAGGCGCTGCTGACTGATCAGTGTACCTGACAGAGCAAACTGCCCATCTGAGGAAATCACAACGTCCTGGACGAAGTGTGAGTGGCCCTTGAGTGCACGTCTAGGGTGACCGTATGTACCCTCCTCATGAGTCAGGTTCCACACGATGATGCTCTTGTCCCTGTAGCAATTTGCAGCGATGGCTGATTCTAGGGTGTGTACAGGGCTGTCTTCTAGTCTGGCGGCTATCATACACGTCCATTCTGTTGCTTCTTACTACATTTGAGTGCCCTGACTCACCGAGAGGCAGACAGAACAGTGTCGGAGTTGGGGTCCAAGGGAGTGGCGATGGAGGTCACCCAGCCGGAGTGACCCTCCAAACTTCCTCTCAGCGATAGCGACTCAGCCATACTTGCTGAATAGGGACCAGTCAAGTGCCACCTCGATCAACAAGCTACACCTAGCACGCAAAAGAGCTGGCGGCGTGCATGCAAGTTGCATTGATAGCAAACTCGCTTTCCGAATGTGGGGAAATCCCTGGGACGAGAATAGATGTTTAGAATTCAGGGAAACTGGTTAGGCAGAGGCAGAGAGCTGTTGGGCGCAGTTCGATGTGCTGAAGTATCAGAGCAGCACCAACAGGACACGGCTCCCCCGTGTCCCATCGGTTCATGTCACCTGCTGCCTTCCCAGCATTGGCCGTTGAATGACTGACATGTAGCAGCTATCGATGGCTTACTAGATGGACTTCAGGGGTAACTGCCAACTTACTGCATTTGCATTGATGCATCTGGCTGACTACGTCACATTGTCTTCAATTCGCGCAGCTCCGCTGCATGTCGCGGACTTCTCTTAACCAGCTGGTATGTTCAGGCAGGAAGACTGTGTTGTTGGGATTTTGCAGGTACTTATACCCCACTGCACGCATTTCGAGAAGCATATGCTAAGGCACGAGCAATCGGTGTAGGCCTGTCAGACAGTAGCAGCTCAGACAGCGAAATCGAGGATCTTATGCCCTCACCACGAACTGGTATATATCTGGCTGCGTGCTCAAAGTGCTGCTTTTGCTGTGCACCTGCGCTCAAAGTGCTGCTTTTGCTGTGCACCTGTGCATCTTGCCAATTTAGTTGTTGTGCAGGTTTAAGACGCGCACTGACGATAGAGTCGGTAAGTGACATGCTTGCTTGCCCCTACGACAGATCTATCATGCCCAGTGTTCTGCTAGCCCTGCAATTTGACTGTGATGACTTTGCTGACTCAGCGCTGTCAGACAATGATGCTGCACTGCTGCAGATTATCCTTGTCTGTGTGCCTTGAGTGTTGTGTAACTGCAGGCCACAGAGCAGAGACTTGAAAGCATGGACGCATCACTGGAAACCCAAAGTATGGCTACTGGGAGCTCACCACGAGGGACATTATCACCCAGACCGCCTTTGTCAACGGGAAGGCAGTCTTCAAATAAGCGAGTAACTGCTTTCTCACCAAAAGCTTTTGTGCCTGTCAGGCAGACTGTCGCTGCCAGGTAAAGGCTCGCCACACATTCTTAGCATAGACCATGCATATAAGGGAGTGCCATCTTGTCACAATCAAGGCTGCATGGACTTACTACTTGTTTGGCAGCTTCCCTGGATGCTTGCAATTATGCGTCATCTTCCATCCCTTCCAAAGCACTTGTATACCCACCTGATGTGCCCATCCAACGTTGAGTCTGATGCTCCGTGTGCAGCACACACACACCAAAACAGTTGCTCGCAAAACTGTCACAATGCTAGCATCCTACCA
>JAABUS010004549.1_pt1 | contig 19764 bp, 19 predicted proteins | sample 5560161 | NCBI WGS metagenome assembly JAABUS01 (sample SAMN10711885, study PRJNA513376) | rock metagenome | isolation source: Antarctica rocks | place: Antarctica: Victoria Land, Trio Nunatak nord | collected 2016-01-04 | reverse complement strand
CGAGCCGGGCGAGATGGTCGCGTTCCTCGGCCCCAACGGCGCGGGCAAGACGACGACCCTCAAGATGCTCTCGGGGCTGATCTACCCGACGAGCGGGACCGCCCAGGTCCTCGGGTTCACCCCCTCGCAGCGGGCGGACGCCTTCCGGCGCAAGTTCGCCCTGGTCATGGGGCAGAAGAACCAGCTCTGGTGGGACCTCCCCGCCGCCGACAGCTTCCAGCTCCACCGCGAAATCTATTCGCTCCCCGCCGCCGACTTCAAGCAGACCCTGGGCGAACTCACCGAATTGCTCGGCGTCAAGGAACTGACCCGCCAGGCCGTCCGCGAGCTCTCGCTCGGCGAGCGGATGAAGATGGAGCTGATCGCCGCGCTCCTGCACCAGCCGCAACTGCTCCTGCTCGACGAGCCGACGATCGGCCTCGACGTCGTGGCGCAAGTCGCGATCCAGAAATGCCTCCGCGACTACCACGCCCGCCGAGGAGTGACCATGCTGCTGACCAGCCACTACATGCGCGACGTCGAGGCGCTCTGCTCGCGGGTCCTGGTCATCACGCACGGCACGCTCGTCTACGACGGCCCACTGACCGGGCTCACCGCGAAGTTCGGCGACGCCAAGCTTGTGAAGCTTCAGTTCGCCGACGACCGGTCGCCCGGAGACCTCTCCCGCTTCGGCGAGGTGACCCGATCCGAGGGCCCGGAGGTCGATTTGAAGGTGGAGCGCTCGCGGGTGGCCGAGGTCCTGGGGGCGATCCTCGACCAGTATGCCGTGGCCGACGTCGGGGTGCAGGACCCCCCGCTCGAACAGGTCATCGCCCGCGTCTTCGAGGAGGCCCGCCCCAGCCATGACGCCGCCTGAAACCCTCGCAGAGGTCGAGGCCCCTTCCTCTCGCCCGGCGAGGCCGCCCGCCGATCCGGGCTTCGCAACCCGAGAGCCGGGCCACGGGACGACCTTCCGCAAGTATTTCAAGATCTTCCGGGCATCGCTCGTCGAGCGGATGACCTACCGGGGCGACTTCCTGCTCGGGACGGTCCTCCGCTTCCTGCCGATGCTCACGACCATCCTGCTCTGGAAGGCGATCTATGCCGGGTCCGGCCAGTCGAGCCTGGCCGGGTTCAGCTACCGGGAGATGATCGCCTACCTCCTCCTCACGAACATCAGCCGGATGTTCTCGAGCATGCCCGGCCTGGCGGGGGGGATCGCCCGCGACATCCGCGAGGGGACGCTCAAACGCTACCTGATCCAGCCGCTCGACCTGATCGGCTACCTCGTGGCGTACCGGGTCGCCCACAAGGTGACGTACATCGTCATGTCGTTCCTGCCCTACGCGCTGTTGTTCTACGTCTGCCGGGGGTTCTTCGACGGCCTGCCCGACCCATTGACGCTGCTCGCCTTCGCCGCGTCGCTGATCATGGCGTTCCTGATCGGCTTCTTCTTCGAGGCGAGCGTGGGGATGGTCGGGTTCTGGTTTCTGGAGGTGACCTCGGTGCTCTACATCGTCATGACCTTGAACTTCTTCATCTCGGGCCACATGCTCCCGCTCGACCTGCTCCCGCAGCCGTGGTCGGGGCTGCTGAAGGCGCTCCCCTTCCAGTACATGGCGTATTTCCCGGCGGTCGTCTTCCTGGGCAAGGTCCGGGGTTGGGCCCTGGTCTGGGGCCTGCTCGGCGGGCTCGCCTGGACCCTGGCGTTCATCGTGCTGGCGCGGCTCTTGTACCGCGTCGGCCTCCGCCGATACAGCGCTTTCGGAGGCTGACTTCGTTGCCGACGACCGCCTGGAGATATGTCCGCCTGCTCGGTTCCCTGGCCCGCTACACGCTCAATCGCGAGCTGGCGTTCCGGGGCAACTTCCTCGTCAAGATCGCGGTCGAGGCCCTCTGGCTGGGGATCCTCCTCGCCTTCTACTCGACCGTCTTCGCCCGGACGAAGTCGGTGGCCGGGTGGCCCGAGGCCGAGTACATGTTCTTCGTCGGCTGCTTCTTCGCGCTCAACGGGCTGATCGAGACGCTCTTCCTGGAGAACTGCAACGAGTTCGCCGAGCTGGTCCGCACCGGCGACCTCGACTTCCTCCTGCTCAAGCCGATCGATGAACAATTCCTCATCACCTGCCGGCGCGTCGATTGGGCCACGGCCCCCAACGTGGTGATGGGGGGGGCCGTCATGGTCGGCTCGCTCGTGAAGATGGGCTGGCATTTCGATCTCGTACGCGTGCTCGCATTCCTCGCGACCTTCGGTTGCGGGGTGGCGATCGCCTACTGCTTCATGCTCCTGCTGACCTCGCTCTCGGTCTGGCTCGTGCGCAACCAGAGCCTGATGGAGATGTGGTGGCTCTTCTCCAGCCTGGCGCGGTATCCCAAGGAGATCTTCGCGGGGACCTGGGCCGCGCCGGTGGGCCTCTTCTTCACGTTCTTCCTGCCCATCCTGTTGGTCGTCAACGTCCCCGCGAACGCGATGGTCCGCGTCCTCCAGCCCGGGATGATCGCCTTCACGATCGCGGCGACGGTCGTCCTGATGTGGGCCAGCCGGCGGTTCTTCCAGCACGCCTTGCGCTCCTATCGCAGCGCGAGCAGTTGATCATGCCAGGAATTCCCGAGTATTTCGATTCATGAACGTTCCGGGTCGGACGTCGCTGCGGACCATCGTGCAGCGTTGCGGGGTGTCGCTGACGGACGCGCAGCTCGACCGGCTCTGGGCCTATCATCGGCTGCTCCGCGGGGCCAACGCCGAGCTGAACCTGACGCGCATCCACAACTTCGAGAACATGGTGTTAAAGCACTATGTCGATAGCCTGCTGGTCCTGGAGTTCGTCGAGCTCCCCTCTCCCCTGATCGACATGGGCTCGGGGCCTGGACTACCGGGCATCCCGCTGAAGATCGCCCGCCCGGACGTCGAGATGATCCTGGCCGAGCCCCGGGGGGCCCGCGCCGAGTTCTTGCGCGTCGCCTGCGAGAGACTGGGGCTGGAGAAGGTCGAGGTCTTCGCCGGCAAGGTCGGCCCGAACTTCCCCCGGACCGTCGCCGGGGTGATCACCCGCGCGGTCGCCTCGGTCCCCGAGACGCTCGACCGGGTGGCGAACTGCCTCGCGCCCGGCGGCCGGATGCTCTTCATGAAGGGGCCGGACTGCGACACCGAGATCGCCGAGGCCGGACGGTCGCACGCGGAGAGCTTCCGGCTGGTGGCCGACCACGCCTATCAGATCCCGGGGACGCCCCACGACCGCCGCCTCTTGGTCTACGAGCGGCTGGAGGGCCCGATCGGCGGCGAGGTGGTCGGCACATCCCGGGCGTACTCCGGCCCGGTCCGCGAGGTGTCGAGCGACGCGAACCCGACGTTCAAGCTCTGCCGCGACCTGCTCGGCGGCCGTGGGGTCCGCAAGCACGGCCAGGCCCTCCTGGCGGGAGGACGGACCGTCGCCGAGGTCCTCGACAAGTTCCCAGACCGGATCGAAGGGTGGCTCACCGACACGAAAGGCCCCGCCCCTCCGACCGAGACGACCGTCTGGTACCGGCTGGCCGACCCCTTGTTCAAGGAGCTCGACGTCTCGGGGACCCATTCGCCACTCCTGCTGGTGCGAGTCCCCGCCATGCCCGAGTGGTCCGATGAGGCCCCCTGGCCACAGGGCTGCACGCTCTTCGTGCCGTTCCAGGACCCCGAGAACGTGGGCGCGGTGATCCGCTCGGCGGCGGCGTTCGGCGTCGCCCGGGTGGTCCTCCTGCGCGAGGCCGCACACCCGTTCCACCCCAAGGGCGCGCGAGCCGCGGGCCCGACGCTCTTCCACTTCCCGTTGCTCCATGGACCCTCGATCGAAGAGCTGCACACGCGGCAGCACCCCCTGATCGCGCTATCGACCGAAGGCCCCGAGATCGGCTCCGAACCCTTCCCCGAAACCTTCGGCCTGCTCATCGGGCGCGAGGGCCCGGGCCTCCCCGACCACCTCCGCGCCGGGCTTCGGCGGAGGATTCCCATCGCCCCGGGCGTCGAGTCGCTCAACGCCGCGACCGCGACCGCCATCGCCCTCTATGCCTGGCGAGCCGGCCTCGACGAGCCGGCCGCGTGAAGGACAACGAAACACGGCAAGAGCCCCGCTCCATCGCCCGAAGAGTCTCCCACGCCCCCGACGGAGACTCTCGGATCACGGCGGCGCGGGCAGAGCGACTTGAGTGTAGGAGCCGGGGGCCGATGACGTCACCGCCGCCACGATCTCGGTCGTCATCGTCGTGAGGACTGAGAGCCGGTTCGTCGGGAGTTCGACAATCGCCAGGATACGCCCGCGGAGATGCTGCTGATACCTCAGGTTCTTGTCCGCGGTGATGAAGACGTCGTGGTGCCCTTCCAATCGAGCGAGGAGGGCGCCGTTTGCCGTACCGGCCAGGCCGAGCTCCTGGACCGTCGCGATCTGATGACCGGGGAAGATCCGCACGAGCGGCCGGGGCAGGTTCTCGTCAAGGACGATCCGCATCGGCCTGGCCTCTCGCGAGGCGGACGAACTCCGTGGCATCTTCGCGGTCGACGGTGGGGAACATCTCCAGGAACTCGTCGAGCGTGTATCCGTCGTCGAGGTAGTCGAGCAGTGTCTGCGCCGGCACGCGGCTGGCGCGGAAGACGAGCGTACCCCCCATCACGGCGGGGTCGGAATGCACGGGGCTGCGGCTCAGAGTCAGCATGACTTGAGGCTACCGAACTTCCGGCCGCAGGTCAACCGCCGCGGCGGGCCGGGTCCGCCGCGGCGCCGGATCAAGGAATAGGTCGACGATAACTTCCCGATTTGGTCGCGATCTCCGGGTGGCTGGGGGCATCGCTCCGCTCTGCCCCCAGCCACCCTTGGGCGTGCCCCCAATCGGGAAGTTGTTTCGAGCCTGATCCTAAGCGTCGGCCCGATGCCGCCGCAACAAGTCGGCTCGATGCTTGTCCATGACCTCCAGAAGCCGTGCATCCTCGACGTCCCAGAGTGACTGGTCGGTCTGGTCCTGGACCAGGAACCCGAGGTTTGCGAGCAACTGGCCGAACCGTACATCGGGCGACAACTGCCGGAGGTCGGCGAGTTTCTCGATCAGCTCGTGCTGGGTCGCCGGGATCATGGCGAAGAGTCCCCGACCTTAGGATCGCCGGAATAGGCGCGTCGCAGCTTGCCGACGACCTCGACCAGGACCGTTGTCCCCGGCGCCAGCCTGGCAATCCGGGTGGCGCGAGTCACCCCAACCGGGATGGCACGCTTGGTCGCCGGCCCGAGTTCCCTACTTCGGCACGCGCCACAGGCGAATCGCGTAATCTCTCCCCGGGACCCATCGGCCATCCTTGCCGCTATCTCCCCCGCTGCTGGAGGCGATGAATTGACCATCGGGGGAGAAGACCGCGTCCAGCACGTAGTCCGTGTGGCCGATGAACCGGTGTATTTCCTCGCCGGTCGCGACATCCCAGAGGCGGACCGAATGATCCTGGCTGGCCGTCAGCATCTGGCGGCCGTCCGGCGAAAACGCCACGCTGTTGATGGCATCGGTGTGACCCCGGAACGTCCGGATTTCGAGCCCCGTCTCGAAGTCCCAGAGCCGGGCGACGTCATCAAAGCCGCCGGAGAGGACCGAGGTGCCGTCCGGTGAGATGGCCACCGCCAGGATCGGCTTCTCGTGACCCTTCAAGACGCGAACTTGCTTGCCCGAATGCAGGTCCCAGATCCTGACCGTCTTGTCGTAGCCGCCGGTGACGACGCGGGTCCCGCTCGGATGGAACGCAACGCTCCGGACTTGATCGTGATGTCCCTGCAACCGCTGGACGAGTCGTCCGGTCTGCACGTCCCGGAGAATGGTGGAGGAGTCATAATTCGCCGATGCAAGCTGACGGCCATCGGGTGAGAACGCCAGACCACCGATGAAATCGCCATCGGCCTGCTCGAACTCACGGACTCTGTCGGGCTGGACCTTCCCCTCCTTGAGGTCCAGGACGACGACCGTCCGATCCGCGGATACGGCGACGGAGTGTCCTTCGGGAGACAGGGCCGCCTCACCTCGACACTTCTCGATCTTGTATTGCCGGAGCGGCTTGCCGGTCGCGACATCCCAGACGCGGAGCGAACCGTCGTTGCTGACGGAGAGCAGCCGATCGCCGCTCGGGAAGAAGGCGATGCATCCGACTCGTGCGGTATGCCCCGGGAAGAACCGCACCGGCTCATTCGTGATCGTGCCCTCCGGCAACTCGATGACGCGGACGCCTCGGTGGGTCTCCTTCGGCTCGTCGGGTGCGACCTGCCGCGAGTCCCCTCCCGCCACTGGCTGGGCGGAGCTGACCGTCCCGATCATCCCGAGGATGAAGGTGCCGACCGCGGTGAGAATGCCGACTCTCGGAGCCATGATTTACCTCCCGAGACCCACCAGCCGATCGAGCGCCCGACCACCAGCCACCACCAGCATCGCAGTATCTCCAGCCGATTGCCAGCGGATCGGCCACCCCCCTCACCCCGGAATGAGGGGGCTTTCGAGGGTGCGATCAGGACGCCGATGGTGGCGATGACCACCAGCCGCTCGATCAGGGTGATTCCATGACGTGTGATTCGGCTCATCAGAGAGAGAGTTCCCCGGGGTACGGTCAGGGAATCGGCGTTTGCCCAGATCTGGGTCCGAACCCTCGGAAAGATGAGGTTGGAAAGCCGATGAATCTTCGATGAGAAATGGGGCCAGGTCGAAGACTCAAGGTCCCGCGGAGGGATGCCCTTTGCGGGCCTCGCGGACGATGTGCGGCAGCTCGGGGAGGATGATCTTGCTCATGGCCAGTTGCACCGCCGCGCGCGATCCGGGCATGACCAGCACGACGGTCGCCCCCATGAGCCCGCCGACCGCCCGGCTCAGCAGGCAGGCCGGGCCGATCTCGGCGTAGCTCAGCATCCGAAAGAGCTCGCCGAAGCCGGGTAGGGGCTTGCTCAGGAGCGAGGAGACCGTCTCGAAGGTCAGGTCGCGCGGGCTGATCCCGGTCCCCCCCGTCATGAGGACCGCGTGCAGGTCGACCCGGGCTCCGAATCCTTGCAGGAGCGGACGCATGACGCCGGGCTCGTCGGGGACGATCGCGCGCTCGACGACCCGATGGCCCGCCGCCTCGACGAGCTCGACGATCAAGGCCCCCGAGGTGTCGGTCTCGACGGTCCGCGTGTCGGAGACCGTGACGACGGCAAGGTTCAGCGACGTCGGAGCCCCGGCGCGGTGCTCGGACACGGATTGGCTCATGGCGGGACTCTCCTGGGTCTTCCTTCCGCGGGCAAGTCCCCCATTTCACCAAATGGCGAGGCCGGTTTGAAGGTGATTGTCGGGCGGTTCCGGGGGTCCGTAGAATGAGGAGAGACCGTTGACCCGACCGATATCTCCCCGCGCGAGCGGGCAGGGGGGTGGACTCATGGCCGATCGCTCGATCTCCCTGGCCTCGCGACGGGTCGTCTTCGTCCTTATCGCGGGGATGATCGGTCTCGTCACTGTCCCCGCCCGCGCCGACGTGATTACCCTCCGCGGCGGCGGGAAGGTGCGCGGCAAGGTGGTCCCGAACGTGAGGGAGGGGTCCGACCGCGTGACGGTCTTGCCCGAGAAGGGGAGGACACCCCTCGTCTTCCACAAAGAGCAGGTCGTCGGGGTGACCGCCGAACCCGGGCCGCTGGACGAATATCTCGTCCGGCGCGATCGTGCGTCGATGACCGCCGAGGCGCAGTTCGAGCTGGGCCTCTGGTGCGAGGGCCACACGCTGCACGACCTGGCCCGGCTCCATTACGAGGCCGCCGTCGGGCACGACGGGTCGTTCGCTCCGGCGCATCGGAAGCTGGGCCACCTCCTGCATGAGGATCGCTGGCTCACCGCCGACGAGCTCCGCGAGGCGCAGGGCCTGGTCCGCTACAAGGGCCGGTGGATCTCGCGGAACGAGAAGGAAGAACGCGAGGCGCGAGAGGCCTCGGTCGCCGAGCAGGCGTCGTGGGCGCGTCGAATCCGCCTCCTGCGTCAGGCGGTCGTCGCCGGCGGCCCCGAAGACCGGGTCGTCGAGGCCCGTCGGCAACTGACGGCCATCCGCGAGCCGGCCGCGATCGCCCCGCTCGTCCGGATCCTCGGCGAGGAGGGGGCGCCTCTCAGGACGCTCCTCGATCGCATCCTGGGCGAAATCCCCGACGACGAGGCCGCCGGCGCGCTCGTCGGGAGAGTCCTCCGGGAGGCGGATCCCGAGGTCCGCCCGGTCACGATGGAGGAATTGCAGAGGCGGACCGGGCCGATCGTCTTGACGGGACTCGTCCGCGCGCTCGGGTCCGACCGCCCCGAGGTCGTCAACCGCGCCGCGTGGGCGCTCGCCAATCTGGACGCGGTCGCGGCCGTCCCCAAGCTCATCCCCGCGCTCGTCACCGTCCGTTACAAGGTGGTCTGGATGCCGACCGAGTCGCCACACTCCGACGGCATCGGGCTCCGCTTCGGGTCGGTCCCGGCCGTCCCCGGAGTGGGCGGGGGGGGGGCGGTCGGGGCGACCGGAGGCTCGATGGCCGTGCCGACCGGCCCGGTGGTGGGCCCCGGCTCGGTCGGCTTCGGCGCGAGCTCCTTCCCCTTCCCCGGGTACGGGACCACCGGCGTCGGGATCGGCGGCGGCGGCTCGGGATCGCGCGGGCCGATCCCGATGAGGGTCCCCTTTTCCTACCAGAACGCCGAGGTCCTCTCGGCCCTGGTCCGGATGACCGGCCACGACTTCGGGTACGATCGTGCCGCCTGGCGGAACTGGCTGAACACGTCGTTCCGGCCCGACCCCGAACCCGTCCGCCGCGTCCCGCAGCCCTGACCCCGACGCGAGAGCGAGCCGAGATCATCAAATCCACGACGGAAGGCCGGCCTCGGGTCGTCATCATCGGGGGCGGGTTCGGCGGGCTGGAGGCCGCGTGGCGGCTGCGCCGCGCACCGGTCCGGGTGATCGTCGTCGACCGTCGGAATCATCACCTCTTCCAGCCCCTTCTCTATCAGGTCGCGACGGCCGCCCTGAGCCCGAGCGACATCGCCGCGCCGATCCGGCGCGTGCTGCGACACCAGGCGAACGCGGAGGTCGTGCTGGCCGAGGCCACGGGCATCGACGCGGCCGCCGGGGCCGTCCTGCTGGCCGACGGCGTCCTGTCCTACGACTATCTGATCGTCGCCACGGGCGCATCGCATTCCTACTTCGGCCGCGACGACTGGGCGCGATTCGCCCCCGGCCTGAAGAGCGTCGAGGACGCCCTCGACATCCGCCGCCGCATCCTCTTCGCCTTCGAGGCCGCCGAGCGCGAGGCCGACCCGGCCCGCCGGGCCGCCTGGCTCCGATTCGTCGTCGTCGGCGCCGGGCCGACCGGGGTGGAACTCGCCGGGGCGCTCTCCGAGATCGCCCGGCACGCCCTGGCCCGCGACTTCCGCCATATCGACCCCACGCAGGCGCAGATCCTCCTCCTCGAAGGGACGCCCCGGGTCCTCCCCTCGTACGATGACGACCTCTCGGAGAAGGCCCGGGAGCAACTGGTCCGGATGGGCGTCGAGGTGCGCACCGGCCTGATGGTGACGGACATCGACGACCACGGGGTCTGCCTCGGTCCCGATCGAATCGAGGCGCGGACGGTCCTCTGGGCGGCGGGGGTCGTGGCGTCTCCGCTGGCGAAGACCCTGGGCGTCCCCCTCGATCGCGCGGGCCGCGTCTTGGTCGAGCCCGACCTGACGATCCCCGGACACGGTGAGGTCTACGTCATCGGCGACCTGGCCCACTTCGAGCAGGACGGGTCGCTCATCCCAGGTGTCGCCCCCGCCGCCATCCAGGAAGCCCGGCACGTCGTCGCGAACATCGCACGCTCGCTGGAGGACTTGCCCCGCCTCGCGTTCCGCTATCGCGACAAGGGGTCACTCGCGACCATCGGCCGCGCGGCCGGCGTCGCCGACTTGCATGTCGTCAAACTCTCGGGATGGGTGGCCTGGGTCGCCTGGTTGTTCGTCCACGTTTTCTTCCTGATCGGGTTCCGGAACCGCTTCGTCGTGCTCTTCGGATGGGCGTGGTCGTACTTCACCTACGATCGGGGCGCCCGGCTCATCACCGGGAGCGTGAAGCAACTGGCCCGGACGAGGCACGCGCCGGATTCCCGGGAGATTGGCCGCGAGGACGGGGCGACCGCGGCCGATGAGAATCACAACGAGGGCCCGGTCCTCGCGCCCTGAATCGTTCGCGACACAAGGCCACCGATCTCCCGCTTCCGGAGGAGCCTTTCGCCGTGACGGACGAGGTTCATGATTCTCGGGTCCAGTTGATTCGCGAGGTCCGACAACGCCTGGAGTCGCTCCGGCGCGCGGGCCTCGATCGCATCCCGATCGCCGCGACTCTGGTCGGATCGGCCCCTCCGTCGGCCTCGCCTCGGGTTGTCAAGCCGCCGATACCCACGCCGAGGGTCGTTTTGTCCTCTGAAAAAGTCCCCACCCAGGGCGAGAGCGGACGACCTGAGTCCCCTCTCCCCCCGGGAGAGGGTGCCCGAAGGGCGGGTGAGGGGATTCGGCTTCAGGAAGGAAACAGCCCCGTCCCCCCGCCTGGCTCGCCGCGAGTCACGTCCCCGCCGGCGCCCGAATTACCCAGGCCCCCGGTCCACGCTGTCCCATCGGTCCCCCCGGGCCCTCGGCCGGTCTCCTCGTTGTTCGGCGAGCCCGAGATCGAGACCCCGCCCGTGCCGGTCGCCGAGCGTCCCGCGCAGCTGGCTTCCCTTGCGCAGGAGGTCGCGGGGTGCGAGCGCTGCCCGCACCTGGCAGCGGCCCGGACCCAGACGGTCTTCGGCGAAGGGTCCGCGACGGCGCGGCTCATGTTCGTCGGCGAGGCCCCCGGGGCCGACGAGGATCGGACCGGACGCCCCTTCATCGGCAGGGCCGGCGCCTTGCTCACCGACATGATCACCAAGGGGATGGGCCTGGAACGCGGCGACGTCTATATCGCCAACGTCTTGAAGTCGCGCCCCCCCGAGAACCGCGACCCGCTCCCCGAGGAGATCGCGCACTGCCTGCCGTTCCTGGAGCGTCAGATCGCGATCATCCGGCCCGACTTCCTCTGCCTCCTGGGCAAGGTCGCGGCGTCGACGCTCCTGGAGACGGCCTTGCCGATGGGACGGCTCCGCGGCAAATGGCATCGCTATCGGGGCATCCCCGCCGTCGTCACGTATCACCCGTCTTACCTGCTCCGCAACCCCGCCGCCAAGAAGGATGCGTGGGGAGACCTGCAGATGCTCATGCAGGCCATGGGGCTGAAGCCCCCCGCCCGGAGGGAGGGCTGAGCCCGACGCGGCTTGAGAGAGGAGGGGCGTAATCAGCCGGACGGGGACCCAATAAGATGTTGGATCGTCCGGACGCCCAAGAACAGGCGATCCGGGTAGCCGATCATCGGCTCGAACCCATAGTGCAGGTAGAAGGCCCTGGCCTGATCGTCGATCGCATCGACCACGACGGTGCGGATACCGATCTCGTCCGCCAAGCCATGGATGCGCCGCAGGGAATCGACCAGCAGGGCACCGCCCATGCCCTGTCCTTGGAGGGTCCTATCGACCGCCAACTTCCCCAGCAGGGCGGCCGGGATGCTCATCCGCTTGGGGAGTCGCTTGGTGCTGTGCGGTGGCAATTCTTCGTAGCGGACCTGGCAGGCCGAGATCGCATAGTAGCCCAACACGCGAGGATGACCCGGGCCCACGAGCACGTAGGTCCGGGTCACGTCTTTGTCTTCCGACTGGCCGGCGTGCTGCCTCAACCAGTCCGAAAGGGCCGGATGGCCGCAATCGAAGTCGGAGCGGTCGTGATGACCGGCCAGCCTCTCAACCCTCCATTCAGGCACGGCAATTACCGACCGTTGCCTCGTGCCGCTCGGCCGCTTTCAGCAACGCCGCGTTCGGCCTGGCGTCGACGTCGTCCAGCACCGCCAAGAAACGGTCGCGTGCCTCATTGGACAACTCGATGACGTCCGCCTCGCGGAGCACCTTGCGCGCGCGCCGCAGGGTGGAACTCAGGACGAACGTGCTGAGCGTCTCCCCGGAGAGGGCCGCGGCGCGCTCGATCAACGTCTTCACTTCGCCCTGAATTCGCAGGTCCAGACGCTGGTCTCTGGCCGCGTTCCTCGCTACAGAGGCCATGAACCACCCCCTCTCGAACCCCCTCGGCGCCGTGGAACACGGACGCACCACAGCGCACTTCAGTGTAGCTACAGTAGCTACGGCGCACGACAGTGTATAGTATCGTCTGTACGGCGATTGTCCACGCATTGTTCCGAGGAGAACGGGAAATTGTTCCGTCCTCTCCGAGGCGCAGGTACCGGGTCAGATCGGGGGGAGCAGCGTCTGGATCGCGTCCTGGATCTGCTTCATCTTGACCGGCTTGGTGAGCACGATCAGCCGGTCGTCGGTCGGCAATTTCTGCTGCTGTCCCTGCTGCCTGGGGCCGAGCAGGACGAGGGCGGTCAAGGCGTGTCCGTCCTTGTGGGCCTTGTCGTGCATGTCGATGAAGGAATAGAGCGAATCGGGGCCGAGCCCGTCGGCGTCGAAGATCACGGCGTCGGGGGGCGACTCCCGGTAACGCTCGGCCGCGCGCTCGGCGTCGCTCACGAGGAAGACGCGGTAGCCCATCGCCGAGAGCGTCTCGCGGAATGCCTTCTGGATGGCTTCTTGCGACTCGACGCAGAGGACGGTCCGGACCTGCACCGTCGGGACCTCGAACGCGCGCTCGCGGAACCCCTGCAGCACGTCATCGATGGCGGCGTCGACCGGGTCGGTGGAGGAGGGATCGCGCCCGTCCCGCGCGGGGGGCGGGGGGGTGACGTCCGGCCTTGAATGGGAGAGGAATGAAGCCTGGTGGGCCTCCACGTCGCGCACGACCTCCTCCATGGTCTGGTAGCGCGCCTTGAGGTCCATTTGCATCATCTTCTCGATGATCCGCGTCAACCCCTCGGAGGGGACATGACGATGCTCCTTCAGCGGCTTGATCGCCCCGAAGCTGCGCCTGAGCATCTTGGCCAGCGGGTCCTTGCTCTCGACCTCGCTCATGGCGAGCTGGCCGGTCAGCATCTGGTAGTAGACGCAGCCGAGGAAGAAGATGTCGGAGCGGGGGTCCCCCTTGGGGCTCTTGCAGGTCCGCTCCAGCGCCGAGTAGTCGACGGTGCGCAGGCCGTGTGCGACGGCCATCTTCTTGTCATCGCCCCCGATCGTGGCCAGCCCGAAGTCGACGAGCTTCGCCGCGCCATTGGACGCGACCAGGATGTTGGTCCCCTTGATGTCGCGGTGGGTGATGCCCCGGTCGAGCGAATATTGGAGCCCGTGCGCCAGCCCCAGGATCAGCGGCAGGGCCGCCTTCTCGGGGAGCCGGACGCGGAGCTTCAGGAAGTCGCGCAGGTTGGAGCCCTCGACATACTCCATGACCATATAGTGCCGCTTGTCTTGCTCGCCGTAATCGAACATCTCGACGATGTTGGGATGATGGAGCTTCAGCCCGGCCTCGGCCTCCTGGCCGAAGCGATCGATCGCGCCGGGGTCCATGAGGAAGCGCTGGCGAAGGATCTTGACCGCCACCGGTTGGCCGGTGGCGGTCCTCACGCCGCGATAGACCCGCGCGAAGGTCCCCTCGGCGAGGTGGAAAAGCACCTTGCAGCCGCCGAAGAAGAAGCCGGTCATGTCGCCCTTGCGGAACTTGTCGACCTGCCAGCGGGTCATGCTCCCTTTGCGGAGGAGCGAGTTCGCCAGGGCGTCGAACGACCCGTCCTCCGCGGCTTCCATCGCCTCGCGGGCCTCTTCCTTCGTGGCCAGGCCGAGCAAGACGACTTGCTGGGCCAGGGTTGCGGCGTCGATTTCGGACATGACGACGGACTCCAGGCCAGGTCCGGGGAGGGGACGGACCCTCAGCACGGGACGACGCGATCGAATGTGCGACGATATCCCCAGTTTATCAGGTCCGCCCCCCGTCGCAACCGGACGGCCGCCGAGTCGGGCGGGCGGGCCCGACAGAGAACCCCGAGCCCCCGGCTCCATGCCCCCGAGTGTCACGGGTCCGCCGGAGCACTCCCAACACCGTCGCTGGTCTCGGGACGCACGGGATCCGGCCCGCCGGTCCGTTCCGTTCCGGTCCGGTCATGGTGGCATCGTTCTGCCGGGAAGGCCGCCCGCCCCGGGAAAATAATTCCGACCACACCAGCATGCATGCTAGTATTGTGTGACCTATCGTGGTTGTAGTCAATGCGGACGATCGAGACGTTGCGTCCGAGGAACGGCGGGAGCCGGGACGGGTCGCCGAGACCACGGGGAACGGGGATCACCAGGAACGCGGGCGGGGCCCAGGCCCGTCGCGAGGAGGAGCTTGACATGGACCGAGCGACGGCAGTAGTGCGGAAGACGGCGCCGCCCCAGGTGCCGGCGGCGGACGCCGCGGCATGGACCGATCGCCACGCCAGCGAGAAGGCGACCCGCGCGGCCGTCGCGAGGAAGGTCAGCGGCCGGAGACGCTTGATCGACCCGACCACGTGCGACCGCGACTATTCCAGGGCCGAGATGGAATTCATGCAGGCCATGTCCGAGTACAAGCACTCGAGCGGTCGGATGTTCCCGACGTGGAGCGAGGTGCTCGAGGTCTTGCGTGACCTCGGCTATGAGAAGATCGCCCCGGTCTGAAGTTGCCCCCCGAGGACTCGGAGCGGCGGGGCCTCTCGAACGAGGGCTCGACCCCCGTCCGCTGGTCGTCGCGATCGGGCCACGCCGGCCGATTCGCGGGAGTGACGTCCCTGAACTCGGCATCTCGCCACCCGGCGACGTGAGCCACGGGATCACGTGCTTCGAGGCGCGTCGGCGGCAGGGGGGGTGGTTGACATCGGCGGACAAACCTCCTATCGTGAGCCCGGTACTCACGTTGGCAAGTGGTCCCCTCTCGTCCGACTCCCGGAATCATGACCGTACGTACCCGATTCGCCCCCAGCCCGACCGGTTTCCTCCACATCGGCGGCGTGCGGACGGCGCTCTTCAACTGGCTGCTGGCGCGGCACTCCGGCGGCCAGTTCCTCCTCCGGATCGACGACACCGACCAGCAGCGTCACGTCGATTCCGCCGTCGCCCTGATCCTCGAGGGCTTCCGCTGGATGGGGATGGACTGGGACGAAGGCCCCGAGGTCGGGGGGCCGCATGGCCCGTACTTCCAGTCGCAACGCGCCGATCGCTACACCGCCGCCGCCGCCGCGCTCGTGGCGACGGGGCACGCCTATCGCGACTACTCGACGGAGCAGGAGCGGGCCGCCGACAAGGCGGCGGTCGAGACGTCCAAGACCGCCTATCGATTCCGACGCAAGCCGCTCGCCGACGCCGACCTGGCGCGGTTCGAGGCAGAAGGGCGCACCTACGCGCTCCGGTTCCAGGTCCCGCTCGGCCGAACGTTCGTGGTCCACGACCTGATCAAGGGGGACGTCGAGCAGAAGAGCGACGAGGTCGGCGACTTCGTGATCATCCGGCCCGACGGCACCCCGCTGTACAACTTCGCCAGCGTCGTCGACGACGCCGAGATGCAGATCACCCACGTCGTCCGCGCCGAGGAGCATCTGGCGAACACGTTCTCGCAGCTCCTGGTCTTCGAGGCGCTGGGATATGCCCTGCCGAGCTTCGCGCACGTGCCGTTCGTCGCCGCGCCGGGGACGCGGAGGAAGCTCTCGAAGCGCGACGGGGCGGTCGGGCTCGACGAGTACATCGGCAAGGGTTACCTGCCCGACGCGATGATGAACTACCTGTCACGCCTGGGCTGGAGCCTCGACGGCAACCAGGAGATCTTCACCCGCGCCGAGCTGATCGAGAAGTTCTCGCTCGAACGGGTCAACAGCTCGCCCGCCAGCCACGACTCGGACAAGCTCTACTGGGTCCAGGGCGAGTGGATGAAGACGCTGACCCTGGAGCGGAAGGTCGAGGGATCCCTCCCGTTCTTGAAGGCGGAAGGGCTCGTCTCCGACCCGATCTCCGACGCGACGCGGGCGCGGATCGTGGCCGTGATCGCGGCCCTGGGGGACCGCCTCAAGGTCTTCTCCGACATCGTCTCGCTGGGCCGCTACTTCTTCACCGAGACGCTGACGCACGACCCCGACGCGGTCAAGAAGCGACTCCGGAAGGAAGGGGTCGCCACGATCCTGGCCGAGCTCGACGAGGTCCTGGCGGATGTCGAGCCGTACGACCTGGCGACCCTCGAGCGGTCCATCCACGCCTATGCCGAGGCGCACGGGCACCCGATGGGAGGGGTCGTCAACCCACTCCGCGTCGCGACGACGGGGCAGGGGGTCGGGCCGGGGCTGTACGATTGCCTGGTGATCCTCGGGCGCGACTCGTGCCGGGCGCGGATCGCCGCGACGCTGGCGATGCTGGGCCGGGGGGCGGCCGGCTGACCTCGGGTCGTGTCCTCGCCCCGGGTCCCGCCCGCGGACGGTTCACAATAGGAAAATGGAGACGTGAATTGTCGTTGCTTGTCGTCGGTTCGATCGCGTTGGACTCGGTGGAGACCCCGCACGGCGTCGTCAAGGATGCGCTGGGGGGCTCGGCGACGTATTTCTCGTACGCGGCCAGCTATTTCACCCCGGTCCGCCTGGTCGGCGTGGTGGGCGAGGACTTCCCGAGCGAGCACCGCGCGACGCTCGAAGGGCGCAACATCGACGCCTCGGGCCTGGTGGTGCAGCCCGGGGGCGAGACCTTCCGCTGGCGGGGGAGATACAAGGGCGACATGAACGAGGCCGAGACGCTGGAGGTCCACCTCAACGTCCTGGGCACGTTCGACCCCGACCTCTCGCCGGAGTTCGCCGCCACGCCCTACATCTTCCTGGCCAACGGCAGCCCGGTCATGCAGCGCAAGGTGCTCTCGCAGGCCACCGGGCGTAAGCTCGCCGTGGCCGACACGATGAACTTCTGGATCGAGACCCAGCGCGACGAGCTCTATGCCCTGCTCCGCGAGGTCGACGGCCTCGTCCTCAACGACGGCGAGGCGCGGATGCTCACCGACGAGGTCAACCTCGTCCGTGCCGGGCGGAAGGTGCTGGAGCTGGGGCCGAAGTTCGTCATCATCAAGAAAGGGGAGCATGGCGCGATGTTCCTCGGGTCCGACGAGGCGTTTGTGATGCCGGCCTTCCCCCTTGCCGACGTCGTTGACCCGACAGGCGCCGGCGACAGCTTCGCGGGGGGGTTCATGGGACAGCTCGCCTCGACCGGCCGGACCGACCCCGCCGCCCTCAAGACGGCCATGGCCTACGGGGCGGTGGTCGCCAGCTTCAACGTCGAGGACTTCAGCCTCCGCCGCTTCCTCCGGACCGATCGCGCCGAGATCGACCGGCGAGTGGAAGCCTATCGCAAGATGATGAGCTTCTGAGTGAGCCTGCCGGCCGATGGACTTCGGCGCCTCGGGGTCGGATCGCCCGGGTCGAAGGGGAAGCCGAGGCGAAAAAGGGGACTGGCTCGAAGCAAAGCGCCGTGCCTGTCCCCCTTTTCGCCGGGAAAGGGGACAGGCACCTGCGCCGTGCCTGTCCCCCTTTTCGCCGGGAAAGGGGACAGGCATCTGCGCCGTTCCGGCTCCGGAGCCAGTCCCCTTTCCCTCGGCTTGCCCCTGCTCGTACACGCTCTGAGGACCGGGCCCCATGCCTCGCACGACGCGCACCTTTGTTGCGATCGCCGTCCCCGAACTGCTTGGGGCGAAGCTCACCCGCCTGCAACGGCTCCTCGCTACCGAAGTCGCCGGCGCCCGCTGGTCGGAGGCCCCCCCGTTCCACCTGACGCTCGCGTTCCTGGGCGACGTCGCGGACGTCGACCTCAAACCCCTCTGCGAGGCCGTCGCAGAGGTAACGGCGGACTTCGAGCCGTTCGAGCTCCGCCTGGAAGGGCTGGGAGTCTTCCCCGACCCGGCCAGGGCCCGTGTCGCCTGGGTCGGCCTGGCCGGACCCGGCCTCTCGGCCCTTGCCGAGCTTCGGAAGCGGGTCGCCAGGGCCGCCACGTCGACGCTGTCGCTCCCCGAGGACTCGCGGTTCTCCCCGCACGTCACCCTGGGCCGGCTCAAGGTCGATCGGCGGAACCCCATCGACCTCACTCCCCTCTTGAAGCACTACCGGACCTGGGCGGCGGGGGCGTTCCCCGTGACCGAGGTCATCACGTTCGCCTCGACATTGACCCCCGACGGACCCGCCTACGCCAGGCTCGGGACGGCCCCATTGCGGGAGGGCCCAAACCAAGCCTTGTCGCCTTTGGGAAGTGGATAAGTCTAAATTGTAAAACAAAAAATCTGCCGTCGAGCCCCATCCAGTCGGTGCGGGACGATGGAGTCATGAGTACTCAACGCGCAAGAAACGACCAATAATTAACATTGTTTATTCTTGAGAGCCGCCAAGCCAATAAGGCCCTGGGTCAATCCTTCCTAATGTGGGCTTCCGAGAGCCGACGAATTGGCTACGATCTACGTCCTCATTGTCATTGTTTTCTGGCTCCGCTGTGTGGATGAAAAGCTGACAGATCTCATCTCCTGGGCTGATCGCGATCGGTATCTCGCCAACGTTCGTAAGTTCTAGAGTCAGACATCCCGTGAAGCCGGGGTGAACTCCGGTGGCGGTCGCTATAATCAGCCCTCGGCGCCCCCAGCTAGATCTGCCAATCACATAAGCCGCGAGATCCCCAGGAATTCTCAACCATTCTAGCGTCGAAGCGAGCACAAAATTCCTGGGATGAAGAAAATACCTTTTTCCAAAAGGAACATAATGAGTCTTTGTCAATTGGGCGTTCTTTTTCGTACCCGCACCGAGATGTGATATCCGCGCCTGCCTCAGAGTCATAAACCATGTTCCCAAGGTTAGATCGATCGACGCTGAGCCGCTTTTTTTAAGTTTGTTGGTATCTTTCCTAGGGCTGATGACAAGGGGGTCCCCAGCACCTTCGAGTTCTCCTTCTTCTAATCGCTTTGCGATACGCTCGGCGCGAAGAATCACGGCATCACTCCATATGTTTGTTCGAGTTCAAATATTTCTATATTCTTTAATACTAAGTCTTGCAGGACTCGGCTTCTCTTCTTTCTAACTTCTAGCCTGCTCTTCCAAAAATTTCGTTGATCGTGGACTTTCCAAGCCGCATTGAGAATGTCTTAAAGCCCGGATGCTTTCTCATATGGAACTACGTTCTTGTACTTCGAAAGTATTTTATTCAAAATTTCTTCAGTGGGCGGACTGATTCCCACGGCTGTTATCAGTTCGTTTGCCTCGGTAATTAGCTCGTCAATGAGGTTATCCAGCGACTTATCTGCAATCGAGAGCCTGTAAAGGTCTGGGCTCGCAACGAAAGGTTCTTCGTCATCCTCGAACATAGACGCAAAGCCGGGCTCCAATTCCACTTTGTAAGAATTGGATGCTTTTTCCAGGTTCTTTGCCCTTGTAGCAATGTTCGGATACCGTTCCGACCGAGCCATTGACAATTTTGGAGCTAATAAATAAGAGTGCGCTTTCAAGTATGACCATCCAAAAATCCTCAAGCCCACAAAGTCACAAAAACTTTCCTCTGCCTGCGCTAGCAGCCATCTTATTGATGGCGTGTACAGCGGGACCAAATCAGGATCGCTCGTTACGTCGACTTCCGTCTTTCCCATCAAGCCGAACACGGTCTGGAATCTACCCAAGTCATGAGTAATTTCATCGATGACCAAATTCTCGGCCTTCGGATATAATTGGTCGTACAGATTTTCCTTGCTCCAGAGCAGATGGCCCAATTCGTGACCCGCAAGAGGCAGCAGCAGCGGATTGGATGACTCTGGGGCCGG
>JAABUS010004548.1_pt1 | contig 19767 bp, 14 predicted proteins | sample 5560161 | NCBI WGS metagenome assembly JAABUS01 (sample SAMN10711885, study PRJNA513376) | rock metagenome | isolation source: Antarctica rocks | place: Antarctica: Victoria Land, Trio Nunatak nord | collected 2016-01-04 | reverse complement strand
CCCCATGGCCGTGCGCAGGGTCATCGGATTCATGCCCGACGACTTCGGGGTCTACGACGGGATGAAGGTCTGGGAGTTCCTCGATTTCTTCGCGGTCGCCTATCGGATCCCGATCAACCTGCGCAGGAAGATCATCGGCGAGGTCCTCGAGCTGTTGGACCTCACGCACAAGCGCGACGACTACGTCAACGGCCTGTCGAAGGGGATGAAGCAACGGCTCTGCCTGGCCAAGACGCTGGTCCACGACCCCCCGGTCTTGATCCTGGACGAGCCCGCCTCCGGGCTCGACCCGCGCGCCCGCCTGGAGATGAAGGCGCTCTTGAACGAGCTGAGGGGGATGGGCAAGACGATCTTGATCTCCAGCCACATCCTCTCCGAGCTCGCCGACTTCTGCACCTCGATCGGGATCATCGAGCGGGGCAGGCTGCTGGCGTCGGGAAGCATCGGGGACATCCAACGGCAGCTGCGTGTCCACCGCGTCCTGCGTGTCCGGGTGCTCGACGATTCGACCGATCGCGCGGCGTCGGTCCTCCGCGACGACAAGAGCGTCCGTGCCGTCGAGTCGTTCGACCATACGGTGACCGCCGAGATCGAGGGACACGACGAGGACATGGCCCGACTGCTCGCCCGCCTCATCGACGCGGGGGTCGGGGTCCATTCGTTCTCCGAGGAGGCCTTGAGCCTCGAAGATGTCTTCATGATGATCACCAAGGGGATCGTCAACTGAGCAAGGGCCCGCCCGCAGGCATCGGCCGCGCGGATGGCGGGGGATGGGGATCGAACCGGCCATGATCTTCCGTGACAACCCGGTCCTTTCGCGCGAGCTCCTGGTCAACCTGAGGGCGCCGCGAGCGTTCGTCTTCCAGTTGCTCTACGTCGGCTTCCTGGGCGCGGTCGTCTATTTCTACTGGCCGGGGGGGGGAGACGGGGCGAGGCAGGTCACCTCGGGCGTGGCCCGGCGACTGTTCGAGCTGTTCTTCCTGGGGCAGTTCTTCATGGTCGCCCTGGCGGCGCCGACCTTCGCGGCGGGGAGCATCACGGGGGAGAAGGAGCGCAAGACCTACGAGATGCTCCTGGCGAGCCCCCTGGAGCCGATGACGATCCTGGTCGGCAAGCTGCTCAGCTCGATGAGTTACCTCGTGATCCTCATCCTGTCGAGCCTGCCGCTGATGATCCTCTGCTTCTTGCTCGGCGGCCTCTTGCTCTCGGAGATCGCCCGGGCCTACCTCGTCCTGATCCTGGCGGCCGGGACGTTCGGCCTCCTGAGCGTGGCCTGCTCCAGCTGCTTTCGCCGGACGAGCTCGGCCCTCGTGGTCAGCTACATGGTCATCCTCCCGCTGGCCGTCGTCTGCCTGGCACTGACGCGGACCGAGAACACGTCGGCGCGCGATTTCGTGTCGATCGCCGTGCTCCCCCCCTGGTGCCTGGCGGTCTGGGCCGTCGTGGTGATCGTCGTCAACCGAAGGCTGCTCCACCCCCCCGACGTCGGCAGCGGCGGCAAGGAAGTCGTCGACGAGGAACACGAGCGGAAATACGCCATCGGGGTCGTGATCGACCGCGACCTCTTCCCCGACAAGCTCTTCGCGCCCGCGAAGCGCCTCGACCTGATGCCCGACGGGACCAACCCCGTCCTCGACAAGGAGCTGCGGAGCGAGATCTTCAGCCAGGGGACCCTGATGCTCCGGGTCGTGATCCAGGTCAGCATGCTGCTCTCGATCCCCCTGATGGCGGGACTCCTGTTCCTGAGGCCGGAGAACGCCGGCTACTACGTCTCCTATGTCCTGACGTTCAACCTGCTCGTCGGTCCCGTCTTCTCGGCCGGGAGCATCACGCAAGAGCGCGAGCGTCAGACGCTCGACCTGCTTCTGACGACCCTCCTGCGTCCCGGGCAGATCGTCCTGGCCAAGCTCGTGGCGGCGCTCCGCGTCTCGACCGTCCTGACGTTCTTGCTGACGGAGCAGCTCCTCCTGGCCTATATCTTGCTCCCCGAGCTGCACCGGCGGCTATGGACCTTGCTCGCCTTCTTCCTGATCATCGCCACGACCTGCCTGGCGACCACGACGATCGGCCTCTTGTGCTCGGCACTGTCGCGGAGGACGTCGGTGGCGATGGTCGCGACGTACATGACGCTGCTGGTCTTGTTCGTCGGGCCCGTGGGCCTGAGCTGGTATCTCCAGGGTTTCGCATCCATCTCGGAGGATCGCCTGGCGACAATGAGGATCACCAGCCCCTTCTCGGCCGCCCTGAGCATTCCCATCAGGACGGGCCCCTCCCGGTTCCTGGGCCCCGGCGACAATGACGCCGCTCATGGGGCACAGATGGCCGAGTTGGCGGGCCTCAGGCTCCCCGTCTGGGCCGCATTCCTCCTGATCTATCCCCCCCTCTGCCTGGCACTTTTCGCCGTCACCTACCTCGCCTTCCGATGGCGGTGGTGGCGGGCGAGCAATTCCCAGTGAAGACGGCCTGGGGCGAGCCCGGCCGCCTCGATCGGCAGTGCCTCCCCCAGGTTGGGGTCGGCCTGGGGAATCTCGTGCGAGGCTCGACGGACGAGACGGCCTAGAGTCGCTCGCCCGGGAGGAATCCTTCGTCCAGGTACCACATCCGATCCTGGCCTTTCACCAGGCCGGTCTCGACCCGGTAGGAGGCGATGGGGCCTTCGCCCTGACGGCCTCGAATCCAGACCTTGAGCGTGTATTTGGCATCGACGGACGTCTTGCCCTGGCTCTTTTCGGATTTGAAGTCGCCGACCTCGAACTTCAAGGGGGTGAATCGCCCCGCGCGCCCCTTGCGGAGCTTGGCGAGCCGGTCCACCCAGTGGTGCTTGAACTCGGGGAAGGTGGAGAAGTGGCCGGAGGTCCGCCCCCCGGTGCTCAGCAGCAACCACATCCGTCGGAAATGCGGGACGTGGTGCGAGAGTGCGCCATAGAAATCCTTGACGGCCTGCTCGGGCGTGATCCGCACCGGCCGTTCCAGGGAGATGAGGATGGGATAGCTGCAGAGAATGAAGACCGCGCCTCCCGCGAGGACGCTGAGGAAGGCGAGCCAGTTGTATCCCGCGGAGATCGACCAGGCGAAGATCAAGCCGGCGACCACCACGACGGCCGCCAAAGTCGCCAGGCTCCCTCCCCATTCCGCGCCTCGCGACCAGACCTTCTCGACGGATTCCCGGTCATCGAGCAGCGCCGGTGCCCGAGATTCGGGCTCGAGTTCTTCCCTCGTCCAGGAATCCTTCGGCGCCGCGGCCGCGACGACCGGTCGGGCGATGGGCGTCTCGTCGAAGAGCGGTTCGACGCTCTTGCGGACGGGCTCGGCCCGCTCCTCGAGAGCATAGTCGTCTCCCGCGGAGACCTCGAGATCTGGAGGTGCCTCGGGTTGAGGACGACTTGGGGTCTTGTCCCCGAAGAGCAGCTGGGCATCGGCGATCCGCCGGTCGTCGTCGCCGGCAGGAGGAGAGGGTTTGTCGGCCATCAAGGCGTCTCCCGTAAAATCTCTTCAGAACGAACCTCGCCGAGACAGGATGGGGATGTTTCCCGATTCTGACCCCTGCCTCCACCCTACCAATGCGGGGGCTCGCGGCGTATCGAAATCATCCGACCGCCCGACCGAGCCGGCCGTTTCACTCGCCGGACGGCCTTCCGAGGGGGAAACAGGGCGTCACTCGTATCAGCCGCGCCAGCCGCCGTCGACTCGGAGCGTGTGCCCGGTGATGTAGCCGGCCAGGGGCGAGCAGAGGAACAACACGGCATCGGCCACCTCCTGCACCTGTCCAAAGCGTCGCCAGGGGATCGCCCTCTGCATCTCGGCCCGGACGGACTCCGGGATGGACGCGGCCATCGAGGTGTCGATGAGGCCGGGGGCGACGGCGTTGACCCGGATCGACCTCCGCGCACATTCGCGGCTCAGGGCCCGGGTCAGCCCCTGCACGCCCGCCTTGGCGGCCGCGTAATTCGACTGGCCGTGGAAGCCCGCCTCCGCCGACAGGCTCCCCATGCTCACGATCGCGCCGCCGTCGCGGAGGATTTCCAGGCCCCACTTACAGCAATGGAAGACCCCCGAGAGATTGACGTCGATGACCTCCCGCCACTCCTCGAGGGTCATCTTCGCGACGGTCCGGTCCCGGAGGATGCCCGCGTTGTTGACGAGGATGTCAATCCCCCCCCATTCGGCGCCGATACCGCGCATCATGGCCTCGACGGCGCCCGGGTCGCTCACATCCGCGGCTCGTGCGATCGCACTCCCCGGACGTTCCGCCTCGAGGTGCTCGGCCAGTGCGTCGGCGTCGCGTCGAGTCCGGCCGTCTTCGAGGTCCGGATGATTGAGGATGACCCTCGCCCCGGCCCGATGCAAGGTCCGCGCAACGGCCGCGCCGATGCCTTGCGAGGAACCCGTGACCAGGGCGGTCTTCCCCGACAGGTCGATGACAACGCTCACGACGGTCCTCCTCGGGCCCCCTCCCGCCCGGAATCGGCCACGAGGCTGGGCCACGCTCAATCCATCTCGAAGCCATGATCGGTGAGCCGAAAGGGCCGGATGTCGTCGCCGCAGGTGCTCCCCCGGTGCTTGGCGACGTGGAGGGCACGGCCGAGCTTCCCCGGATCGCGGGTCCGGCCCATCAGGATGATCGTATTGGCGTTGGAGAAGATGTCCCCTTCGCCGATCGGTTCGACGATCAGGTCGTCGAGCAGGACATGGGGGGTGGTATAGAGGTAGAGGCAGCCGACGGCCCGGTGGTCGTAGCGATGCGTCGAAACCTGCGGGCTATTGACGCGAAACCGTTCGCGGAAGAGCTCACGCGCCGCCCACTCATCCTCCTTGCGGAGGACCTGGTGATACAGATACTCGAAGAGCTCGAACTGGATCGAGTCGGCGAACCGCTCGGTCGGCTCGATCCCGTCGACGACGACCCGGCGCGTCCCCCGGACGAAGTGCGCATAAAAGAAGCCGACCGCCGTCCGCAGCACGCGCGCCAGGTCGGTCTTCCAGGCGTGCCAGTCGTCGGGTTCGAGGTCGCGGCGGGTCACGCGACGGCCGGCGTGGCCGAATGGATGGAAATAGTCGCCGATCGGTCGCGAGAAATCCCAGACCGAGTCGAGATCAAGAGGGGTGTCGCTCGGGAATGTCGTCAGGGCCCACCGGAAGAGGTCCTCGGCATAACGCGCGTGGTTCTGGGCGTCTCCGCGGCTCGTCAGGTCGCAAATCACCCCGCGATGCCCCTCCGCAGCCCGTCCCGCATCGGCCCATCGCAGGCCCAGTTGCGTCTTGCCCGCACCCGTCGCGCCCGCGATGACCGTGAGCGTCCCGGGGAGCAGACCCCCGCCGAGGAGACGGTCGAGCGCATCGATCCCGAAGCCCTGGCGTGCCGACGTCATCAGCGGGTCTCGTAAAGCCTGACGCACGAAACGTGTCGCTGTCCCGGCCCCAGTATAGCGAAATCAGCCTCGACGTCCTCCGGATGGGTTCCCCAGGTAAAGACTTTGTCGTGAGAAGCCGATTAAAACCGGCGTAACCCGCAAGAACGAACGTAACGCCATAATCCTCGCGACCCGGCGGATGAGATGGCGTTCGAGATGAAGCGGGCAGGAAATTTGTCACAACTCGCTCCCGAAAGTCGAGCGTGTTTACGCCCCAGCCCGAGGTAACTCCGCCGTGTCTAATCCACTCATCGACGCGCGATCCCTCGCCCGAAGGCGGTCGGCCATTCTCCGAAGGGTCGGCCGGGGACTCGTGCTCGCGATCATGCTGACGCCCGCGAGAGCGCCTGCACAGCGGGTCGGACCGGCGCGAGTCGTGCCCCCGCCCTTGCAGCAGCTTCCCGAGCTGCCGGCGAACGTCAGTAGGCCACCCCCCGCGGAGATCCCCGTCGTGCCGCCGACCCCGGAACCGCCGCGGGTCATCCCGATCGCGCCCGTGGCCCCGGCTCCCGCCGGTACGGGCCCGGCGCGGGAAGCTCGGCCCATGGTCCGTCAGGTCGCTCCGGACTCCACCGGGCTGGTCCCCAACCGACCTTCCGTCTCCGGGGCGCCCCGGCCCGCCGGCGAGGTGACGCGTCAGATGAGCGAGCTGCTCGAGGTCATCCAGGACCCCGAGGCCGAGATCAACGTCGTCGTGGGCCGGTCCAAGCTGGTGCAGACGCGCCGGCCCCTGTCCCGGATCGCGATCGCCAACCCCGCGGTCGCCGACGTCCTCTTCATCGCCGATCAGCCCGATCCCCGCGAGTTCAACATCTACGGCCGTTCGTTCGGCACCACGAGCCTGACACTCTGGGACGCGGACAACCGGCCGCTCACGTTCCTGGTCCGGGTGACGCTCGACACCCGCGACGTCGAGTCGCGGCTCAAGCAGACCTTCCCCGGCGCCGACGTGCACGTGCGTCAGGTCGGGATGCAAGTCATCCTGGAAGGCCAGGTCGCCGATTCCAAGACGATGTCCGAGGTGCTGGATTTGATCACCGCGGAGATTCGCGGGAGCGGCAGCCTCGGGATGGGCGGCTCGTCGGGCAATTCCGGCACGGGGGGGGCGACCGGTGGGCAGAACGCCGGCGTCGGCGGAGGACAGCCCGCCGGTACGGCATCCGGGGGACAGTCCGCGGGGACGGGCGCCGGGGGACAGGCGGTAGGAGGCGCGTCCGCGAGTCCCGGCGCCTCGAGCTCATCGCAGGGGGTTTCCATCATCAATCGGGTCATCGTGCCCGGACCCCGCCAGATATTGCTCAAGGTCAAGATCGCCGAGCTGAACCGGACGGCCATCCGCGAGCTGGGCGTCAACTGGCTGAACACCCGAAACAACGCGATCCTCGGATCCACGATCAGCCAGGCGGGAAGCATCGGGGGCACCACGAGCGTGACGCAGGCCTCACAGTTCGCCCCCGGGGCATTCACGCAAGGCGCGGCGCGGCAGGCCGGGGTCATTCAACCGATCGTGTCGTCCTTCAATTCTGCCGCACAGGCCGCGAACAACGCGAATTCGCAGCTGTTCGGGATCTTCAACGCGGGGCAATTCTCCCTCTTCCTCAACGCCCTCAGATCCAACGCGTTGGCGAAGATCCTGGCCGAGCCAACCCTCATGGCGGTCGACGGTCAGCCGGCGAAGTTCCTCGCGGGGGGGGAGTTCCCCTACCCGGTCCCGCAAGGCTCCGCGCTCGGGGGCGGGTCTCCGACCGTCACGATCCAGTTCAAGGAATTCGGCGCGATCCTCACGTTCCTGCCCCACATCCTCGCGAATGACGTCATCCGCCTGGACGTCAACCCGACCTTCAGCCGGCTGAACTTCGACGCCGGAACGACCGTCCTCGGGGGACGCTTCCCGGCGATCGAAGAACGATCCGCGCGCACCGTTGTCGAGCTTCGAGAGGGGCAGACTCTGGCCATCGCCGGCCTCCTCCAGACCTCGACGAGTGCCAGTACGATACGGATCCCGGGCCTCGGCGACTTGCCGATCGTCGGCCCTTGGTTCAGCTCGAACCGGATCAATACCATCGAGACCGAGTTGATCGTGATGGTCACGCCGGAGCTCGTGGCCCCGATGGAGGCGAAAGAGGTGCCTCCCGGCCCGGGGGACCGGGTCCTCGAGCCGAACGACTACGAGTTCTACTTTCTCGGACGGATCGAGGGGCGGACCGGACATCAATTCCGCTCGACGATCCGCGAGCTCGATCCGCTGGACGTGATGAAGCATTTCCGCAGCGAAGACCATTGGGTCGTCGGCCCCCATGGGCATAGCGAATAACACGGACCTCGGAACGGACCGGCCCGGAGCCCAGCGACGCGCCGGCCAGGAGAAGGACGAAGATGCGAAATAGACGAGCAGGGGCCCTCTGGCCGGCCTGCGCCATGGCGCTCGGGCTGTTCGCTCCGACGGCCTGGGCCCAGGTTCCGGTCTCGGCGACCGGCCCAAATGCCAGGGTCGAGGCGCGACGCGGGGGGCCTATCCGGCGGTTTCTCCACCACACCGGCCACGTCCTGCAGGACAACCTCATCGGTTATCCCGAGGAATTCGTCGTGCCGCCGTTCGGGACACCCGTGGCCGAAACGTTCCACATGATGAAGGCGAAGGCCGACCCTCACCTCTTCACGCTCTACCACACCGATTTCCTCGACGGTACGGACCGCTTCTCCCCCCACGGGGCCGCGCGGTTCAACTTGATGGCATCGCGGTTGCCCGGCTGGCTCGGCCCCGTGATCATCGAATTGAGCCCCGACAGGCCGGGCCTGGCCGAAGCGCGGCGGGCGGCCGTCCTCGCCTCGCTCGAACGGGCCAACTTCCCGGTCGTCCCCGAGCTCCTGCTGATCGGTCCGTCCCCCTACCCCGGGTCCCTCGGCACCAACGCCGCGAACAACTTCGGTGTCATGATCCAGCGCAATCTGGAAGCGCCCGCCACCTTCGCGCTGCCTCCAATCTTCGTCGACGATATCAGTAACGCGATCGGAGGGTCCCAGTGATGAGGAAACATAAAGGTCTGAGATCGAATTGGGGAGGCGCGACGGGCCGGGCCTACCGCAGTGGGTTGTTCCTGGGATTCCTCTACGTCCTGCCGTTGGTCGCAGGGTGCCAAACCCCCACGTCGCGCGGCAAGAGCGAGAAGGGGCCTGACCTGCAAGCGTCGAAGCAATCCGATGCGCTCGTGATCAAGACGGATTTCAAGAAGAGCGTCGATGCCACCCAGAAACACAACGTCCACCTCGAGATGGGCCGCGCCTACGAGGGTCAAGGGAACTTCGACGCGGCGGTCGGCGAATATCAGAAGTCACTCGACGCCTGCAAGCGAGAAGGCCGATTCCAGGGCGGCCCGAAAGTGTCCCGCTCGCAAGAGGCCGAGTCGCATCGCCGGATGGCCGGGGCGCTCGACCGGCTCGGGAAATTCGGGCAGGCCGAGGCCCATTACCGCTCGGCGCTCGCCCTGAGCCCCGGCGAGGCCAAGGTCTGGAACGACGCGGGCTACAGCTACTACTTGCAGCATCGCCTGGCCGATGCCGAGCGGAGCCTCAAAACCGCCGAGAAGCTCGAGCCCAACAACCCTCGCATCCAGACCAATCTCGGATTGGCGCTGGCCGCCGCCGGCAAGACCGACGAGGCGCTTACCGCCCTGAGCAAAGCGGGAGGACCGGCCGCAGGTCACGCCAACCTCGCCTATCTCCTGGCCTCGTTGGGCAGGACGGACGAAGCCCGCAAACACTATCAGACCGCGCTCGCGCTCCAGCCGGAGATGGCGCCAGTTCGCCAGGCCCTGGCCCGACTCGATGCCCAGGGTGACCAGCCCACACAGATGGCCACGATCCCCACCCGGGCAGCGGCCACGACCGACGGGGGCATCCAACGTGTCGCGACGCCCGTGGGAGTCGGTCCAGATTCGACGAGATCGGCCGTCCTCCCGGATGCAAAACGATCGTACAAACGGTGAAGAAGACTCCGTACGCCCTCGTGCTCACCCAGAGCGCTATGACGTGGCGGGGTGATCATGGCGTCTGGTCCTCGGGCCACGGCTCGGGGTCGAGCGGTAGGATCGGCCTGCGGAGATTCCGATATGGGAAGTGGGACGTGTTCGCGGCGGTCAGCCCGGGCGTATCGACCTCGATGATCGTCCCGGCGATGGGCGCGTAGGCCGCCTTGTAGGCGACGGCGGCCTTCACGATCAGGACCCTTGCGGCTTCGGGGCGGACCTGCAGGCTCGTCAACTGCCCGAGGCTGAACGGCGGATGACGAGACGAGTTGAGCACGACCAGATTCTCGCCGGCCAGCTCCACCACGGCCGTGAGACCCTGGTCATTCCTCCGGATTCCGCCGTGCCGGGGCTCCGACTCGATGTACGAGCCATCATGCAGCATCCGGACCCGCCCCGAGAGGAACAGGGGAGGCGCATTGCGATCGACCTTGCCCCCCGCGTGGAGGTCCACGACCTGGCCGATCCCCGCTCGGGCGCATACCTGGACCGCCTCGGGGTCGTAGAGGACCACGACAGAGCCGGTGGCCCCTTGCCGGAGCAGCTCGTGCATCAGCACGGTGCTGTCGGCCGCAGAGCCCCCGCCGATATTGTCTCCCAGGTCGACCAGGACGACGGGCCGGGCGGTCGCGGCCAGGGCCAGGGCCACGGCTTCGACAGGCCCGGGAGGTGCGGCGGTCAGGCGGCTCCGGAGCGCCCAGAGTCGTTCGGCCATGCCCTCGGCCAGCATTTCGGCCAGCCCTCGGTTGTCGTCGGTCACCACCACGCACGACGGGCCGGCCGCGGCGACGTCGGCGTACGGGAAGCCGGCCAGGAGGCTGGCGTCGAGCACGCCGGGAGTCCGGTCGAGTTGATCGAGCCCGGTCAACAGCCCGCGCATCGGCTCGCGGTCGGTCTCCTGGGCCAGGAGGTGGATCAGGAGCGGGGGCTTGCTCAGGGCCTGCGTGGGCCACGACGCTCCGCTCGCGGCCCGGAACGCGATCGCGGCGGCCTTCATCCCTCGCGCGCGCTGATCGATGTGGGGATAGGTGCGATAGGCGACCAGGGCGTCGGAAGCCTCGGCCATCCTCGGCGAGACGTTGGCGTGATAGTCGAGCGAAACGATCAGGGGGCGGCTCGGACCGATCAAGGCGCGGACCCGCTCCAGGATCGCGCCATCGGCGTCTTCCTGGCCCTCGGCCGCCATCGCTCCATGCAACGCGAGCAAGACGGCGTCCACCCTCCCGGCGCCCCGGATGGCCTCGATCAGGCGGTCGGTCATCTCGCGATAGGCGTCGGCCGTCACGGGACCCGCGGGAGTCGCCCAGGCCATCAGCGTCGGGACGGCCTCGAAGCCGAGCTGACGCGCCCCCTCGAAAAAGCCCCCGACCTCATGATGGGCCTCTCCCCAGCGTGCCTCGATCGACGGGCCCGTCTCCATCCCTCCGGCCTCGAATTCCGCCACACCCGTCCGCGACGATGCGAAGGTGTTCGACTCGTGCATCAAGCCGCCGACTGCGATTCGGACCATGATGCCTCCCCTCGTTCCCGGGTCGTTCCCGGAGGTCGATGAGTTTGCGAGTCCTCGAGAATGGCTCGATCACGACCCGGTCCGGGGGAGCTCGGGGTGCAAGTCGAGTGTCGCCGGAGCCGGTGCGTCGGGGGGCTGCAGATCGAAGAGGAGCGAGACTCGGTCCGGATCGGGAGGGGGCGACGCGAGGCTACCGATGATCCCCGCCACCAGGGACGCGAGCAGGCCCCAGACGCACGGGTCGAAGCCGAACAGATAATAGGGCCGGAGGCCCCGCGCGGGCCCGATGTCGGGGTTCGGTGGCAGGGCGAACCGCTCGAGAAAGCGCGCCATCTGTTGTGGTTCGAGGGAGCCGATCAGGTACAGGCCCAGGGTCACGGCCGCCCCCGCGACCGTCGCCGCGATGGCGCCCGCGGCCGTGGTCCGCCGCCAGAAGACGCCGAGGATCGCGGGCATCAGGAACGCCGCGGCCATCCCGCTGCTCGAGAAGACGACGATCAATTGCAGGTATTCGGGAGGCTTGCGCGCGATAAATGCCACCCCCAGGCCGATCGCCATGGTGGCCCCGTAGCTGGCCCGGGCGATCTCCCGCTCCGAGGCCGTCGGCCGGAGGAAGCGCTGATAGAGGTCGCGGACCAGCCCCGAGGAGATGATCAGGAGCCAGCCGCTGACCGTGCTCAAGACCGCCCCGTAGGGCGCGGCCAGGATCAGGCCCGCGACGTAGGGGTTGGCCAGCGCGATCACGAGGCTGGGCATCACGTCGTCGGCGGAGGCCAGGTTCGGCAGGATGCTGCGCGCGGCGATGAAGATGAAGATCAGGGGGATATAGATCAGCATGTTGTAGATCGTCAGATAGATGATCGAATACCGCAGCGTCTTCGAGTCGCGGAACGCCATCAGGCGCACCAGGGTCGAGGGCTGGCCCATGCCCGTGATGGCCCACATGAAGAAGAACGAGATGGCCATGCCGAGCGGGTGGAAGGCGCGTCCGGCCCCCGGGCCGAAGGCGAAACCGGGGTCGGTCTGGACGATGCCGGCCTGGGTGGCGGCGGCCAGGCCCCCCGAGGCCGCCATGGCCAGCGGGAAGAGGAGGACCACGCCGATCGCCATGATGATGCTCTGGAAGACGTCGGTCCAGATCGCCGCCAGGAACCCGCCGTAGGTGGTGTAGGCGACCACCGTCGCCGTGAAGACCGTCAGCCCGATCAGGTAGTCCATCTGCGGCAAGGCCGCCCACTGCTCGCCCACCATCATGGCGACGACGCGCGTCGGCAGCGCGATCTTGAGGATCCGCGCCCCGGCGGCGAACTGCGCGACCAGGTTGGTGCTCAGGAAGAACATCACCAGCAGGCTCGTCATGATCCCCAGCGCCGGGCTCCCGAACCGCTCGCGGAAGAGGTCGGGCAGGGTGATGGCCCCGGTCTTGCGCGACAGCTGGCCGATGCGCTTGCCGAGGATGCCCAGCACGGTCAAGGGGGCGATCATGTAGGAGGCGATCCAGAGGGCGACGACCCAGCCGAACGAGTAGACCAGCGCGGGGAAGCCCACGAACGTCCCCCCGCTCATCACGGCCGCCGTCAACGCCACGGCGAAGGCCCCCAGCGATCGATTGCCCAGGAAGTAGGTCTCGAGGAAGCTCCCCTTCCGCTGGGAGTAGTTGGCCACCACGCCCAGCCCCAGCGAGATGAGCGTGAAGACGACCAGCGCCACGAGGGTCGGCGCCTCGGCATGGATTGCAATCGCCTTATTCATGCCCGACCCCCTCGCGAATGTCGCTCATCAGCTCGTCGGTGTGATCCTTCCCCAGGTCGTCGTCGGACATGTAGAACCCGGTGAACCAGAAGGTGAACAGCGAACAGAATCCCCAAGGGACCATGATCCCCCAGAACACCCACGAAGGCATCCCGAACGTCGGATGGACGTCTCCCGGCCCGAGGGCCTGGCCGGGTCGGTTGTAGCCGAACCAGTAGCAGTAGGCGCAGCAGTAGACCGTGCTGACGAGCCAGGCCGAGGCGATGATGATCCCCTCGCGGCGGGCATGCAAGAGCACGGGATCCGGTTGCATGGTCACTCCGGTGGACCTCCGGGAACGGAAGGGCTCCGAGGCGAGCGTCGGTGGCAGGCGAGACATTCTTTGCACGACGGCCAAGCGAATGCAACCGACGACCCCTGGCTCCCCCGGAGCGGGCCGGCGTCCGGGGCCTTCGTGTGTGACCCTCCGGGATGCAGACACGTGTCCCAGGACAGGTGAGTCGGGGGTGGGTCAAAGGTGGGTGAAAACGGGTGTGCGCGCGTGTGACCGGCGGACCAGGCACCCTATTCTTCTTGATCCTCAAGGTCTCGGCAATCCTGCCATCTAGCGTATTTTCTCGGCGTTTTCATCGTCGAGGTCGAGTCCCGTCTCTTGGACGCCATCCCCTCGGACCGTCCTCGATGGCTCGCCCAGCCTTCGTCGATGGAGAGAGGGTCGGTGCGATGAGCCGATCACGGTCGCGGGCCGAGGGCCTTCACGTAGAAGCCGGATGTCCGCTCGGCCACATACTTCCGATCGGGCTGGCGGCGTGAAGAGTGACGTTCGTCCGGCAGGGGGAGGAGGACGAACGGCTTCGAGGCACCGACCAGGGCCGTGACAAGCCGGGCGGTGTGCCGGAAGTGGACGTTCTCGTCCAGCATCCCGTGGATGAGCAGAAGCTCGCCGCGAAGTTTACTTATGTGCGCCAAGACGGAAGAGCGGCGGTATCCGTCCGCGTTGGAGGCGGGCGTGCCCATGTAACGCTCCGTGTAGCCCGTGTCGTAGCCGTCCCAGTCCGTCACCGGCGCGACCGCGACGCCCGCCTTGAAGACGTCCGGGGCCTCGGTCAGGCACCTCAGGGTCATGTATCCGCCGTAGCTCCCCCCCGTCACGCCGACACGGCTCGCGTCGACGTCCGGCCATTGCTTCGCCACGAATGCGACCCCGTCGACCTGGTCGCGGACTTCGACGTTCCCCATGTCGCGGTCCAGGGCCGCCTCGAACGCGAGCCCGCGCCGGGACGAGCCCCGGTTGTCCGTCTTCCAGACGGCGAAGCCGAGCTCGGTCAGATATTGAGCCATGAGGTCGGCCGTCATGGACCAGGTATCGGTCACGGTCTGGACGTGCGGCCCACCGTAGACGATGACGATCAACGGGGCCCTCTCCCCGAGAGTCTTCGACTTCGGCGGATAGTACGCGCCGTGCATGGTCACGCCATCGCGATTCTTGAACTCCGCGAGGAGCGGCGGGGTGAGCTCCAAGGTCGCGAGTCTCGGGTCGTCGCGGGCGTCGTCGATCGTGGCGATGGTCGCTCCCGAGCGGTCGCGGAGCGTGGTGACCGGGGGACGATCTCGGGACGAGACGACGTCGACGTAGTGCTCGCCGTCGTCCGCGACCACGGCGCGATGAGTCCCGGCTTCGTGGGACACGCGGACGGGATCGCCGCCGTCGAGGGAGACCCGGTAGAGCTGGGCCTGGAGCGGGGACTCGCGGCCGGCGGTGAACCAGGCCTCGCGACGTCTCTGATCGAGCGCGACGACGCCATCGACGGGCCAATCGCCCGATGTCAGGACGCGGACGAGCTTGCCGTCGCGGTCGTGGAGCTCGAGGTGGCGGAAGCCCGATCGCTCGGAGGACCAGAGCCATTCCCCCGTCGCATCGACCACGCGCAGGTCGTCATGCAGGTTGACCCAGATCTCGGATCGCTCCTCCAGGAGGGGGGTCGTCACGCCCGACTCGACGTTGACCCGGAGGAGCCGCAATGTCTTCTGGTCGCGTGCCAGGAGCTGTACCAGCAATGTCCCGGGCGTTTCCCAGTCCACGCGTGCCAGATAGAAGTCTCCTTCGGGATCGGCAAGCATCAGCCAGCGAGTTGGGCCACCTTCGACGCCCACGACCCCGAGGCGTACCCTGGCATTGGCCGCGCCCGCGAAGGGGTAACGGTGCGTCTCGACGGAGATTGCATCGCCACCCTGGTGGACGATCGAGTACGGGGGGATGTGTCGCTCGTCGGTCTCCTGATAGGCGATCCGTGCCCCATCGGGCGACCACCAGAAGCCCGAGGAGCGATCCAGCTCCTCCTGGGCGATGAATTCGGCGACGGCGTGGGTGAGGCCCTCCCTGGATCCGTGGCTGAGCTGGACGTCCTTCGTGGTGCCCAGGTCGATGACATGCAGCTCGTCGTCTCGCACGAAGGCCACCCTGGTGCCATCGCGACTGAGCCTGGGATCGATCTCGGGGCTGGGCGTCTCGGTGATCCGCCGGAGCGGCCCCTCACCTCGGAGGAGATAGAGGTCGCCCCCGAGGGGGATGACGATCGCGGCGTCCTTCCCGGCGCGGACGACCTGGGTGATCCCCGTCTCGCGGAGCCGCTGCCGTTCTCGGCGCAACGCCTCGGCCTTTGAGACATTGGCCTCGGTATCCCCTTCCCCCGGCGGCCGAGCGACCACACGCGGAGCGTTGCCCGTCAAGTCCGCCCGCCAGAGCACCCGGCTGAGGCTGCTCGCCTCCGACTTCAGGTACGTGACGGCCTTGCCATCGGGCGTCCATCCGATTGCCCCCGGGACCACCGTCCCCGGGTAGGGCAGCCTGGCGACCGCCTCGGCATCGATCGCCCGACCCTCTCTCTTCGGCACGTCGGCTGGATTCGCCCCCAAAGCAATCTCCTGCAAAAATCCAAGGAAAAGGACCCCGGCGGCGACCTGGCGACAGTCCATGGAAAACCCCTGGCAGTGAGAAATCCGACGACACCGCGATCATGGCGGGGGAGCCATCGATTTCGACCCGGCACAGCTCCGAAAACCGGCCTGGTCGATCTTCTGAAAAGATTCGCGGTCCGTCTAGACTTACCCCCGGGGAGATCCCGTCCCGGGGGGGGAAGCGACTTGCACCGACGTCCCCCGATTGTGACGACGCTCGGGCGGAAGTACGATCAGGCCGCCAGCGATCGAGACGCAAGGGGACGGGCCGGGAGGGACGAGACGATGGGCTTGCAAGTGCTGGCGATCGTGCTCGCGTTGGTCTTGCTGATGGCATTCGCCTATCGAGGCCTCCCCGTCATCGTCTTCGCGCCGGTCTTCGCACTGCTGGCGGCCGTGCTGTCGGGGCGTCCGCTGCTGCCGAGCTACACCGAGACATTCATGGGGAGCGCGGCCGATTACGTGAAGGCGTTCTTCCCCGTGTTCCTGCTGGGGGCGGTCTTCGGCAAGTTGATGGAGACGAGCGGTGCGGCCGGATCGATCGCGGCAAGGATCGTCGGGGCCCTTGGCGCGGGGCGTGCGATCCTCGCGGTCGTGCTCTCGTGTGCGGTCCTGACGTACGGGGGGGTCTCGCTGTTCGTGGTGGCGTTCGCGGTGTATCCGCTCGCGGCGGTGATGTTCCGCGAGGCCGACGTCCCCAAGCGGCTGATCCCGGGCTCGATCGCGCTCGGGGCCTTCACGTTCACGATGGACGCCCTGCCGGGCTCGCCGCAGATACAGAACCTGATCCCGACTCGCTACTTCGGGACCGACGCCTATGCCGCCCCGATCGTCGGCACGGCCGGCGGCGCGGCGATCTTCCTGCTGGGACTGCTCTGGCTGGAGCGAAGGCGTCGCGGCGCGAGGGCGGCGGGGGAGGGATATGGCGAGGGCCATCGCAACGAGCCCGACGGCACGCCGGGCGATCGGCACCCGCATCTGATCCTGGCGGTCTTGCCGCTGCTCGTGGTCCTGGGGGTCAACTACGTCCTGAGCCGGTCGGCCCTGTCGGTCGCGACCTGGTATCCCGAAGAGGCCCTGCGGTCAGCCTTCCCGACGCTCGCCGTCAAGGCGGTCGTCCCTTCCTGGGCACTGATCGTGGCCCTGGTGCTCGGGATCGCGACCACGATCCTCGTCCATGCCCCGCGCGTGTGGGGTCGCCTGACGCCCTCGCTCTCCCTGGCGACGTCGGGGGCGCTCCTGGCGATCTTCAACACGGCGTCGCTGGTGGGCTTCGGCAACGTGATCAAGACCATGCCGGGCTTCCGGACGATCCAGGGGTGGGTCCTGGGATCGAGCCGATATCCGCTCGTCTCCGAGGCGGTCGCCGTCAATGTCCTCGCGGGGATCACGGGCTCGGCGTCCGGCGGCCTCTCCATCGCCCTGGACGTCATGGGCAGACATTATCTAGAGCTCGCCCAGGCGCAAGGGATCAGCCCGGATTTGCTCCACCGGATCGCGTCGATGGCCTCCGGCGGCATGGACACCCTGCCGCACAACGGCGCGGTGATCACCCTGCTCACCATCACGGGATTGACCCACCGGCAGTCCTACCCCGACATCTTCGCGATCACCCTGATCAAGACCGCGACGGTCCTCGTCCTCGCGCTCGCGGTCTCGCTGGCCCCGTGAGCGAGACGGCATCTGGCCTCTTCGGCATCTCGACGTTAGACTTCCCTCCGCATCGACAGCGCCATCCTCATCTTCGGCGCGCGGACAGAGACCGGCAGGTAACGGAAATCCAGGGGGGACAGTCCGATGTTCCAGCTCTTTTCGCGAGGGTCTCGGAACGGCGACAGAGTCACCCGGCGCGATGCGCTTCGGGCGGGATCGCTGGCAGGTCTGGGACTCGGCTTGGGCCAGTACCCGACGGCACGGGCCGGGGCGGCGATGCCCGCGTCGGACGTCTCGTGCATCACGATCTGGCTCCAGGGGGGCATGAGCCACATCGACAGCTTCGATCCCAAGCCCGATGCCCCCGCGGCGATCCGCGGCGAGTTCGGAGCGATCCCCACCCGGGTGCCGGGCATCCATATCTGCGAACCGCTCCCGCGCCTCGCCCGGCTCCAGGACAGGTTCTCGATCCTCCGATCGCTCGACCCGCGCAACGGGACGCACGGCGTGGCCGACGCCACCATGCTGACGGGACATCCCTTCCAACCGGCGCTCTCGCGCCCTTCCTTCGGCTCGGTCGTCGCGAAGGAGAAGGGGGGACGCAACGGCATGCCCCCTTACGTCCAGCTCGGCACGGCGATCGACCGGGCGTTCGGGGGAGGGGGCGCGGGCTTCCTGGGGGCCCGGTACAACCCCTCCGTGGTCCCGATGGAGGCGTTCTCCTGCGACTCGGAAGATGCTCGGACGCGAGACCGTTACGGCCGTCACCCGCTCGGGCAAGGCTGCCTCGGGGCACGCCGGCTCGTCGAGGCGGGCGTGCGGTTCGTCACCGTCACGGATGGTTCCTGGGACACCCACGTCAACAACTTCCAGGCGCTCAGGGACCGCTTACTCCCCCGTCTCGACTCGGCGCTCTCGGCGTTGCTCGATGACCTGGATGAGCGGGGCCGTCTCGAATCGACCCTGGTCGTCGTGCTGAGCGACTTCGGCAGGTCCCCCGAGGTAAATCGCTCGGCGGGCCGCGACCACTGGGCCACGGCCGGCATCGCGCTCCTCGCCGGCGGTGGCATCCGGCCGGGGACCATAGTGGGGCGGACGGACGCTTCGGGCAGAGAGCCCACCGAGGCCCCGTACTCTCCCGGAGACCTGGCGGCGACGATCTACCACTGCCTGGGCATCGCGCCGGGAACCACCCACCACACCCCCGAAGGCCGTCCCGTCCCCATCATCGACGGCGGAAGGCCCATCCGCGAGCTGCTCTGATCCGAACCTCGGAGGCCGGACTTCTCCAACCGAGCGACTGAACCCGCTTGCGAGCCCGGGCAGGCCACGACATAATGGGCCTGCCCCTCCCGCCTCGGCCGAGAGAAGTTCGACATGGCTCGAGCCCGCTCGACGTTACCCATCGGCCTGCTCGCGGCGGGCTTGGTATGGACTGCTGCGACCGCCGGTGAAACCCCCGCCGTCCCGACCGCGATCGCACCGCCGGAAGCCTTTACGGCCGAGCAGCGCGCGCACTGGGCGTATCAGATTCCCGGGCGCCCCCCGCTCCCGGAGGTCGAGCGAGCGCAGTGGGTCCGCAACCCGATCGATCGCTTCATCCTGGCGGGCCTGGAGGAGATGGGCTTCGTCCCCGCCGCGGAGGCCGATCCGACCGCGTTGATCCGTCGCGTGACCTTCGATCTGACTGGCCTCCCCCCGACACCTGAGGAGGTCAAGGCCTTCTCCGGAGATGACAGGCCGGGCGCCTTCGAGCGGCTGGTCGATCGGCTCCTGGCCAGTCCGAAATACGGCGAACGGTGGGCCCAGCACTGGCTCGACCTGGCGCATTATGCCGACTCGAACGGGTTCGAGCTCGATGCGGAGAGGCCCGACGCCTGGCGTTATCGAGATTGGGTCGTGACCGCGCTCAACGACGATATGCCCTACGATCGGTTCGTCGAGCTGCAACTGGCCGGCGATGAGATCTCTCCCGGGGACTCGACGGCGTTGATCGCCACCGGGTTCGGCCGTTGCGGCCCGCGCGAGGTCGTCGCGGGCAACCTCGACCCGGCGGTCGTCCGGCAATCGGAGCTGACGGAGATCACCGCCACCGTCGGCTCGGTCTTCCTCGGCCTGACGATCGGGTGCGCCCGCTGCCACGACCACAAGTTCGACGCCCTGCCGACGACCGATTACTACCGGCTCCAGTCGTTCTTCGCCGCGGCGAAGCTCGTCGACGTGCCGACCGCCTCCAAGGCCGAAACCGAGGCGTTCGAGGCCGCCAAGAAGGCCGTGGCCGAGAGGGCGGCCCCCTTGCGAAAGGTCATGGCCGAGCTAGAGGCCCCCTACCGCAAGGCACTCGAGGCGCAGAAGAAGGCGACCCTGACGACCGCCGAGCGGGCCGTCCTGGCGATCCCCGACAAGGAGCGGACGCCGGTCCAGAAGCAGATGGCCGCCGGTCTCGCGTCGGCGCTGA
>JAABUS010003153.1_pt1 | contig 19767 bp, 14 predicted proteins | sample 5560161 | NCBI WGS metagenome assembly JAABUS01 (sample SAMN10711885, study PRJNA513376) | rock metagenome | isolation source: Antarctica rocks | place: Antarctica: Victoria Land, Trio Nunatak nord | collected 2016-01-04 | reverse complement strand
TATTTAGGAACGTAACTCTATGGAGCAGTCCGCAAGAGCACATCAGGGATTATTTTATCAAAACCAACCTTGATAAACAGTATAAGGATGCGGATTTGACCATAGCAACGAAAGTAAAAAACTATGGTACAACCGCTGTTAAGGCCCGTACATTAGAAGTTACTTTATATAATGGTGCAACACCTATGCCTGGAGCGGTGGCCAAAAAATCTGTTCCGGCACTAAAACCTGGCGAAGAAGTTGTCGTAAATACCAGTTTTCATGTAAAAAATCTGGAGAAATGGACAGCAGAAACACCTAAACTATATACTACCGTAATTACCCTTAATGACGGAAAGGGCAAGATAGAAACCTTGTCGTCACGTACAGGCTTCAGGAATATCGAGATCAAGGGCAGGCTGTTCCTGGTGAACGGTGTACCGATAAAACTGAAAGGTGTAAACCGCCACGAAAATTGGCCTGACGATGGCCATGCAATTACGGAGGAACAAATGATCAGGGATATTGTACTTATTAAACAGGCCAACTGTAACCACGTGCGTACCTGTCATTATTCGGATGACCCAAGATGGTATGAGCTGTGCGACGAGTATGGCATCTACCTTGTTGCCGAAGCAAACTTAGAATGCCATGGTGCATGGGATCAATTTAACGAAGAACCAAGGATCAAGGCTGCACTAATTGACAGGAATGTTGCTAATGTGGAGAATTTCAAAAATCATCCGTCAGTAATCATCTGGTCTTTAGGAAACGAATGCGGAAGTGGCGGCTCCAACTTCCTGGCAATATTAAAAAGCATCAAGTCTATCGACACAACGCGTCCAACCCACTATCAGGGCTTTGGAATAGGGGCTAAAAATCCGGCCGATATAGACAGCGAAATGTACACCCAAGTTGGTGATCTGGAAAAAAAGGCAAATGACAAAACGCTTACGAAGCCATTCTATCTCTGCGAATATGCACATGCCATGTTCAACTCCATGGGTTCTGTTGATATTTATAATGATTTGTTTGACAAATACCCACAATTATTGGGTGGCGCTATTTGGGAATGGCAGGATCAAGGCCTCTATAATAATCGGGATCCTCAGCATCCAATCATCGCTTATGGAGGTGGTTTTGGCGACTATCCAAATGACCGTTACTTCATACACAAAGGAGTTGTGTTCTCAGACCGCTCGCCTAAACCACATTACCCGGAGTTGAAACACGCTTACCAATGGATTAGCATTCACCCTAAAGATTTGAAGAACGGCATAGTTACCATCAAAAACCGTTATCAGTTCATTAACTTGAACGGACTAAAAGCAAAGTGGGAAGTTAGTGAGAACGGTACACCTATATCGTCTGGCAATCTTGCCTTGGATGAAATTAAGCCAGGTGCAGAGCAGGATGTGAAAATACCATTTAAAATTGACCCAAAACTTGGCGATGAATATTTCGTCAGGGTTTCATTTGATCTGGCTAATGATCAATCATGGGCTAAAAAAGGGTTTGAAGTTGCTGCCCAGCAATTGGAATTGCCGATAGCCATCCCCGCTGTTAAAAAACAACCAAGCGGCACATTGACTTTGGCCGACACAAAAGATGTCATCAACATAAAAGGAAAAGGCTTTAACCTTGACTTTAATAAAACAAAAGGTACTTTTACAAAAATGGAAACCGGCGGCGAGAATATGTTGAGGGACAACGGCGGCCCAATGTTGCATCTATGGCGTGCGCCGCACCAGAAAGACGATATGTGGGCATATCAGGACTGGGTGAAGTACGGTTTAAAAACAATTGCCTGGGTTACTGATGACGTAAAAAGCAGGCAGGTTTCCCCTACTGAAGCTGAAATAAAAGTAAGCTTGACCGGAACCGGTAAACAAAATTTTGTTGTTCACCATCAGATAACCTATACCATATATGGCGACGGTGTCATCAATGCTGCAAATAACGTAAGTTTTGTCAACAGCGATCCAAATTTAGTGCTTGCCAGGTTGGGCGTGCGTATGTTTCTAAGTAAAGATTTGGACAAGTTTGATTATATGGGCCGTGGCCCTATGGAAAACTATGGCGACAGGAAAAGCGGCTTTGATGTTGGGCACTATTCCAGCAGTGTGAACCAGCAGCTCACTCCTTACGAAAAACCAATGGAATGTGGTAACCACGAAGATGTCCGCTGGGCTAAATTATGTTCAGAAAAAGGTTTAGGCTTAAGTATTAAACAGGATAATGATCTATTGCAGGTTTCAGCCCTTCCATACAGTGATGAGGAAATGGATCCGGTGGAATATAAAATAGACTTGCCAAAAAGTAGCGGAACCGTTCTATGTATCAGTCATAAAACTTTGGGTGTAGGTTCAAACGGTTGTGGACCTCGTCCTTTGGAACAATATCGTGTTTATGCAAAACCGACAATCTTTAGTTATCAGATACAGTTAATTAAAAAAATTGATAAGGTTTAACATTGTACAAGTTTAAAGCTTCCAATGTTATAAATATGAAGGGTTAATTACCGCAATGAGTATTTACAAAGAGTAAAGAGAGACTTTTGGTAAATGCTCATGGCAGTAATTTAAAGGTGAAATCTAATAAAAGAAAGATTTGATTATAAGGGTTTAAGAGGCTGATAGACACATGAAATACTATCTTTTTATTTTTATAAAAAATTATAGGCTAAGATGATTAATAACGCTTACGTTTTTTAAAAAGCCTGTTTAAACTTAGAGCCTGTTTAAAAATTAACAAAAGAAAAATTTAATGCTTCTTTTAGCCCATAAAAACTGGTGTTTGAACCAATCCAAACAAACACCAATTAAATATTTACCAATTTTTAGGTGATAAAAGAAGCATCCGGTGGTCATCCCGGACTTGTTCCAGGGTCCCCTCAGGACAAAACAACAAGCTAATTATGTGGGATGCCGAAACCATTCCGGCATGACAAAAGCATAACACAGTGATTTTTAGGTGATAAAAGAAGCATAGAAATATTATTAAGCAAAATTTAAACAGGCTCTTATAGCATAAAAATTTATAATGCTTCTTTTGTACCTATAAATTCTGTTTCTTAGTGTTGTTTCGATACAAAAAGTACAATGGATCAATGATTTTTATGCGATAAAAGAAGCATAGAAAATATATTAAACAAATTTTAAACAGGCTCTATATATGAAAATTAAACTAACCCTGTTCCTGTTAAGTGCAAGCCTGTATTCAAGTATAGCTAAAGCACAACTGCCTGATTATAAAACGCGTATCCATTACTTATATACAGGCATCAACAATCATTTGAAAGACCAAAAAACGGGTCTTTATTACGAGACAACAGACCTTACTAAAAATGAAAACCTGCATTCCTGGCTTTGGCCACTTTGCGCGCTGATCCAGGGGACTAATGAAATGGAAGTATTGGAGCCTAATAAGGATTATATGCTGCCAATAACAAAAGCGATTGATCAATATTATAGTGACAAGCCGCCGTTTCCCGCTTATCAGGACTATGTATCTAAAGAGCGGCTAAGTAGCAGGTTTTATGATGATAACCAATGGATTGCGATCGCTTATCTGGATGCTTATAACCGTAATCACAATAAAAAATACTTGGACGCATCAAAACTGATTTACCGCTTTATGTTAGGCGGGATAGATACCGTTTCTGGCGGAGGAATTTACTGGAAAGAAGGCGATAAAACCACTAAGAACACCTGCTCAAACGGGCCTGGGGTATTGGTTGCCCTGCAGTTGTATAAAATCACTAAGCAAAAACAGTATCTGGATACAGCATTGGCTTTATACAAGTGGACCAATAAGTATCTCCAGGCACCGGATGGTGTATATTATGATAACATCAAATTGCCTTCCTTGAAAATTGCCAAAGCTGCTTATACTTATAATACCGGCACGATGCTGCAATCAAATGTGTTATTGTATGAGATTACCAAAGATCAGAAATACCTGAGTGAAGCCCGGCGGATAGCAAGTGCCGGGAAGACCCGTTTCTTTCAAAACGGACGATTGCCAAACGAATATTGGTTTAATGCGGTCCTTTTTCGGGGATATGCCGCTTTGTACAAGATCGATAAAAATAAAGACTGGATCGGGTTTTTTCAGCAAGACGCCGATGCAATCTGGAAAAGCGAGCGCGGTCAGGATAATTTATTAGGGACAAAAGAAGCAAAACGATTAATCGACCAGGCTGCTATGATCGAGATTTATGCCAGATTGCAGCAGCTTCAAAACGTTAAATAACTGCATTGTAATTAAGAAAAGGGTTGTTTGGTTTCGGATAACGTAAACTTAAAAATCAATTTATTATCAGCCCAAACCTCATTATCAAATTATCCGATACTTCTTTTAGCATACAAAAATTAGTATTGAGGTTGCTTTATGGGGAAATTTAAAAATTGCTTTTATATGATAAAAGAAGTATCAAAAATAAATTCAGGCACCAGCCTTGATATAATAAAAAAATAAGACCTTGTTTTTTCTTTAGCTTGGCAAAATTATCCAAAAAGATTCTTGTTAAATGAAGCGTTTATCTATAAAAGATATTGCCCGACAGGCCAATGTATCCATCACAACCGTTTCGTTTATTTTAAATGGAAAAGCAAGGGAAAAAGCTATCAGCACTATTGTTATAGAAAAGGTTGAGAAAATAATAAAAGAAAGCGGTTATAAACCAAACGAAGTAGCCCGAAGCCTGCGGACCGGCAATACCAAAATCATCGCATTAATTGTAGAAGATATTTCCAATCCTTTCTTTGCCAGTATTGCCAGGTTGATTGAAGGCAAAGCTTACCAAAAAGGCTATAAAATAATTTACTCCAGTACGGAGAACGATTCTAACAAAGCAAAAGAGCTGATTGGCATGTTCAGAAGCAGGAATGTTGATGCCTACATAATATCTCCTATGCCAGGTATTTCTGATGATATTGCAAAATTATTAAAAGATAATAAGCCTATCCTTTTTTTTGACAGAAACCTTCCCGGCCTGCAAATCCCTTTTGTAGGTACAGACCATATTAAAGCTTCTTACCAGGCAGTAGAAAGTTTTATAAAAAGAGGGAAAAAAAACATTGCTTTCGTAACGATCAGCCTGGATATCCAGCAAATTACAGACCGGTTCGCCGGGTACAAAAAAGCTATTGAAGATTATGGGCTGCCTTATCAGGAGCACATTGTACTTAAAGTGCCATTTAACCAATCAGCAGCCGAAACTATAAGCCAAGTCAAAAATCTTTTAAACATTGAAAACATTGATGCCGTTTTATTTTCAACGAACTATCTGGCTATCAGCGGTTTAATTGCCATCAAGGAAATGAATAAAATAATTAACGAAGATTTTTTGGTTATTGCTTATGATGACAGGGACGTATTTAAACTTCACACACCGCCTATATCTGCGATAGAGCAACCTTTGGAGGCCATAGCCGAAAATATAATCAACTTGATTTTGAACGAATTGAGTTCTAAATCCGAAGATAATGATCGTCAGGTTATTCTTCCTGCCAAATTAATCTTGCGGTAATGCCGGGTGATTTTATTTAGGGCCTGTTTAAATTTCTATCTAGAAAATTTATAATGCTTCTTTTACTTTATAAAAATTGGTGTTGCATTAGTTTTAATAAATCACAACCCTAAACATTTACTATTTTTTAGGTGATAAAAGAAGCATATTCTGTTAAGCAAATTTAAACAGCTTCTAAGTTTAATATCACTATTCTGTATACAGGTTAGTGATAGTTAACTTATTTAACTAAAAGGTTTTTTTAAAATAATTAATAATTTCTTTCGGTTTTAAAAAAAAACAATTATAATTGTTCAACCAATTTTTACTTTTCAATCAAGATAATTAAACTATGGGCAAAAATCTACACTTTAGTATAATACAATTGTTGTTTCTATACAATTATAATTAAAAAGACAAACCAAAAATTTCTGATCTCGTCTTGAGCGTCATTGGCAATAAAGCCAATCCAGTAGTTATAGTATATCAATAAATCGTTTTACCAATATTTCTAAACCTTTAACAAAAACCGCTAATGAAAATTAATTTACTTAAAATTTCAGGGTTATCCGCGCTTTTTCAGAGACGGATTTTGTTACAAGGGCTTATACTCCGGCAACACTCACCTTAGATGAATTGTTGGCCGAACGCGGAAGGGAATTTATTTTTGAAGGCTTTAGAAGAGATGATTTGATCCGTTTTGGAAAATTTGCCACCGGAAGCTGGTGGGACCATACGCCTACATCTCCAACAAGGACGCTTTACCCAATACCGCAGCAACAGCGCGATTTAAACTCAAACCTGAAACAAAATACAGGGTATAATTAACATTAACAAAAACAAGATAAGGTGCTTTAAAAAAGGCACCTTATCTTGTTTCAAGAAAAATTAAAAGAAACAATAATACAAGTTATTAATAGCGTGCTTAAATTTTATTCAACTTAGAGCATGTTTAAATTTTGTCTGATTTCTTTTAGATGCTTCTTTTATCAGCTACAAAAACAGGAAATATCAATGCTTCTTTTATCAGTATAAAATACAAAAACAAAATTTACAGCCATAAAAAGAAGCACCAATATTTTTTCAGATAAAAATTTAAACAGGCTCTTATTTTCATGCTTCTTTTACCACCTACGAAATCATTAGGGTTTCCTGCTTTTTGTATCAATACAAATACAAACTTTATATGCCTAAAAGAAGCATTATAAATTTATTTGATATAAATTTAACAAACTTTATTTTATGAAAAAATTATTACTTTTTACATTGCTGTTTATCGTAAGCCATACGTTTGCCCAACAAGTTACTACCGTAGCTGATCCTGTTGAATGGATTAACCCGTTGATGGGTACCGATTCCCATTACGATCTATCCAATGGCAACACTTATCCGGCTATTGCCTTGCCCTGGGGCATGAACACTTGGGTCCCGCAAACAGGCCGTATGGGCGATGGCTGGATATATACTTATGATGCCCACAAAATACAGGGCTTTAAGCAAACCCATCAGCCATCTCCATGGATGAATGATTATGGCCAGTTTTCAATTATGCCGGTAACCAAACACTTTAAAAATACAGAGGCAGGCCGGGCAAGCTGGTTTTCGCACAAGGCCGAAATTGCTAAACCGTACTATTACAGCGTTTATCTGGCTGATCATGACTTAACAACGGAAATCACACCTACAGAACGGTGCGCGCAATTTCGCTTTACCTTTCCAAAAACGGATAGTTCATTTATCGTAGTTGACGCATTAGACAAAGCCTCTTACGTAAAAATCCTTCCCGGCCAAAATAAAATAATAGGCTATTCTACCAAATATGCCCGCGGCCCTTTGCCAAATTTTAAAAATTATTTTGTTATTTATTTTGATAAACCATTTACGGTATCACGTACTTATAGTGATACCGTTTTAACTGATTCGCTTGAACTGCATGCCAAACGTTCACTTGCGGTAGTAGGTTTTAAAACGAAAAGTGGCGAGCAAGTCCACATGCGTGTTTCTTCCTCATTTATCAGTTTTGAGCAGGCAGAACTTAATTTAAAAAACGAAGTTGGCAACGATAGCTTTGATGTTACCAAACAAAAGGCTAAAGCAGTATGGAACAAAACTTTGGACCATATTACAGTTTCCGGTGGTACTGTTGAGCAAACGCATACTTTTTACTCATGCCTGTACCGTATGCTGTTTTTCCCAAATAAACTTTACGAGATCAATGCTCAAAATAAGATTGTACACTGGAGCCCTTATAACGGTAAAACCGAACCTGGTTATATGTTTGCAGGTACTGGTTTTTGGGATACTTTTAGGGCACTGTATCCATTCTTAAACCTGGTTTACCCTTCAATAGATAAGGAAATGCAGGAAGGGTTGATTAACGCATACAAAGAGGGTGGTTGGCTCCCTGAGTGGTCAAGCCCCGGATATGCGGATATTATGCTGGGTAATAATTCAGCCTCTGTTGTAGCCGATGCTTATTTAAAAGGTGTACGCGGATATGATATCAATAAACTGTACGCGGCACTGTTGCACGGCGCTAATAATCAAGGCCCTAATGCAACCGGTCGTAAAGGCGTTGAGTTTTATAATACTTTAAATTATATACCCCGTGATGTAAAGATAGGTGAAAGTGTAGCCCGTACGCTGGAATATGCTTATGATGATTTTTCTATTTACCAGTTGGGTAAAGCTTTAAACAGGCCTGCTTCTGAAATTGATATATATAAAAAACGCAGCCTGAACTATAAAAATGTATTCGACCCATCAACAGGTTTTATGCGCGGAAGGAACAAAGATGGGAGTTTTGAAACACCCTTTAGCCCGTATAAATGGGGAGGCCCTTTTATTGAAGGAAATAGCTGGCACTATACCTGGTCTGTTTTTCATGATATACAAGGATTAATAAACTTGATGGGCGGCAATAAAAAATTTGTTGCCAAGCTGGATTCTGTATTTATTGCGCCGCCAATATTTGGTGATAAAGAATACAATGGCGGAATTATACATGAAATGCGCGAAATGCAAGTTGCACACATGGGGCAATATGCACATGGTAACCAACCTATCCAGCATATGATTTACTTGTACAACTACGCCGGCGAACCCTGGAAAACGCAGTATTGGGTACGCGAAGCCATGAAAAAATTGTATAATGCAACCCCGGACGGTTATTGCGGCGATGAAGACAATGGCCAAACATCAGCCTGGTATGTGTTTTCGGCTATGGGTTTTTACCCGGTATGCCCAACAAGCAACCAATATGTGTTGGGTACGCCGCTGTTTAAAAACATGACGATCAACCTGGAGAATGGCAAAAAAATTGTTTTGAACGCGCCAAATAATAGCGAAAGTAACAAATATATCAACAGCATTAGCTATAACGGTAAGCCTTATAATAACAACTGGCTTGATCATGCTTCGCTGTTAAAAGGCAGTGTTATAAACTTTAACATGTCTGCACAGCCTAATAAACAACGCGGTATACAACCAGTCAATTTCCCATATTCATTGTCTAATGAAAAATAAGATTTAGATGAAGCCGTCTACTTTTACCATAATGCTTCTTTTATGCCTTAAAAAATTGTTTGTACCTGAAACCATAGAAAAAGTAATGTTTTTTGTGGCATAAAAGAAGTATCAGGAACAGGTTGGACAAGATTTAAATAATTTCTTATCTTTCTAAAATTTTTACCACATGCCAAATTCAGCAATTATGACCCCAAGATTATTAGCGGCAATTATCCTGTTCTTTGCCATTGCCACCGCCAAGGCACAAGACTGGGCCAATATCAAAAAATATACAGAGGCAAACAGCAAAGTGCCGCCGCCCGCCTCCGGGGAGAAACGGGTAGTGTACATGGGCGATTCTATCACAGATTTTTGGATAAGCAACGACTCCACGTTTTTTGCGGGCAAGCCTTATTTTGACCGTGGGATCAGCGGCCAGACGACCGGGCAGATGCTGGTACGCTTTCGGGAAGACGTGATCAATTTAAAGCCAAGCGTAGTTGTGATACTTGCCGGGATAAATGACATTGCCGAAAACAACGGGCCTTCAAAAATGGAAGACGTATTTGGCAACATCGTTTCCATGGCCGAACTGGCAAAAGCCAACCATATTAAAGTAGTGCTTTCGTCGGTAACGCCGGCCTTTGCTTTTCCCTGGCGGAAATCTATAGACCCGGTACCAAAAGTTGCGGCCCTTAACGAAATGATAAAGGCTTATGCCGATAAGAATGGCTTAGTTTACCTTGATTATTTTACAGCAATGGCCGATTCCAGAAAAGGCTTGCTTCCTAAGTATGCGAAAGACGAAGTCCACCCCAATTTAGCAGGTTATAAAGCGATGGAACAACTTGCAGAAAAAGCAATCGCTGCGGCATTAAAGAAAAAATAAGTCTTATTTAAGGCCTGTTTAAATTTTGTTTTGTTGCTATCATGCTTTTTTTATGCCATAAAAATTGAAAGACGTAACACCAATTTTTTTGCTAAAAGAAGCATTGTAATATTTTGGATGCAAATTAAATCAAAGCTTAAAAACCACAATAGCCCCGACTACTAATCCTTGACCTAATCAATTTTTAATGTTCAAAAGAAATTTTGGTACAGTATACAGGTAACTTCTTAAAGATATTAGGATATCTCTATAATTTATTTAAACATGAAAAAAAACGCTTTATTAAGCACGCTGTTCTTATTTGCCCTGCTTTCCTTTTCGCAGCTTCAAGCACAGGATGTTACCCGTAAAAATGGCTACACACTTACTTTTGAGAGTAATTTTGCAGATTTTAACCCGCAATTGAAGAAAAGGCTGATCGAAACTTTTTTTATCGTTTATCCCAAACTGGCTAAAGAATACAATCCGGGAACTTCAAAAAAAGTTACGTTTTTTGTAGATACCGCTTATAAAGGTGTTGCTGCAACTTCAAATGGTAGGGTTGTGTTTAGTTCTGCGTATATGGCCAAACATCCGCAAGACGTTGATGTGGTTACGCATGAAGTGATGCACATCGTACAAAATTATGGCGAGAGTGTTGGCCCGGGATGGCTGACCGAAGGTATTGCTGATTATGCCCGTTATCAGTTTGGTGTAGATAATGCCGGTGCAAATTGGACGCTTCCGGAAGTAAAACCAACCCAAAGTTATAAAAACAGTTACCGCATTACGGCCAGGTTTTTTGCCTGGATGGAAGCTAAAGTAAAACCGGGCATCATCAAAGCGGTAGATAAAAGCCTTCGAGACCATACTTATACAGATGATAGCTGGAAAACGCTGACCGGAAAAAACTTAGACGAACTTTGGGCCGAATACCTAAAAAACCCGGCAATAGCATAAACACCAATTTAAAACTACTTTTTGCGTAATGAAACCTCGGGCTATCAAACATCTGGTTATAGTAATTTTAAAGCCCCGGGAAGCCCTGTTACATCAAGTATTTATAACCAATGGGTTAACCGCGAACCGCGTTTCTATGTAAATATTACCTATAATGGCAGTAACTGGTTAAATACAAACAACGGTAACATCACTACAGAATTATACAATAATGGCAACTCGGGCAAAGCAACCGGTGGCAATGATTATTCTGTTACCGGATATAATGTAAGAAAAGCAATGGGCTTAGGGAATGTAAACACCAATAACCGTCCGGTAATATTGTACCGCGTGGCCAACGTGTTTTTAGATTATGCTGAAGCATTAAACGAGGCTGCCCCTGGCGATGCTGATATTTTATATTACCTGAACTTAATCAGGGAAAGAGCCGGCATACCTGCTTATGGTTCTGCAAGCTTAGCAGTTCCGGTTGGCCAGGCAGCAACGCGTGATGCCATCATAAAAGAACGCAGGGTGGAACTGGCCTTTGAAAACGTTAGGTTTTTTGATACCAGGAGATGGAAGATTGCCGAGCAAACAGACAATGGCCCGATTTACGGCTTAAGCATCACCAAAAACCTGCCAGACTTTTTAACAGTAATTCCGTTTGAAACCAGGGTATTTACCAAAAGGCATTATTTGTTCCCAATCCCGTCCAATGATGTAAACTCTGATGATCTGATGGTGCAGAACCCGGGCTGGTAAAACACCAATCTTATTACAGGAGCCTGTTTTAAATTGATACAGGGCACTTCAATATCAGGATTGATAGTAATACTTCTTTTACCCTATAAAAATTGATGTTGGCATAAATTTAAATCAACCAAATTTAAATGCCTGTTATTTTGGGGCGATAAAAGAAGCATGTAAACCTAGTTAAGTAAATTTTAAACAACAAACTAATGAGGTTTCTTATTTAAACGATGCAAAATTAGCGGCAAATTATGTAAAAAACATTATGTGTAATACCAACGGGGTTTTACCTGCCGAAGGTGATTTTAATGAGCAAGGGGTTTTAAAAGCAATTTTAGCACAATATTTAGTTCTGCTTAACGCTGCCGCTCCTGATGCTGGTTATGCTACATGGATTGATAGTAATCTCAATTCCGCATGGGCCAACCGCGATCAAGCGCGAGGAATTATGTATAGAAACTATGCGGTTTTGTGCCCAACAGGAATAGTTCAGTCTTACGAATCAAGCAGTGCAGTTGCATTTATGCAGTTGTTTCCGCCAATACCTTGATGATCAAAAACTGTTTATATTTTATATTTGAAGAAATATCAATGCTTCTTTTAGCACTAAAAAATTGGTGTTCGTGTTGCAGCCTCACAGAGAAAAATTATAAAACGTTACCATTTTTTATACGATAAAAGAAGCATCAAAAATATACAAAACTAAAATTTAAACAGCCTCTTGCTTAACCCGGCTTTCCCATGAAAAATATAAAATTTTACCTTGCCACTGTTTTAATATTTTCCTTATTTGATCACATTAATACTTTCGCACAAACAAAATCGAAAGAAAAAACAGCCTTTCAAATCTCCGAACCCTGGAAGGCTGCTTATGATGTCCGTTCGGATGTGGCCATTGTTTACGGCATTAATGATGCTGGCGGAAATTTTGAAGAACGGGTAAAAGGCTATCGCGATAAAGGTTACGAAGTGCAGTTTATGACGGGCATTGCCTGGGGCCAATATCAGGATTATTTCACCGGCAAATACGATGGTAAAACCCATTGGGACGAAGGCCAGGTTACGGGCAAAGGCGATACGATATGGCACGGCAAGTTTGTGCCTTACACGGTGCCGACCGAAAATTATCTCAGCTACATGAAATCGCTGGTTAAGCGGGCAATAGATGCAGGCGTGACCGCGGTTTATTTGGAAGAACCGGAGTTTTGGGCCAGGGCAGGTTACAGCGATGCGTTTAAAAAAGAATGGCAAAAGTATTACGGTTTCCCTTGGATGGCGCAGCACGAATCGCCGGAAGCCACTTACTTATCCTCCAAATTAAAATACCAGCTCTATTTTAATGCCTTAAAAGAAGTATTTACTTATGTTAAAACCTACAGCGAAAGTGTGGGGAAAAGGGTTAAATGCTACGTGCCCACGCATTCTTTGATCAATTATTCGTCCTGGCAAATTGTAAGTCCGGAGGCAAGCTTGGCCAATTTGGACGGCATGGACGGTTACATTGCACAAGTTTGGACAGGGACTTCCAGGGAACCGGTTTATTACAATGGTATTTCCAAAGAACGCGTTTTTGAAAATGCTTTTCTTGAGTATGGTTCGATGGTTTCCATGACTGCACCAACCGGCCGCAAACTCTTTTTCCTGACCGACCCGATTGAAGACCGGCAAAAAAGCTGGGACGATTACAAAGTGAATTATCAGGCCACTTTTACGGCGCAACTGCTTTACCCAATGGTAGATAGTTATGAAGTAATGCCCTGGCCGAGCCGTATTTATCAGGGTAAGTTTAAGGTTGAAGGAATGGACGGGAAACAGCCGATCTCTAAAGCTTATGCCACGCAAATGCAGGTAATGGTGAATTCGCTCAATCAAATGCCGAAATCTTCCAACAAACTTAATGGCAGCCACGGCATTGCGGTTTTATTGTCCAACTCCATGATGTTCCAGCGTTTCCCCACACATGCCGGATATGACGACCCGCAATTGTCCAACTTTTATGGCATGGCTTTGCCTTTGTTAAAACAAGGCGTTCCGGTAGAAACTGTCCACATCGAAAACCTGATCCATGAAAACACTTTAAAAGATATTAAAGTGCTGATTATGAGTTATGCCAACATGAAACCATTGGCTCCAAATTACCACGAGCTGCTGGCAAAATGGGTAAAATCTGGAGGCGTTTTGATTTATTGCGGCAGAGATAATGACCCTTTCCAAAACATAAAAGAATGGTGGAACACCAGCGGAAACCACTTTACCGCACCATCGCAGCATTTGTTTAAGCAGATGGGCATCATTCCAATTGCTTCACAGCAAAAATATGTTTATGGCAAAGGGAAAGTATTCATCATCCGCCAGGACCCGAAAGAACTGGTGATGAAAGAAAACGGCGATACAGCTTTTCTTGCCATCGTTAAAAACACTTATCAACAGGATGCCAAAGCAGGCGAACTTCAATTTAAAAACAACTTTATTTTAAACCGCGGCCCGTATGTTATCGCTGCGGTTTTGAACGAACAGCAAAAGGACGAACCGCTTACGGTTAAAGGCTCGCTGATTGATCTTTTTGACCCTGAGCTGCCTGTTTCAAACCAAAAAATTGTTGCGCCAGGAACGCAGGCTTATTTGTTTAACTTGGATAAGATCGAAAACAAAACAAAGCCGATGGTTTTGGCAGCTGCAGCAAGGGTTTACGATGAAGTTGCCGATGCGCACAATTATCAGTTTTTGGTGAAAAGTCCATCCAATACCAATAACAGGATGCGTATTTTGTTGCCGCAAAAACCTAAATCAGTTTCGGCATCGCAAGCCACGGCAGGAAAATTAGACCTGCAAAAAAACGAGTGGGACGGGCATTCCAAAACTTTGTTGTTGGGTTTTGAGAATTACAGCGAAGGCGTGCAAGTGAACATTGGCTGGTGAAATAAAGCTGGTTGTTTGAACTTTATTAAGAATTATCCGATGCTTCTTTTACAGTATAAAAACTTAAATTGCCCGCATTTCTTCTCTATAAAAAAGCTATAAACACCAATTTTTTAGTGCTAAAAGAAGCATTGCAATTTTTTGAATTTAACAGGTCCTTATCTACATAATGAAACTCAAAACCTTAATCTCCCTGATGCTGTTTTTACCGGGCAAAATTTTGTTTGCGCAGGAAACTGACCTGGTGAAATACGTGAACACCCTGCAAGGCACCAATTCCAAACAGGAACTGACCAGGGGAAATACGTACCCGACAACCGCTTTGCCTTTTGCCATGCACACCTGGACGCCGCAAACCGGCAGAAACGGCGACGGCTGGAAATATCAATATTTTAAAGACCATATCCGCGGGTTCCAGCAAGCGCATCAATGCAGCTCCTGGACGCGGGATTATGCCGTTTTTTCTTTAATGCCCGAAACCGGAGAGCTGGTGGTAAATGAAAATGACCGGGAATCGAAATTCAGCCATGCCAACGAAATTGCCAAACCAAATTACTATAAAGTAAAGTTTGATAACCAGATCACGACGGAAATTTCCCCTTCCGAACGCGGTGCTCATTTGCGTTTTACTTATCCCAAAGGGAAAAAAAGCTACCTGGTTTTGGATGGTTATACCAGGATCAGCGGTGTTAAGATCTATCCGAAAGAAAACAAAATTACCGGTTATGTAAATAATGGCGAAGGTTTTAAAGCCGGCTGGAAAAGTTTTTTTGCGATGCAATTTGATCAGCCGATCCAAAGTTTCGGGACCTGGGAAAATAAAGCAAATACAATTCATGCAGATTCTACCACAGCAGAAGGTTTAGGCAAAGGCGCTTATATCGAGTTTAAATCCGGGGCAAAAGTGCAGGTAAAAACAGCATCGTCTTACATCAGTTTGGAGCAAGCCGAATTAAATTTACAAAGAGAATTAGGCGGAGATAAAACGCTGGAGCAAACCAAGGCAAAAGCTGCTTCGGTTTGGAACAGATCTTTAGGAAAAGTTTTGGTGGAAGGCGGCAGCGAAGAAGATAAAGCAACTTTTTATTCCTGCTTTTTCAGGGCAAGTTTATTTTCGAGGAAGTTTTATGAAGTTGGCCAGGATGGCAAGCCTTATTATTTCAGTCCTTACGATGGCAAAATCCATCCCGGCTACATGTTTACCGATACCGGATTTTGGGATACTTTTCGTGCCCAATTTCCTTTAAACACACTTTTGCAACCTGAAATGCAGGGCCGGTACATGCAGGCGTTATTAGATGCTTACGAACAATGCGGCTGGCTGCCGTCCTGGTCTTTCCCAAGTGAAGCCGGTAGCATGATCGGCAATCACGCCATTTCTTTGCTGACCGATGCCTGGGCAAAAGGCATCCGGACTTTTGATCCGCAGGAAGCTTTGAAAGCGTATTTTCATGAAGCAACCAACAAAGGCCCCTGGGGTCCGGCAAATGGCCGCGACGGCTGGAAAGAATATTATCAATTGGGCTACGTGCCGTACACGCAATACCGGGAGGCGACCGCAAAAACGCTGGAATATGCTTACGATGATTTCTGCGGATATAAGCTGGCAAGTATGACCGGTAATAATTTCTATGCCGGAATGTTTGAGCGGCAGATGTTCAATTATAAAAATGTTTACGATCCGTCAACCCGGTTTATGCGTGGAAAAGACAACATGGGTAAATGGCGGCCAAACTTTGACCCTGCTGAATGGGGAGGCCCTTTTACAGAAGGAAATGCCTGGCACTGGCAATGGTCGGTTTTTCATGATATACATGGTTTGATCAATTTGATGGGCGGCAACCAAAATTTTACGGCCAAACTGGATTCGGTATTTTCAGAACCCAACCGCGTAAATGTAGGTTCGTACGGCGGGATGATCCATGAAATGACAGAAATGGTAATGGCCAACATGGGGCAATACGCGCACGGAAACCAACCGATACAGCACATGGTTTATTTGTACAACTACGCGGGCCAACCCTGGAAAGCCCAGTTTCATGCCCGGGACGTGATGTATAAACTGTACAACTCCACAGAAAACGGCTATCCCGGAGATGAAGACCAGGGGCAAACTTCTTCCTGGTATGTGTTGAGCGCCTTAGGTTTTTACAGTGTTACGCCCGGAACTGATGAATATGTTTTGGGTAGCCCGATGTTCAAAAAAACAACGATCACGCTGGAAAATGGTAAAAAGTTCATCATTGATGCACCGGCAAATTCTAAAGAAAACGTGTACATCAAAAGTGCCAGTTTAAACGGAAAACCTTTTGACAGAAATTTTTTAAAACACGGCGAAATAACTAACGGCGGGATTTTAAAATTGGAAATGGATAACAAGCCTGCTACTAACCGCGGTATCAGTGCAGAAGACAAGCCTTTTTCGGTAACAAAAGAATGAAAATAACAAGCTTATTTAATTTTGTCGGAAAATTTAGAGCCTGTTTAAATTTCTATCGTATCCTTTAACAAGCTAGGATTAGTAATTATCATGCTTCTTTTATGCCATAAATTTCAATGCCCTATACTTTTGTTTTGGCTAAAGCCCGCTGTTCGCAGCTTTTGTCCAGGGACTGAAGGCCGTGGATTCTAAACAACTTAGATATGGCTTTAGCCAAAATATTTAAGCAGGCTCTTATAATGCTTCTTTTACACCTATAAATTTTGTTTGTGTGATTGCTTGGTAAAGGACAGATCAAACTGCATCTACCGAATCATAGATGGTTACTTTTTCCCAAAGGTGCTGGCAGTTTTTCACAAATTCCTGATGTATGGAATGCACTTGATAACTTTCCTGGTCTTCCGGATTGTTAAAAATCATCAGTAACGAAAAATCATAAGAAGTATCGATTACCGGCCGGTTCGTACTTGCTTTTACGCCAATATGGATCATTACTTTAGGTTCGATAGCAGCTAAAGTTTGTAACCCTTTCAATAAATTTTCGCGGTCTGCGTCGCTGATTTTATTTTTCAGCCAGAAAAAAACGTGGTGTGTAAACATGAGATTTAAGTTTTTATTTGGAAGGAGAATCACTAATTTCTACTATAGGTTCTCCGCTATCTAAAAATTGTATTGCTTGATTTAGTGTCCGTTCTAAAATTTTACACAGGTTTTGGTTGGATGAGTTGCCGCAAGTTATCCAAATAATTTGTGGTGGTGGTCCAAACGTCTCTAAAAGGTTTAAAAAATCTACGTCCTTGCTCATAATGATTGCCAGTTCATTTTTTGCTTGCCGAAAAATTACTTTATCGGTCGCATCCCGTAATCCTAAAGCATAAACAGATTTAGCCTCAACATTCAAAAAATTACGGTTGATCCAAGCCGCTATTGAAGGTGAAAGTTGTGCATCAACCCAAATTATCATGCTGACACAATAACAGGATGATCCATTTTACTGCGCGCATATTTTAAAACAGCTTCTATATCAGCAGTTTGCAGGTCAGGGAATTCTTCCAGCAACTGCGCTTGGGTGAGGCCGTTAGCAAGCAAATCTAAAACATCAATCACCCGAATCCTCATTCCACGGATACAAGCACGTCCTCCGCACTGTTCAGGATTGATGGTAATTCTTGATTTCCAGTCTTCCATAAGTTTTTATTGATAAATAAATGTATATAGATTATCGCTTACGCCAAAACCTTTTTCCAACTCACAAAATCGCCAATAATTTTCTCCAGGTCATCAGCCTGTACACGTTCCTGCACCATGGTATCACGGTGGCGGATGGTTACAGAATTATCTTCCAAAGTCTGGTGATCTATAGTAATGCAAAAAGGCGTTCCAATCGCGTCCTGGCGCCGATAACGCTTGCCGATGGAATCTTTTTCGTCATATTGCAGGTTGAAATCAAGCTTCAGTTTTTCCATAATTTCGCGTGCTTTTTCCGGTAAACCATCTTTTTTGGTAAGCGGTAAAATAGTTGCTTTGATCGGTGCCAGGGCAGGAGGGAACTTTAATACAACGCGACTGTCTTTTTTATCGCCTTCGCTTAAATCCTGTTCTTCGTAAGCGTTGATCAGCGTTAATAAAAACATGCGGTCCAAACCAATCGACGTTTCGATCACATAAGGCACATAGCTTTGTTTTTCTTTGTCTGTTTCCTGCGGATCGAAGAAACGCAGTTTTTTGCCTGAGAATTTTTCGTGTTGGGAAAGGTCAAAATCCGTTCGGCTGTGGATGCCTTCAACTTCTTTAAACCCAAACGGGAATTCAAATTCAATATCTGTGGCGGCGTTGGCATAATGCGCCAGTTTGGTATGATCGTGAAAGCGGTATTTTTCGGGTTGATTGCCCAAAGCCAAATGCCATTTTAAACGCGCTGCTTTCCAGTGTGCAAACCATTCCATTTCGGTTCCGGGTTTAATGAAAAACTGCATTTCCATCTGCTCAAATTCGCGCATCCGCAAAATAAACTGACGGGCAATTACTTCATTTCTAAATGCTTTTCCAATTTGCGCAATGCCAAAAGGGATTTTCATCCTTCCTGATTTCTGCACATTCAAAAAGTTAACAAAAATTCCCTGAGCTGTTTCCGGACGGAGATAAACCTGGTCAGAACCTTCTGCCATCGCCCCAAATTGAGTGGAAAACATGAGATTAAACTGGCGGACTTCAGTCCAGTTGCGTGTTCCCGAAACTGGGTCAGCAATTTCATGTTCTTCGATCAGTTCTTTTAACCGGGAAAAATCTTCTGCTTTTAGCGCATCGTCCATCGCAGTTTGCAAAACTTCTGCCTTTTCCGTTTTTCCGTCTTTTCCGTATTTCGCTATTTTATCTTCCAGTAACTGATCCGCACGATAACGTTTTTTAGAATCCTTGTTATCTATCATCGGATCGTTAAAACCGGCCACGTGTCCGCTGGCTTCCCATATTTTTGGGTGCATAAAAATAGCAGAATCAATGCCTACAATATTTTCATTCAACTGCACCATCGCTTTCCACCAATAGGTTTTGATGTTGTTTTTCAATTCTGAACCATATTGGCCATAATCATAAACGGCACTTAATCCATCATATATTTCGCTGGACTGGAACACAAATCCATATTCTTTCGCGTGGGCAATCACGTTTTTAAAAAGCTCGTCGTTGTTTTTACTCATCACGGGGCAAAGATAATTTTTAGGAATTAAGATTTCTTGTCATTTCCTTTAGATTAGCAAATCACAAACATTGACAGTTATTATTGTTGTTGAAGCTTTGTTTTTGCTTTTTTTTCTTTGTTAATAACTGCGATTTTTGTGGAAAAGCCAA
>JAABUS010004547.1_pt1 | contig 19774 bp, 28 predicted proteins | sample 5560161 | NCBI WGS metagenome assembly JAABUS01 (sample SAMN10711885, study PRJNA513376) | rock metagenome | isolation source: Antarctica rocks | place: Antarctica: Victoria Land, Trio Nunatak nord | collected 2016-01-04 | reverse complement strand
TGAGCCTCCAGTACTGTAACATCCCACTGTACTGCATGCTTATTTCATAGGGTGAACTCAGCACAGCCAACAGCAAGCTGGCAGACAGCGAGAAGGATGCTGCGGTATCTCATCAAAATGCAGAGCGCCTGCAAATTCAGATAGTAGAAGCAGAAGGCAATGTCTCTGAGCTTCAGACGCAGTTGACAACAGCCCAGGAAGCCCTGCTGGCAGAGCAGCAGAACCACAGGGATGCAAGCTGGTGCAGGCTGAGATGGAGTACCAACGTCAGGCTGAGCTGCAGCAGGAACATGAGGAGAGAGAGGCAGAGGAAGCAGCACAGGACAGGTCAGATTCTGATGAAGCAGCAGACGACCACTCACGTGGTGATCTGAATGCTTCAGACAGGCAGCAGCTGCATCCCAGCCCAGTGGGATCAAGGGCAGATGCAGTTCAGCTGCCACAACAGCAAGGTGAAGTTGCCTCAGCCACTCAGCAACAGCAGCCTGCTGTCAGCATGTCAGCAGGCGCACAGGCAGATACTACAGAGCTCATCTTCCAAAACTACCACAGTCTCCCACAATCAGACGCCCAGCCAGCCACTGCATCAACTGGGGATCTTCCCTCTTACAGCAGGAACAGCACAGCAGCAGCAGCTCCCTGTGTTCACTGTGACTGGAGGCATGCTCATGCCTGTCTCTGCACAGCAGCAGCTGCCAGGGCCACACCAGCAACCGATAGCATAGTTCAGAGGGCATCAGCTTGCTGGCCAGCAGCACAGAGACAGCCTGCAGTCTAACAAGGCATGGCAAACCTTTGAAACCTACAAGTCGGCTGGTGAAAACGCTGGCATTGCTGAGAAGAACTTACCCAAAGCCTTCTTGGCAGAAGCAAGCTTGTTTCAGCAAGGCCTGGATCTGGTAGCTGAAAGGCTTGTCCAGACACAAGGCCACCAAAATATCTTGGAGGACATGTTGCGACACGTCCATCAAGACAAGGAGCTGCCAACGTACATTGAAAGCAATACAGCAGACTGCAGTGAGGAGAAGACACGGCTTGATGTTGCTGACGGCAAATGGCAGCAGAAGCAGAATCACCAGATCAGTCTGACACAGGCTGCTACCAAGGCCTACCAGGCAGCCGCAGCGCTGCGGTCAACAAGCACAGAAGAATACGAGGCTGCTGTCAAGAACCTGACTCCCTCACAAACGGCACCTCATCTGGTGTCCATGTACGCTGCCCAGCAGGCAGCGCCGAACCAACCTTTCCCTGGTCAGTCGTACCAACCTTTCCCTGGTCAGTCGTACCAATCTTTCCCTGCTCAGTCCCAGGTCCCGCACTTCATGGGGGCCCCTTCCCAGGTCTCACCTGAGATGCTTCCCCAGCAGCAATCACACTTCCAAGCTGCTTCCATGCAGCCAGTGATGCCTCACGCTGGGCTTTATCCCTTTCAGCCAATACCTGCACATTCAGCGTACATGCACATGTCCTTCCAGCGCCATGGCGCCACCCCTCAAGCTTTCTCCCAGGCGTATGGCATTGTACCACAGCATCCATACCCTCAAATGGCACCACCCTTGACGGTGTCACACCAAGCAGTGCCTGGGCCAACTGCACAGATCCCACCTCATGCTCAGCAAGCAGCACCTTGGCTGAGTGCTCAGCCCAGTACCTTGCAGCACTCAATGTACGGCGCAAATTCAAGAAGTCGCACCCGCCTGCCTGATTTCAATACCAGCTATGACCAGGGCTCGTGAAATGCAGAGATGCGCTGTCATGGTGTGCTTCTGCTCATTGGTATAGCTGCTGCTCAAGATGCCGATCACATGTACAAGCTGTTATCTAGGTGCATAGTCATGTAGTCATCATCATGCCAGTCACTCCTCTAGCAGAAGGGGTTGCTCAGGCAGGCCTACACACTGGTAGCTTTCTGACTGGTGCAGATATGTATGGCAGTACGCCTCACCCACAGTGCAAGTGTGAGGTCTAGTAGCACTTGTCAAGATTTCTGGTGTTGATGGCAGTCATGTGTGATGCAGGAGTCACAGTGGAGCTGGCACCACAGGGGCAGCAGACCTTGGAGACTGGCACCGTAGTGGCAGCAGCCCTTCAATGGAAAAACTTCTGCTTGCATGATTCCTATGTCCTAGGTGTCATGCGTATGTACCAGAAGCTCCGCTCTGTAAATATCAGAAGCCAACAAAAGCTCAATGCGCATTTGCATATCGTGCTCTGCTCACTGTATCATAGTGCATACTGTTTTGCTTCATTTGGCGGACTGTGGCCATCCTGCTTTTCTGGTGCTCATTCCAGGGTGGCAATGGATCCTGCTGTGGTCCTACAACACTCTATGTTCAGTTAGTAACGACCTTGGCAGCAACCTGCATGGCCTTTGATGATAAACTATGACAGCAAAATTAACAAATTGTGCCAGACCCAATGCCTTGTTTTCTGGGCTTGTGGGCACCTTTTTAGATCGACCCCTTTGCAATCTGCTGTGACAGTCACAAAACGCACACTTTGATGATTGCTTTGCTTTTCACGTGCGAATCAGGCGTTTGGATCACATGTTGCATTTGTTCCAGCCTCTGCCTATGCTTGTGGTGCCAATGGATCATGTCTGTCTGGAGCTCACTGACACACGACACAAATGAATCAGACTTATTGGCTGGCCAAAGCTTGCTGCAGCAGGTCTGCTTTCAGTCAATCTGAGATGCAGCTGCTGCAAAAAGCTGTCACATAGTAAGGTATTACCTCGACACGAAGCTTTCCAGTCCTGACTGACTCTGAGTCAGCAGCAGAACTGAATACTGCTGCATGTAGTCCCATTTATTCATCACACATACCATCTCAGCCAACTCGTATCATTGCCTACATTATATGACGAATGAATGTCCCTGACGAAAATGGCTGCTACAATCAATAACGATGATTCTTATACGATCATCGTACCAATAATTGAAATCATTTGAAACAACTGAGGTCATCTGACTCTGCAGCTGTACAGGCAGCCAAAGCGTTCAACTTGATCAAATGTGTAGAGTTGCTAAACAAGACTTAGTCTTGTCGGGAACACAGACATGTATTTCTGTGCCTTGATTGAGGGCCTCTTTATTCCAGACCTGACCACACTCAGCTCACCAGTTGCTGAGCAGAAATTGCTTATAAGTATGGCGAAAACCATGAGAAGGTGATGTAACCCTAAATTTATCTTGAAAGAGCAAGTACTGTAGCAGCAACTGAGCCTGCATATAGCTCGCACATACGAATACTGGCAGTTGTCCAATCATGGGTAAGCCAGGGTGGTTATGCACCTGGCCCTGGCAAGGCCTAGGTGGAGGATTGAGTGGCAGCCAAGATCTACTGCCAAGAGGCTTTCCTGCAAAAGTAGTGAAGATAAAAGAGCTGAGGGGCTGCATCAACGCCATTACAAACTACAACAAGTCAAGGCGGATATAGACTATGTTGGGGCCTTGGGTAGGGCCCTTTCAGCCGCCCTGGCCATTGGCAATGTCTCATCAGCCCACGCAAGACTGTCTGCAAGGCTGCTGGCAGACATCTTTAGCAGGCAGAGTCCTTTCAGTCGCAAATGATGAGCAACAGCGTCAGAGTGCTGAAACATCATTGTTCCAGCCCCGCTGGACCATCAAATTGAACAGCTTCTGCCGAACTGTCTTGGCTTGGTAGCGCCCTGCTGCTATGTGGGAAACCCTCAAGCAACCCCTCACCACATCTTTCAGCACGTCCCAGGCTGCCTCATCGCCATCTGGAGCTGCAGGAAAGCTCACCTGCAAGTTTACGCAATCGCATGGTTTGTGCAGCAGTAAACAGTCACACATCAGGTTGTGCTCACTGACTTGTATGATAGCCCTGTGCATATTCAGTATACAGGCGTGTATACTGCATCCTCAAGAAGGTGCCCTTGAAGAGAGGCGTTCAGTGGACAGCTGATGCATGCTCTGGCCCCATCGCTCAAATGAAGCATGCACACTTCTCTGCAGGGGCTGCCGCATGCATTAGTCATCATGGCAGGGCACATGCATCTGCTGCAAGTGCAGTGCGCAGCATACAGCCAAATGGGTCACATATCAGACTGCGCGATGCCATGCCAACTGGTTGTCAGCAGGTTGTTTGTGGGTTGCCACATGCCAATCTGTCAGCAGTGTGTGGTGAGTACCTGCTGCTCATAGGCCACATCACCATCAGTGAGGTAGCCGAAGTAGGCAGCCCGGAGTGGCAGGCAGGCAATGTCATGCGATGGCACCATCTGCTCTGTGCGGAAGTGCATGCTGTTGAGGTGCTGCATGTGCTTCTTAGGGCGGCTGCCAAGCATCATTGCCAATATGCACAGCCCAATGGCCCACGCGTCATTTGCTGGGCGCGGCGTGTACTTGCCCTGCGTCAGAAACTGGAGGACTACCTCCGGGGGCTCATTCCCGATGGCGTTCCTGCAGCCAGTCACACATAGGTTCAGAGACACTGCCTGCTGTGTAGTGCTGAGCTGTGTGCAGACTTGATCGTCACTGCATATTGCCTGCTGGATATGTTGTGAGTCCAGCATGTGGGTCAGCACCTTGCTGGTTACTGACTGACAAAAGAGAAAAGTGCAGATGCTCAAGAAGCAGTGTGCAAAGGGTTCAGGCATACACGTGGACAATGACACGCAGGCACATGCTCAATGCTCTGGATGTTGCTGCACAGCTGTTCAATGACAGAACACATCTGCTGCACTCCATGCCAGGCCACAACATTCAACACCCAAACATCAGGACACACCAAAGCATGCCAGGCAGTGTAGTGCCGAAACAAGCAAAGCTTACATGGGGAAGGGCAGCTCAGTGAAGTGCTCCTCGAGGGGCTGGACCTTGACCCAGGTGGCGTTGCCCATGTCAGTCTTCACCCAGGACCGCCGGTCAACAGACTCCAGCAGATTGTCCAGGTGGATGTCCTGATCCACGATCCCCTTGGAGTGCATCGCTGTGAAGCCGGCAGCCAGGCCATGCCAGCCCACCACCAGCTCCCTTGCAGACAGCCTACAGTCACAGCACAAAGGTCTGGTGATGTAATGCCTGCTCAGTTACGCCCTAGTTGATGATGATGGGTAGGCAAGGGCTCAGGCCATGCTGGTGCTTCTAACTGGTCCTGGGCCTGGGCCCTGGTAGGCATGGGCCCAGATCCATTGTGCATCAGCAAACAACTTTGGTGATGGCAAAGCGCCGTACCAGACAAGCAAACAGCACAGCAACCCGAGTCACAGGGAGCCACAAACACACAAAGACAGGTTTGGAGCAGCAACAGGCATGGTATGCCAAAGTCAGTAAGCACAAGAAGAGGGTTTACCTCGCCTGCCCCTCTGTGCCAGGAGGGCCCTTAGGCTTCTGCCCAAGGGCTTCATCACCAAGTAGCCTATCTGGCGGCCATTGGGGCTGATCTCACTGCTTGTCATCTTGCAGTACACCTGTCCCATGTTGGGATGATTGATTTTGTGCATAAAGTCGGCCTCTGCCCACAGGTTCTCCTGGTCGCCTCTCTTCAGCACTCCGCTGGGATACAATGCGCTAGTGCCATGGTACACGCTGCCATTGGCACCACGCCCTATGGCTTGCACATTCACCCAACCCTCCGCCTGCATGCTGACAAAGGTTAGTCACACTGTGCACATGACACAGATGATGACAAAGATGCCAATTACATCATGCGTTTTCGGGCTTGACCAAGGCATGATGTGTGCTCGATGCAAGTTAGCTCCCTCCAGACAGGCTTGTTCTGGGCATCATGGATGTTGGGGTGCAAGGTGTGAAGATCAGACGGTACAATGTTGTTTCAGACAGTTCTGGGTCTACCATGGATGTATGATGCAAATGACAGTCGCAGCTGTGGAAGCAAAAGGCAAAGGTTCAGAAGCGAAGAGTAGCTGGCTTGCGGCACATGTGCTGCAGTCATGATAGTCAAAATACAGCAAGCTGCTGTGCATAGATTGATTACTAAGCTACAATGAAGTCAGCATGTATGCGACTCACATCTGCAGCAACATTGACGCAATCTCAAGTCACAAAGCAGGTTTGCATGAAGCATGAAAACCATGATGCGATAGTTGCACAAACTGGATGTTGGGCTGATGCAGCAAGGCTCAGCCAAGACACAACAGAGGTATGCACTGACCGTCATCATCAGCTCAGGGATGGCGGCCTTGTCCTGCAGAGCTGAGTAGGCGCGGTGCTGGTAAGCCAGCTGCCCCTGCGCCTGCCCAAGCTGCCCCTGCGCCTGCCCAAGCTGCCCCTTCAAGGCTGACACCTCCCTGCTTTGTACCTGCATGAACCAACAATAGTCTTCTTGACCTGTTGTATGTGCGCAGGCAATGTTGGCACAGTATATGATGGTGGATGGTACCAAACAAGGCTGGGGCAGGAAGCCTGTGGAGTGAGTCATACATGCACACAATTGCAGCTATGATGGATCTGATGCAAGGCTGTCCAGCACTGGTGCCTGCAACAACATGTCAACACCACTCAAGGTACACAAGAGGCGCAGAAGCGCCACAAATGTATCTTGCAAGCCAGACAGCAGAATGCCTGTCTAAGAAGCATCGCAAATGGGTCAGATGAGGGCATTGATCAGTAACAAGCTGTCATCATGGGTGAAATTTGAATCACCTCTATCCGGTCGCGCATGCGGCCAATGGTGGAGTCAGAATCCTTCAGTTTATCATTGGAGAGGTGCAGGGCAGCCTTGGCACCCTGCAGATCCTTCTGGAGAGTCTGCAGCTCAGGCTGAGCGTCGAGGTCGCCCTGTATACATGCGGCAACAATCAAACATCTTGCGTGACAATGACACACAAGGCAACAGATGTCAGGAGGCAGACTCATTGGTCACATGGCATAGCGAAGCTTAGCATTGCGTATCATGGCATGGCATAGCAGAGCATACCTTGGCACAGCATGACATACCAAAGCATGGGACAGGAAGCATAGCATGGCGGAGCAAAGCGTGGCACAGCAAAGCATGGCACAGCAAATCATGACGCTAGCAAAGCAAACCATGTCACAGCAAAACATGACGCTAGCCAAGCACACAAGCTGGAAGCAGCGTGACAACTGGGTTCTAAAGATGATAGGGCATACCGGCAGGGTGGTGGTGGCCATGCCAGAGGTCTCCTGCTGGAGGGGGGCAGTTAGGGTGCCATGCTGAGCCTGCCCCCTGGTTACCTCTGATGTCAATGCTGCCTCATCCTACAAGCATGCATCACAATGTCATGTATGTCACAGCAATCCTGTGCAGCATGCTTCAGTAAGCAATCATCTGGTAAGTGCTGCACCACAGCATCAGTGCACAGTTCTCCACCACAGATCAGGGCATTGGGGCACACATGATGTCTCAACAAGAGGATTGACAACAGATAAGCAGCAGGTGTTATCAGATGGGTACCAATGATGCCCAGTGCACAGCAATTGAGCCCACCTTCAGTACCATGCTGTAAACTGGTCATATATGCTATCATTGCTTGTGACCTAAACGCAGAAGTTATTTGTAACACTTTGAATGTGATCTGCATATAGCCAATGTGCATGCCAGAAACAAGATGAGGGTCCATGTAACTGACCAATGCATGAGTCACAAACAAGCAAAATGTACTATCTGCATACCTGGGGTGCAGCAGGGGGGTGAGCCTGGCGCAGAGCAGCCATCAGCTGAATGTCATGAGCAGCTTCAGGTTGGCTCTTTGTTACCCCATGCAGCTCAGCGTCAGATCCATGCAACTCCTGCACAGCATTGCCATCATATAAGGTCGGCCATCATGGGCATGTGTGTGCAATGCTGCTTTCAGCACTAGTTATGAAAGCTTTGATGACCTGGTGCAACATTGTACAGTCAGTCAAGCATTGAGCCAAATCTGCTGGCTGACAGCTTTGGAAGAAACAATCATCCACAGCAACATGCATGCTGTCAGACTGACATCTGACCATTTGAGAAGGGTATCATGATGGCTTCTCAGCAACTTGGTGCCACCAACCAAATTACCCAAGTTGGTCGTGATAGCATCATGGCCAGCACACTTGCAACGTCACAATATGATGTCAGCTTTGAAGGATGCGTCACCTGCAGAGAGGAAGGGCAGAGCAGCGCTGCCTCTTCCTGTTGCATTTGTGGAGGTACAACGGCTGCCTTTCCAGCCTGCCTTGCCTGACCTCCTGATGTATCATGCAGGTCCTGCATAAGCACAGACTGCTTCGCACAGCAAGAAGCCAGGGACGCCAGGGCATTTGACTGCCATTGGGAAAAGGGAGACAGCAGGCAGTTGATTGAATCAAACAACCAAAGCAAGTTCAGCAGTAGCGTAGCATAGCACAGGATAGCATAGCACAGCACAGCAAAGCATGCCATAGGAAAGCATGCTGTAGCATCACGCTATGCTGCGTGGCATAGCAGCGCACAGAAGCAGCAGCAGCGCAGCAACTGGGACCCAATGTTGAACGTGGCATACCAGCAGGGTACCGGGGTCCCTGCCAGGGGTGTCCTGCTGGAGGGGTGCAGTGGGGGTGCCTTGCTTGGCCTGCCCCCTGGTCACCTCTTCTGCCAAGGTCTGCTCATCCTGCAGACCCCAGAGTATGAAGCATGTCAGACCACAGCCTCCTCACACTCTGCTGGCACAAATGTGGGATGCAAGTGTAAAGTAATAGTTCAGCAGGTGCCCCTGAAGCTCAATGTCCTGGCTTACTGAGCATGGTTGTGCGGGACCTGCAAGAGGCACATTAGGACCTGGCAAGCCTGCAGCAGGCCAGCCAGGCTGGTGAAGAAGCCATTGTAGCTCAGCAAATGCAACAGCAAGAGGTAGCATTTGAAGAGCTCAACAGCAATACCATACCACAACATGAAACAGCTCAACATGACCCAGCAACAGCATAGCATGGCAATGCATGCCATAACACCACACAGCACAGGGTGGCATAGCAAATCACAGAAGCTAGCAGCAGCGGAGCAACTGGGACCCAATGTTGAACAGAGCATACCAGCAGGGTACTGGGATCCCTGCCAGGGGCCCCCTGCTGAAGGGAGGCAGTGGGGGTGCCTTGCTTGGCCTGTCCCCTGGATGCCTCTTCTGCCAAGGTCTGCTCATCCTACAGACATTCACCACATTTTGACTTGTGTCCCACCACAACTTCCTCACACTCTGCTGGCACAAATCTGAGATTTAAGTGCACAATGCAAAAGGCAGTTGTCACGCCACGTGACACTGGTGGACACTAGACTGAGCATGCACAGTGGAGCTGCACACATGGGGTGCAGCAGAGGGGTGAGCCTGGTGCTAGGCAACTGTTAGCTGAGTGTAAACATCAGCTTCAGACCGGCTCTGTTTGCTCTTATTCTACGCAACCTCAAATCCATATAGCATGGTACTGAGGGTGGCTTGCAGGGAAGCAAAGTAAATTGGTTTGAGATTGACAATGACACGTAGCTTATCATTTCACTGCACAGTACAACTCCATCACAAGGAGAGGAGTTTCAGCAGTCCGTGGCATGCGTTACATTACTGCAACAACTTTGGAGGTCTGCATGGTCAATGCTTGTGACTGGATGTCACTCAATCAAGCAATCAAAGCAAGTTCCACAGCATAACATAGCATACCATAGTAAGGGCTGAAGAAGCATAGCATGGCATAACAAAGCATGGCACAGCATGGGCGTAGCAAAGCACAGATGCTGGCAGTAGCATGACAACTGGGTTCCAAAGATGGAAGGGCATACCAGCAGGGTGTTGTTGTCCTTGCCAGAGGTCTTCTCCTGAAGGAGAGCAGTGGGAATGCCATGTTGGGTTTGCACCCTGGACAAATCGTTTGCCAAGATCTGCTCATTCTGCAAACATACAGCACACTATCAAGCGTGCCCTATCACAGCCTCTTCATAATCTGCTGCCACAATTAAGAGACGTAGATGACTTGTGGTGCATGGCAGTGAAGTGTCTCTGGCAAACGGCTAATTGTATAAGAATAAAGGGAGCCAGCTTGAGGCTGACGATGACACTCAGCTGTCATAGAGGCAATGGACCAGTTTGTGGCATGCATGCAATCTTTGCAACCAGCTGTTGTCATGGATTTGAGAGGTGCAATACCTGCAGAGTGGAAGAGCGGTGCTGCGCTGCCTCTTCCTGTTGCATTTGAGGAGCCGGAGCAGCTTCTGCACCAGCCTGACTGGCCTGCTTCAGGCTTGCCAGGTCTGCTTGAGCCTCTTGCAGATCCTGCACAACCACACACTGCTCCATTCAGCAAACTAACAGGAACCTCAGGGCATTGAGCAGGTGTTAAAAAAGGTAGCAGGCAGTCAACCGTATCAAGAAAGCAAGCCATGAAATTCATGATTGCAGACTGCTGCAATCTATCAGACAAATATCGTGCTGTTCAGCACTAAATATACAGTACAGCTTAGAGCCATACACTACATTCATGTACATTCAAGCAATCAGGCATACAAAGCTGCACCATACAGCATCAAAGGCCCTTGGCCTGTGCTCACCTGGTGCAGGGACTTGGCTCTGCTGGCTTCCTTGCCCAGCTCCAGCTGCACCTCAGCCACAGTCTGCTTGGCAGCCTGGTGGGCCTGCCTCTCACTTGCCACCTCTTGCTGCCCCTCTTTCCACTTGGTCTGAAGGAGCGCCCCCATCTGCTGTGCTGCTCTGCTCTGCCTCTGGCACTTAGCAATGGCATCCTCATGGCCCTGCTGTGCAGCCTCCATCTCGGCCTGCGACTGAGCAGCGGCATCCTCATGAGCCTGTGTATCTACTGACATCTGCTTCTGTGCTTTTGCCAGCTGAGTCTGCAGCTGAAGGGTCTTCTCCTCTTTTCCCTGCAGACGGGCCTGTAGGTCTTCGATGGTCTGCTTTGCATCCCTGTGGTCCTGCTGCTCTGTCAACAGGTCTTGCTGGGCTGCTGTCAACTGCGTCTGAAGCTCAGAAGCATTGCTTTCTGCTTCTACCATCTGCGTTTGCAGGCGTGCTGTGTTTTGATGAGCCGCTGAACTTTCCTTCTGGCTGTCTGCCAGCTTGCTGTTGGCTATGCTGAGCTCATCCTACAAAGGGACAGCACAATAAACAGGAGTGTTACAGTTATGGAGGCTCACCATGCATCAAACATCCTGTGGCAACTGCATCTGGGAAGACAGCATCCTGATTTTGACAGACGAGGACTGTGCAATGAAAAACAGACAGACAAACAAACCGAGCCCATAGGAACATATCACAATGCAAACAGACGAAAATGGGCGTTTCTACTGGCCACAGACTTAAGCCTGAAATGCATATCTATAATCAGGTCAGCTAGGATTCTATGTGATCAAATGGACCTGGGAGTCACCTGCACCGACTGGAGTGCCTGAGCACGCTCTTCTCCCGGAGTGGCAACCAGCTCCCCTGTCTTCTGTTCCTCAATCTTGAGCTGAGACTTGAGTGACTGGGATTTCTGCTCACAATCTCTTGCACGCTCCTGCTCAGCACTCAGCTCAGTCTGAAGCTTTCCTGAGTTAGCCTGCAGACCCTGCACACACACTCAGCCTTCAGTATAAAAGCAAGCCTGTTCAACCTGTTTTCACTCTCTTGTGGCAAACCTACTAATGTGCGTTACATGAACATGGCCACAAATCAACAGGACTGCTTTTGTAAACAGCAATATCATGCAAGTTGGCGATGTGGCAGTACCATGCAAGATGGCAATGCTGATGTTGACAACAACAGCAATTGAAATTTGCACGTGTGCTAGCCCTAGTGACAAGAAACTCAGTGGGTGTGACATAACTGGTCACAGGCCCCAATAATGTCAAGTGTGACAAGCGAAAGCTTGAATCACAGTCTAGATGAACCTTAAGGGGACAGGATGAAGGCACTGCATGACTGCAACTCACTTCCAAGGCTGAGCTGGTGTCTCACCTCAACCACTTGCTTTTGCTCATTTAGCTGACAGCGGAGAGACTTGTTGGTTTGCTGTGACTCATGCAGACGCCTCTGTACAGAGGTGCACACTTCATTGGCAGCCTGGGCCTGCTTCTCCAATGTAGCCTTGGCTGCCTCTGCATCCTCAGTGCGCTGCTTTAGAGCAGCTTGGGCTGCCTCTGCGACTTCAGCACGCTGCTGCAAAACAGCATTGGATGCTGCCATACGATCAGCGTCCATCTGTAAGGCCTTAATCTCCGCCTGTGGGTACACACACTGCATTTCAACATGCAGCACAGGCAGCAGTGGCCACAAGAAGTGTACATCCTTGAATGGGTGCATGCCACAGCCTGAAACAGTGTGGAGCATTGATAGCTGCAAAATGCCACATACATTGTTTTTGTACCAATAATATGTCAAAAGGTCCATTAATACGCTGTGTTGTTTGGTCTACTGCATGAGGCCTGCGCCTCAGCAGTCCAAAGAACAGCAACAGTGACAACACTGCTTTGCCCACAACGCAGCACATGCAAAGAGGAGAAACATGACAGCATTTTTTTTGCGCCTCACAATAAATGCAGCGATGCAGCACTGTCACCTGATGCTGCGCTTTGTCATCCATGGTTTGAGTATTCATAGAAGCCAATTGGCGCCTCTGTGCATAGAAGGCTCTGTGGAGCGCAATCTCCCTGGTGATGATAGCGTGCATCTGACCTTGCAGTCCTTGATTGCACACACTCAACTGCTGGCCTTCCTGCAACACACAGTGGGCTCAGAAAACAGCTTGAGAAAGCTTGACAGCTGAATGCATTGCAGGGATGCCAAAACCATGCCAGCTGCAGGCAGCCACCACTGACTAGACCCTTGCAGTGTAGCATGTAGCGCTAATAAGCCCTGCCAAGTTGGCCATTTGCTGATTTAGACCAAACCACAAGAGAAAGCAGCAGCGTTTGTCAGGCAGATATATATGCCGTCAGCAGAAGGTGCATTGCAGAAATGCCAGCTTGCCATGTTGCATCATGAGGCTCGGTAACCCTCAGACACAGCACCTGCAGAACGACAACAGCTTCTGCATGTTTCAATGTGAGCTGTACACCTAAACTCAATAAGTACAAGGGACCATGCATAGTGGGCTTTAGGTATATGTGGCAGGTCTACACTCTCCATTATGTAGCCATGCATAGCTGACGGCTGACGTGAGTGTGACAACGATGGTAATGGAGTGGTGATGGTGGAGAATGAGGAGGTTGATCAGGACCAGAACCATCCCACATTTGTGGTAGGCTTGGAACATGTTAGACGTGCTGCACAATACAAATCATGCATCTGTATGATGTACGTTGAACACAGGTGGATTGTATGCTGCATCATACAAATCAATCAACGTGATCAGATAGGAAGGTGCAGTGGGCACACAGACAGGACAAGCCATGACAACCACATGTGAAGAACAGGAGGTCAGGGTTGCAGCACCAGCACTAGCATCAGTCAACAGTCCAGCCTGACCTTTGCAAGGGTGTAGACTTGTATGCACCTTGACACTGTCATATGCATGTGATTCATGCATTTACAGAACAAATACCAAATAGCAGAAAGATGTGTGGATGTAACCTGGGTTGCAGTGAGGATCTGATGCTCCAGCTCCTGCACTCTCATGCTGTGCCGCTCAGCTGCCTTGTTCTGTGCCTCCAAAAAGTCCTGCATCAGTCTTGATCAGTCAGCTTACAGTCAACGGTGTGCAGATCCATAGCAATGACAGTGCATACCACTGAGGTTGTATGAGGCACAAACACACCTGCTTGAAGTCCTTCAGCACTTCTGCAATCTCAAAGCACCTGGTGCCTTCATCACATGACTCCATGACAAAGTTTTGGACCTACACAGCATACACACACATCACCTGTGTGCTGCTGCAGTTGACAGAGGCACAGCGTTTTTAGTGAAAGACTTTGACTGGCAGACTTTGCGGCAGGCAACATACCATTTTGCCTTGACTGGCAGCTGCGATTTGGCCCAGTGCATGTCCCAGGAACTGGCTGGGACTATTGTTCAGCAGGATGACTTTAGCTCGCTGAAGCATGCAAAGTGCTCTCTGCTTGCTGAAAACGTACTCCTGCACATCACTGTCATATATGTTGCTCTATGTTGCAGTTGTTGCAAAATGAAGAGTTCTTTCAGGTGGTGCAGGCGGTTGTTGTGCCAGAACCTTCAGATGAGACAATTCCAAGATACCTGCACAGCCTGTGCCGAGGCGTACTTTGGCGCATTCTCTGGCAGCCTCATGAGCTCAGGCTCATACTCTTCTACAAGCTCAGCCAGGTGAATGCATGCCTGTTCAAAGTCCTGCAATACAAATGGGCACTTGTGCCAGAAAAAAAGATACAACGATGACGTTGCACACCACATCACAGGTCATTCAGCACCTCACACACCACATCACAGGTCATTCAGCACCTCACAAACACTGTTTGACGCTCACCTCACGTGTGATGTGGCATTTGCTCAAAGCATTGCCCAAGCCACTCGTTGCTTGCATACAAAGTGCAGTCTTGAGCTTCAGCTTCTTGGTGTCCTCACAAATTTTATAGTTCTTGTATTCTGCATCCTGCAGTGATACCAGCATACAAAGCCAAATTAGATGTGGAGCAACAGACTGCAAAGGGAACCATGATATGTACTGAGCTGGAGACTGATTGGCTTTGAGCAGTAAGCTGGAAAGGACACCTGTAGGAGGCAGCCTGCAATGGACAGCATGATCTCTCCGTTTGCTCTGACCTTCAGAGCATAGTGTTTTAGACCCTGTGGTTCTGGACCCTGCAGGCAAGCGAGAGGGCTTGCAGGCTATAAATCAACATGCAGCAAGATGAACGAAACAAGCTTGAGGAACAAGTCACACCGGTCTGACACTAGGTTGCCTCTCCAGCGCTCTTCTGCGAGAGTTGTGCAGTTGCCAAAAAAGGCTGGGACAGGCACGAGAGCACATGTGTCCTGGCCGTCGTGCAGAACCTGTGTTGCTTGATGTGCCAGCCGGCAGCGCGTCCCAAAGGTATCCTGACGCGAAAAGGTCCGCTGTGAAGTGTAAGTTAACAGACTACTCGGTCACCACTTGACCTGAAAGATGTCACGAATCAACAGCAAGATTGGTTGGCGAGGCCATAGACTGAGCAACCCCCGCTTCGGTATGCATCGCATAATGTCATCCGAAGCAATGCTTGCAAGCTGCCCTAGGCGACTCTGCTCAGGTCAATTTCTTGGGTCAAACTGCTTGACCTGTGCTTGAGTTCCTCACGCATTTCGTATTACACCCAGAATTAAGCAGAATATTCCACCCATAAATTCACTCATGCACTCGGTGATACGCACAAGGGTTTCATGCCATTTGCTGCAATTGCTGCTGCTGTTGCTCAGTCAACGAGCCCTGACTAAAGGCGTGAAGCACGTGCCTATTCGATGCATCTGCAAAGGCTGCTGCTGTGTTTTGGCTGCCGGGTCGGTGGGGCAACACGTTGACAAGCATACACAGCCAGGCTCTAATACCTCTGTCACCTTAAGCAGCCTTTCAGCCGATACACCTGAGACAATTGCGCCCATTTGAAGCATCCGTCATATCGTTTGCTCCCCTTCGTGGTCTAGCAAATGTCGCACAACGTTCGCGCATTGGAATGCCAGAGGTTGCATCAACCGAAGAGCTCAAATGCGCGGCAACGCTTTACCCTACAGGGTAATTGCATCGCTGCCAAAACCGAAATCATTTGTACAGTGGACCAGTGTGAGAAGACACAATATTGATAGTCACTCCGACCGATTGCTGTGGGCATCTGCTGCCTGACCGATGCAAACAACATTTCAGGCAGTTTTCATGCTGCACGAAACATTCCCTTTCATCCCCAGGAGTGTCGTTTGAGCGAGGCGCAGCCACAGATCTGTCCTGATCTGCCGCACGCATGCACTACTGTTCGAAGTATATCAGCGTCGCATCGCCACGATGAATGCTTACAGTGCTTGCAAGCCCTTCTAGTTGCTGACAACCAAGCTTCAGAACAGTGAGAACGATTAGCGGACCGTCCACCGCCAGACAACATCTCTTGGACTTTCATTGCACAACTGTACAGTGAATCCCACGTCGATCCCACGTCAAGACTGCTGGCGTTGTCGCGGACTACCACACCCATCCCATAAACAACAATAGGACTTTCTTCCGTTGATCACATCACAGGGTGAGACAATCTGCCCGGCTCACCCGTTTTTGCTACGTCATGCTTGAGCCATATGTTGCTTGATCTCGCCCCGCCGCGGGTCATGCGCTTGCAGAGCGCTTGCAACAACCAGCTCGTGTGGGCCGTGTTGACAGTGCTTTATGTTTTATAGGACGGAATTCGGCTGAGACAATGTTTGACAATTCGAATGACCTAGGCCTGGCAATTTCAGTTGATGAAATCAATCAAGATGAAGTCTTGATAGGCTTTCGGCGTGCTTTTACCCTAAAGCTACTGTGGCCTCTTATGGATTGGGACTGTGAGTTGCCAGTGGATGCGCAGCAGTCACAGCAGATTGACGCTCTTTGCCTAGCAGCACTCAAGGACGTCTTTGGTGAAGCGCAGGAGCGGGAGGGACCCACGCCCTTTCAGAAGGCAGCATATGCAGGCATGACTCTCAGAGTCTGCCTGTCTGTGCACTTGCAGCAACCTTTTATGCAGAGTCAGTCAACTTTGGCCCAGTGTAAAGCACATTGTGTACACAATGACATGTCTCTGCAGGCGGTGAAGGGCCAGCTTTCAGATCTGCGTTGCGCAAGCTTGCCTATGTGGCACTGTGGCGGCCCACTGCACAGAATCTGTCTGCCTTGACAGCTGTGGTGGTTGAAGCAACCAAGCACCTGCAGGAGTGCCATAATGCACATGGAGACATCTTGGAATTCCTGGCCATGGTCACAAGCCTTCTAGAAGATCTTCCAGACAGGCTTGCGTCCAGTTCTAATTCCAGACCAACTTTGTTGACCTTTTGCAAAAGCGTCATCAGCAAGCACCAGTCAGCAGCTCAAATGTGGGAGATCAGCCCGGCTGGATACACATGCCAGCTGGTTATTGAGACTCTGCTGAACCTCACCACTGGCGATGATGATTGCAGTCATGATGCTCAAGAGGTCCTGAGCACATGGCTCAAGAATGCAGGTCTGCACCTGCATCGACTCGATTGACCTAAACCCGCTCGTGAGCACCCATGTAAGCATGTGTATTGCGAGCATTATGTTCAGCCGTAGTGATGAGTGCAGCTGCTGTGAATGGCCGTCATTGCGCAGATCTGATCTAGATGATATCATCAAAAGCTGTCAGAAGTTGTATACATACGTAGAGATGGACTGCTGTTGCCAGGCTCTGCTGAACACATACAAGGGTTGCAGCCTGTAGCGTTGACCTCCCTTTGCACTGCAGACATCTGCGCTGATGTGAAGCCTCTGAACCCGGAAGGGGCAGACCTGACTGACAGGCTGGTGTGGCGTGCATACCAAAGCCCAGCGTTCATTGCACCTGGCCGGGACCATGCACTCATCAGCCATCTGCCACCCCTCCTGCGCCGCCTGCTGTTACCAGCGTCGATGGCAGACACAGACAAGCTGCGTGGAGCTTTGCGTGCAATTCAAAATGTGCGTTTCCTGTATCACTGGGCGGCTGATGTGCAGGGGACAGGTGATGTTGTCGTGGTAAGAGTTTCATGCAATTAGTTGACTTATGTCGACTGCCTTGTGCTGCAAATGCCTCAGAGAAGCTTGAGCAGCTGGGATTTGTGTCGCCACAGCCATCACCAAGCTACGTCTAGCAACGGGCAGCGCAACTGATCAAGTGCTATCCTACTCGTGTATGCGAGCTTGCAGAGTGTCACTGAGCGATAGTCCATACTCACTGAGCGATAGTCCATACTGTTCCTGCTCTCCAGTTCCTGCTCTGAATTTATGCTGTGACCCCTGAGCGCCAAAGTGTGGTCTGACAGGGTGTGACAGGCATGCTATCTGCTTTGCTGCTGCATGTGACACTGCATGTGACTGAATGTGACTGGTCTTTGTGACGAAGAGCTGTCACGTGACAGATGCACCTGCTGCACATGTGAGTATAGTCGCATCACGTTAGTCACGTGTCAGATATTCAGGAAAAGATAGATGTGTGCGCATTCTATTGGCCCTGGCACTCATGCTGGCCTCCAGCAAAACGGCCAAGAACAACTGGCAAAACGGGAACCAATTCTCAACTGTAGAAATCCCTGCATGGACCAAAGAAGAAGAAGAAGATTACAATTGAAATAATGCAATTGCAATGATCGCCGAGCTGATGCAGAAGCCGCCACGAGGAACGACTCTCGATCGCGCACGTGAAGGGGCACACGCCACATGCCAACACGTGCAGAGGTGTGCATTGTCTTTGACGTCGCCTCGGAGGGGCAGCAATTCTTTCGCAGCTGGTCGCGACGTGTGCGTGCACATTTCCCCATACATCGAGCACGTCTTGAATCCAGCATAATAGGCATTGCCAGGTATCCTCATCTCGAGGTCGACTCGTGTCGACAATCTCTTGTCCAGCTGCGCTTGTAGCATAGCCCGCACATAATCTAAGGTTCAATCTTATCCAAAGCCTTTTCTCTGTTCAGGGCTTCTCCTTTAGCAGTGACCTGCGAGCGATAGCCGAAAATTCCTCGGGCGCGTACAACTGTTGCGTTGCTAAAGGTGCGCAGCCTCGCTGGCTCGACGCAATCATGTCTTGCACCTGTGCGCGTTGTGCAGAGCTGCGCCACATTGCCATCGCCACAAGCGTATCATTGAGCTTTGTGCTATTGCTGCAGGCTGATGGTGGACGCAGACTACCACCTAGACGGGAACCATTTGAGTAACCGCAACCTCGACAGTGCTGTGGAGCTTGCGGACGTCAGCAAGTATGGTGCTTCGGGCTCTGGTAGCTCTGGCAGCTCTTCACATACTCACGAAGTCCAGGAGCCTTTTGCTGGTGCCCACAATGCAAAGAAGTACAAGGTGGAATGGCATGAGCCAGAGCATGGTGTCCTGAATGACCCATTGATTTCAGACATCACCGGATGGCTGAAGCACAAGAAGCAATCGTAAGTTAACATTATACTGCACCTGTGTAGCATCAGGAATGCATGTTGTTAAGCTCCAACACAGACAAGCTTTCACAGGACTTGCTTCAGACAGCTGCTCACAGCAAGGCTCAGTGCATGTACTGTCATGCTTGACAATGTCGCTGTGTGTATAACCAGCATGTTGACTCACTCATCCTTTCCTTGGTCGCCATCAATAGGTTGACTTGTGCAAAATAGCAGCTGCGACATGTCTTGGGACTCTGAAAGCTGTCAAGCATGCCATCAACCGTACTGACTCAGCACTCGTCATGGATAGCAGTACACTAATGCTCCTTTGGCTTGATGTTATGCAGGACCAGGTCCGAATGGGCTCGCTACAGCTGGCTAGACATCCTTGGCATCTTCTTTCCTATTGTGAACTGGACACGCAAGTACAGCATCAAGCAGAACCTTCTGGTAAGCGTTTCCTCTCATTCTTGATGCATTTTGCCAGTTACTGTCACTTGTGCTTGTTGCTTTTGGCACTTTGTCATCATGGTTCAACTGACAGGCCTGGGATTCAGCTCAATAATGAGTAACTGCATAGTGGCAGCGCAGAGAACCATGCTTGAGCCTGGTGCAAGCTGGTGCACGTTTCTCGCATCACTAGACTATTGCCGTTGTCTGTGTCACTGGCTTGCATGGTCTGTGTCACTGGCTTGCATGGTCACATCTGACAGGGCACTCGATCCTGTGCCCTGTCACAGGTGCCCTGAGGTGCAGGGCCCTTGCAGAATGCATCTTACATCTTGC
>JAABUS010004546.1_pt1 | contig 19774 bp, 16 predicted proteins | sample 5560161 | NCBI WGS metagenome assembly JAABUS01 (sample SAMN10711885, study PRJNA513376) | rock metagenome | isolation source: Antarctica rocks | place: Antarctica: Victoria Land, Trio Nunatak nord | collected 2016-01-04 | reverse complement strand
GAGCTTCGCACCACGCCGTTACCGGCATCGCACGTCAAGGGTAGGGACGGGTCATACGGACACGGACCCGTGACTGCACCTACGGCCTCATCATCAGCCGCCTCTCCATCCGGTCAGTCCACTCATATTCGTGCGGCTTCGTGTCGCACGGTCCCCCTCCCAATGCCCGGGCACAGCACGGTCGGCGACGTCAGCGGGCCGCTCGCTGATCAAGATCATGTCCGGGATCTTCCCCGAGGGGCCCTTGGTCGTAGAGCCTCTCGGGCGCCGCACCGCACGGCCGGTGCGCAAGTGTTGATGCAGGTCAGCGCGCAGATGACCGCGACCCTGCACATACAGGGCTTGGTAGATGGTCTCGGGACTCACCTGCATCTCCTGCCGGTCGGGCAACGCCGCGGCGAGGTGGTCGCTGATCTGCTCGGGGCTCCACTTCAGGCACAGCTTGGCCTGGACCAAGGATGCCAGTTCCGGATCGTGGAACTTACTGACCTTGGGCCGGCGGGCGCGCAGCTCGGTCCGCTTCTGCGCTGCATGCGGCGCGTACTTGCCGCGTGCACGCTCACACGGCTCGGGTCCGTTACGGCGCAACTCACGGCTGACCGTCGAGAAAGCCCGTCCGATCTGCGTGGCGATGGCCCGCACCCCCACCCCAGCCAGAACCAGGTCGGCAATCTGCAGCCGGTCATCCAAGCTCAGATACCGGCCCGAGGGTTCGGGCTTCTTGCGCGGGACCTGCCCACCGGTCGCTTGGCGCCAATGACGGCCAGTTCGTCGGTTCACCCCGACAGCATCACAGGCAGCTTGCAGCGTCGAGCCCTGGGACATCAACACCCAGAACCGAGCCTGCTTGTCGATCAGTTCCTTCTTCGACCACATGCACAACACCTCACATCAGAAGGGGTGTTGCAACGACCGTCTGAGCCCGCCTTCTCCTACAGCGACGTGGTCGCCGTGCTCGAGAAGGACGGCGTCGAGAAGTTCGAGAAGTCCTGGGCAGACCTGGTCGACGAGGTCACGTCCGACCTGGAGAAGGCCGCCCAGTGAGCGCTCTGTCCGTCACGGCGTCCGGGCCGGCCGCGGACGCGATCGCCACGCACGTGCCCCCGCTCGTCACCTCGAACTTCGCGTCCCGCCTGTTCGAGAAGGACCCGACACTCTGGGGCCCGGACGCCGAGCCCGAGTCGAGGGTCCGGCTGGCCTGGGTCGGGCTGCCGAGCACCTCGCGGCCGCTCGTCGGTGAGATCGCCGCCCTGCGCGACCACTTGCAGGGGCGGGGCCTCGACCACGTCGTCCTGTGCGGCATGGGGGGTCGTCCCTCGCGCCCGAGGTCATCTGCGCGACGGCAGGCAAGGAGCTGGCCGTCCTCGACTCCTCCGACCCCGACTACGTCCGCGCCGCACTGGCCGACCGGCTCGAGCGGACCGTCGTCGTGGTGTCCATGAGCAGCTCCACCGGGGAGGGCCGGGCACCTCCAAGTGGAACAAGATTGAACACCGGCTGTTCAGCCAGATCTCGATGAACTGGCGCGGCCAGCCACTGACCAGCCACGAAATCATCGTCAACCTCATCGCCGGAACCACAACCCGCACCGGCCTGAAGGTCACCGCCGAGCTCGACGACACCATCTACCCCAAAGGCATCAAGATCACCGACACCCAGATGCGGGCACTGGAAAAGCAGCACCTCACCCGGCACGACTTCCACCCCGAGTGGAACTACAAGGTGAGCCCAGCCGCCCACCCTGAACCCTGAACTACGCGTGTCTATATTTTACGAGCCCTTAGTCGGTAGCAGGTTGAGGACAAGTCCAGTGCATGAACCTTGACGGGGGCCAGGGTCTGCACTGATCTGGCCAGGTGGTCGCGGTCGACCAAGTCTCGTGCCGACCACCATGAAGGTCCCGCAGGCCATGGTGCTCACCACGGCAGTGTCGGTCACGGGCAGCAACGGAGGTGCTGTCGATGATCACCACGTCGAAGAGGGACTCCAGCTCACGCAGGGTCTGGGTCATCGCGGCCGAGCCGAGCAGCTCGCTGGGGTTGGGCGGAGCCGAACCCGCGCCGATAAGGGCGATGTCAGGCGGGTTCGTCATCTCAACTTCTACGAGAGCCGGGATAACCTCCGCGGACCTCGTCGGCGTCGGGCGTTGCAGGGTCTCGGCACATTCGGTGGTGGTCCTACCATCGAGGGCAGTGGTTGCGCCAAATCGCTTGGTCAGATCGGTCACGGTCACGGGCGGTGCACAGGACTTCGCGCTGTATGACCGGTGTCACGTCCGTATGAGGCGCCCCTGACTAGATAGCGGGGCCGAATTAGGTCACACTCTTGTTGTGTTAATCGCTGACCACGGTTCTACCGACGCTGCGGACGGGTCCAACCCCGAGCCGCAGGGTCTTGGGCCGCGCACCCGCGACCGGGTCCGGCAGACGATCTCCGAACTTGGCCCGATCACCGCGGCCGCCCTCGCCGCCCGTTTGGGCCTGACGCCCGCAGCGGTCCGCCGTCACCTCGATCTGCTCGCCGAACAGGGCGCGATCGAGGAGCGCGAGCCCGCCAGCGTTGATGGGCGCGGTCGCGGACGGCCCGCCCGCGCATACATCCTGTCTGAGGCTGGTCACGCTGGCATGGGCAGCGACTACGACGACGTGGCCACCTCAGCGCTACGCTTTCTTGCCGAACAGGCCGGCGCCGACGCCGTGGACGCGTTCGCTCGCCAGCGCAATGCCGACCTTGAAGCCCGGTATGCCGCACAGGTCGCCGCAGGCGGCGATGACGTCACGGCGCGCGCGGACGCACTGGCGGCGGCACTGACCGCAGACGGCTTCGCCGCCTCCACCCGACCCGTCGAAGCGGGCACGCCCCTGGCCGGTGTGCAGCTGTGCCAGGGACATTGCCCGGTGCAGCACGTCGCAACCGCGTTCCCTGCCTTCTGTGACGCCGAGACCGACGCGTTCTCGCGCCTGCTCGGTGTTCACGTCCAACGACTGTCCACGCTTGCCCATGGCGAGCACGTCTGCACCACGTTCATCCCCATGAGTGCCGGCCCCGCCAAGGCACTCAAGGCACCGGCACGCAATGAACCCAAGGCACGACCGTCTCTGATGAAGGGTCCACGCAATGAGCAGCACCGTTGAAGAGCGCAACCCGGGTCTGAAGGACCTCGGGAACTACAAGTTCGGCTGGTCCGACAGCGATGCTGCCGGCGTGTTGGCTCGTCGAGGCCTGAGCGAGGCGGTCGTGCGCGACATCTCGGGCCGCAAGAGCGAGCCTCAGTGGATGCTTGACCTGCGCCTCAAGGGCCTGAAGCTCTTCGGCAAGAAGCCCATGCCCACCTGGGGCTCTGACCTGACCGGCATCGACTTCCAGAACATCAAGTACTTCGTGAAGTCCACCGAGAAGCAGGCCACGTCCTGGGAGGAGCTGCCCGAGGACATCCGGAACACCTACGACCGTCTGGGCATCCCCGAGGCCGAGAAGCAGCGTCTTGTCGGCGGCGTGGCGGCGCAGTACGAGTCTGAGGTCGTCTACCACCAGATCCGTGAGGACCTGGCCGAGCAGGGCGTCATCTTCGTCGACACGGACACGGGCTTGCGTGAGCACGAGGACCTGTTCCGCGAGTACTTCACCTCGGTGATCCCGGTCGGTGACAACAAGTTCGCTTCACTCAACACCTCGGTGTGGTCCGGTGGCTCCTTCATCTACGTCCCGCCTGGCGTCAAGGTCGACATCCCGCTGCAGGCCTACTTCCGGATCAACACCGAGAACATGGGCCAGTTCGAGCGGACCCTGATCATCGCCGACGAGGGCTCCTACGTTCACTACGTCGAGGGCTGCACCGCGCCGATCTACAAGTCGGACTCGCTGCACTCCGCCGTCGTCGAGATCATCGTGAAGAAGAACGCCCGCGTTCGTTACACGACGATCCAGAACTGGTCCAACAACGTCTACAACCTCGTCACCAAGCGCGCGACCTGCGCCGAGGGCGCGACGATGGAGTGGATCGACGGCAACATCGGCTCCAAGGTGACCATGAAGTACCCGGCGGTCTATCTCCTGGGCGAGCACGCCAAGGGCGAGACCCTGTCCGTCGCCTTCGCAGGCGAGGGCCAGCACCAGGACGCCGGGGCGAAGATGGTCCACGCAGCCCCGAACACCCACTCCAGCATCATCTCCAAGTCGGTGGCGCGCGGTGGCGGGCGGACGTCATACCGCGGCCTGGTCCAGATCATGGAGGGCGCTCACGGTTCGGCTTCCAACGTGCGCTGTGACGCGCTGCTTGTCGACTCCATCAGCCGCTCAGACACCTACCGGTACGTCGATGTCCGCGAGGACGACGTGACGATGGGCCACGAGGCCACGGTCTCCAAGATCGGTGACGACCAGCTGTTCTACCTCATGTCCCGCGGCATGACCGAGGAAGAGGCCATGGCCATGATCGTGCGTGGGTTCATCGAGCCCATCGCCCGTGAGCTGCCCATGGAGTACGCCCTCGAGCTCAACCGCCTGATCGAGCTTCAGATGGAAGGAGCGGTCGGATGATGACCGCAGGAGAAGGAGTCGCATCGTGACCTACGTCATCGCCCAGCCATGTGTTGACCTCAAGGACAAGGCCTGCATCGAGGAGTGCTCAACGTGAGCCTGGAAGGAAGCGTGGGATGATGCTGAAGATTGAGAACCTGCATGCCAGTATCGAGGACAAGAGCTGGCGGTTCTCTCGGGTGTGTGGGAGTACCCGACACGGGTCAAGTGCGCCACCTTGGCCTGGCAGGCGCTGCGCAGCGCCCTCGAAGACAGCACCCCTGAAGAGAGCGCCCCGAAGACGCCGGACGCCGGGACGAGACGGAGTAGACAACCATGAACTCAGGCGGATACATGAAGGTCGAGCTCGGGCAGGACTGCCAGGCGACGGTGATCCCGGGCGGGCAGCCGATGCTGCTCCAGCGCGGTGAGCAGGTCGTCGTGACGCAGACCCTGGGCGGCAGCGTCACCGTCGAGACCGAAATGGGATACCTCGTCCGGATCAGTGCCGAGGACTCCGCCGCGCTCGGACTGAGCGATCCTGCCGCCGAAGCAGTAATCGCCGGCGGGGGGCCGTTCGAGCTGGATCAGGTGATCGCCCAGCTCAAGAACGTTTTCGACCCTGAGATCCCCATCAATGTCGTGGACCTGGGGCTGATCTACGTCTGCGAGGCGGAGCCGCTCGCCGATGGCACCCACCGGGTTGAGATCAAGATGTCCATGACCGCTCCGGGCTGCGGCATGGGCGACGTACTCAAGGAAGACGCCCGCGCCGCCGTCAAGTCGGTTCCCGGCGTCAGCGACGTCGACGTCGAGCTTGTCTGGGACCCACCGTGGGGTCAGGACCGGATGTCGGATGCCGCGCGGCTTCAGCTCGGAATGTTCTGACCGAGGCCGCGCCGCCCTCAACCGCCAGATCAATTCAACGACAGAGCAACAGCATCCGTGATCCCGGTCGCCAGACGATCCGGCCGGGATCACGGATCGGTAATCCCCGGAAGGCATCTTTGATGAAGTCCACGTCGACGAAGGCGTCACCGATCACGGCGAACAGGTGGTTCAAACTCGTCTGGATCATCCCGGTCGCGCTCGTGCTCCTGCTGGCTGTAGTACTCATCGCCCAGTGGTTGCGCCGGCTCCCCGCGGTGCAGTCGTTCATGACGGACTTCCCCGGTGAGTCCGACCTGTCAGCAGGTGCCCCGGTCGGGTTTCCCGCCTGGCTGGGCTGGCAGCACTTCCTGAACGTGTTCATCATCGTGTTGATCATCCGATCCGGGTGGATGGTACGCACGAACCAGCGTCCGGGCGCATACTGGACTCGCAACAACAAGAGCGTGATCCGCACCAAGAACCCGCCGACGAAGATCAGCCTGGACCTGTGGTTCCACCTCTCCCTGGACGCATTCTGGGTACTCAACGGCATCGTCTTCTACGCATTGATATTCATAGCCGGGCAGTGGGTGCGCGTGGTCCCCACCAGCTGGGACGTGTTCCCCAACGCCTTGTCCACTGCGATCCAGTACGCGTCGCTGAACTGGCCGACAGCGAATGGCTGGGTCAACTACAACAGCCTCCAACTACTGGCCTATTTCACCATCGTGTTCATCGCTGCACCCCTCGCAGTGATCACCGGAATCCGCATGTCCGGAGCCTGGCCGGCGAAAGCCAAGAAACTCAACAAGCTCTACCCGGTCGAAGTCGCCAGGGCGATCCACTTCCCTGTCACGCTCTACTTCGTCCTCTTCATCATCGTGCACGTCACCCTGGTTATGGCCACCGGTGCTCTCCGCAACCTCAACCACATGTATGCGGTGAGCGACGACACCAGCTGGGTCGGATTCTGGATCTTCGCGGCCTCACTCGTGATCATAATCGCCGCCTGGATCGCCGCTCGGCCCCTCTTCCTCCGCCCCATCGCCGCACTCACCGGAACGCTAAGCCGACGATGACGGAACAGACGGTGGGCGCTGCTCACGGCGCGGCATGTCGAAGGATCAGTATGGAATTCGCAACGCCGATGCAAGGAGGACAATAATGTCAAGCACAGTGATCGTTGCTGGGGACAACGGTGTGCTCGAATCTAGGCCTCACTATTTCCGTGACCTCTCGGATATCCCCGTTGGACTCGAAGCCCCGACCGGTACGGTAACTGATACCCGGAACCGCCAACTGCGGGACCTGCGTATTTCGGTCACCGATCGGTGCAACTTCCGGTGCGTTTACTGCATGCCGAAGGAGATCTTCGGCAGGGACTTCATGTTCCTGGGGCGAGCCGAGCTGCTGACCTTCGAGGAGATGACCCGGCTCGCCAGGATCGCCGTGGCACACGGAGTCGAGAAGATCCGCCTCACCGGCGGCGAACCGCTGCTGCGCAGGGGCCTTGAGGAGCTGGTCGGAATGCTAGCTGTGCTGAAGACGCCGGACGGCCGTGATGTCGACATTGCGCTGACCACCAACGGATCGGCGTTGGACGTCAAGGCACAGTCGCTCAAAGACGCCGGTCTCAAGCGGGTGACCGTCTCGCTGGACTCGTTGGACGACGCGACCTTCAAGGCGATGAACGACGTGGACTTCCCGGTGGCGAAAGTCTTGCACGGCATCGACGTGGCCCATGAGGTCGGCCTCGGCCCGATCAAGATCAACATGGTGATGAAGCGCGGCCAAAATGATCAGGACATCGTGGCGATGGCACGGCACTTCAAAGGTTCGCCATACATTTTGCGCTTCATCGAGTTCATGGATGTCGGCACCACGAACGGCTGGAAGATGGGCGAGGTGGTGCCGTCGGCGGAGGTTATCAGCCGCATCAACGCCGAACTGCCGCTGGAAGAGGTCGCGCCGAACTACAACGGCGAGACCTCAACGAGATGGCGCTACCGCGATGGGAGCGGCGAGATCGGGGTGATCTCCAGTGTCACCCAGTCGTTCTGCCATTCCTGCACCCGGGTGCGGGTCTCCACGGAAGGCAAGCTGTTCACGTGCCTGTTTGCGAAAGACGGCCATGACCTGCGTGCCCTCATGCGCGGCGGATGCTCGGACGAACAGCTTTCGACCGTCATGGCCCACATATGGCGTGAGCGCACGGATCGCTATTCGGATTTGCGCAGTGCGAAGACCCACGAGCTTCGCACGACGGGAAAGAAGAAGATCGAGATGTCCTACATTGGCGGGTAGGCGCAGCCTAGTTGGACGGGTTGCGTTTGGTTGAAGAGTTTACAAGTTATCGGGAGCACGCATGAACAGGCAGTTGAGGGTCGCCGTCATTGGCGCAGGTCCGGCGGGCATTTATGCCTCCGACATCCTCACCAAGTCCGACGTTGATGTGCGCGTAGACATCATCGAACGCAATCCGACACCGTTCGGCCTCATCCGTTATGGCGTTGCTCCCGACCACCCGCGCATCAAGGAAATCATCAAGGCCCTGAGGCGTGTCCTTTCCCAGGACGACATCCGGTTCTTCGGCAACGTCAACTACGGCACCGACCTCAAACTTGACGACCTCCAGCAGTTCTATGACGCGGTAATCTTCGCGACCGGTGCCAACAAGGACCGCCCGATCCAGATCCCCGGCATCGACCTGCGCGGTTCGTATGGCGCCGCCGATTTTGTGTCTTGGTATGACGGGCACCCCGACGTCCACACCGAATGGCCGCTCGAGGCCGAGTCGGTCGCCGTGCTTGGCGCCGGCAATGTGGCCCTCGACGTGGCCCGCATGCTGGCCAAGACCGCCGATGAGCTGCTCGTCACCGAGATCCCGGACAACGTTTATCACGGCATCAAAGCCAACCGTGCGCAGGACTGCGGCCTGAAGACCCGCGGCCGCGTGGAGCTGGCGCTCCACGACGACGGTCGTGTTGGCGCTGCCGGCCCAGAAGAGCAGCTCGTCGGCGTCGGTGGTCTGGCTCGCCGCTGCGGCCAGGACCCGGCCGTAGTCGGCGAGGTAGTGCGCGTCTTGGGCCATGTAGTAGACGAACGAGTCGTGGGGAAGGGTGCCGTCCTCCATGCCGGTCAGGAGGGGCAGCTCGTCAATCGCCTTGCGAATGGGGGCGATCGCCTCCCAGGCGTCCTGCGAGAACGACATCAGTGGCTCCAGATCTGGTGGAAGTGGTGAACGGGTCCGTGGCCGTGGCCGATCTCGAGCACGTCAGCCGCAACCAACGCCGAAGTGAGCCAGGTCTTGGCGTCCAGCGCTGCCTCGAGCCAGGAGTCCCGTTGGGCGCGCAGGGCGGCCAGGGCCGAGGACAGTGTGCAGCCGGTGCCATGGGTGTTGACGGTGGCGACCCTTGGCGCCCGCAGCAACGTGTGGCCGTCGACGTCGAGGAACAGGTCCACGGCCTCGCGGCCGTGGTCGCGGTGGCCGCCCTTGATGAGCACGCGGGGGGCGCCGAGCTCCTGCAGGGCCGTCGCCTGAAGTCGCATATCGGTCATGTTGCGGGCGGGTCGGGTGTCGAGCAGGGCTGCCGCCTCGGCGAGGTTCGGCGTGACCAGGGAGGCGAGCGGCATCAGCTCACGCATGGCCTGGACGGCATCGTCGTCCAGCAGCCGGTCGCCGCTGGTGGCGACCATCACCGGGTCGAGGACGACATGGTCATGGGGGTGGCGGCGCAGGAAGTCCCCGACGGCACCGACGATGTCGGCGTTGGCGAGCATGCCGATCTTGATCGCGTCCAGGCGGACATCGGCGACCAGGGTCTGGAGCTGCTGGGTGACGAAGTCCGGTGGTACAACATGCACCCCGGTCACGCCCTGCAGCACCACGTTCGGGTCCCGCAGGGCCGACCCGGGAACGGCCAACGCCTCGTCAGTCAGCGGCGTCCGCGCCACCCGTGCCATTCGCCGGCTCGTCAGCGGCGGGCATCTTCAGCAGCCGCGAACAGACCGACTCCCCGATGCCGGTCAGGGTCGCCATGTCCCGTACCGAAACCTTCTCCCGGCGGAGCAGCGCGAGCCCGGCCGCTGTGTCCCGCTCCGCGTCCTCGACCTTCCCGGCCGCCGTCGTGCGGTCCTCCCACCCCAGCAGTGCCGCCGCGACCGCCGCCTCGATCCGCTCATCCTGAGCGTTCCGGTCCGCCAGCAGCGTCAGACGCGCCTCCCGCGCCCGCGCCCGCGCGTCCTGCTCCTTGGTTCCTGTCCGACTCACCGCGCGACCCCATCCGCCTGTTCTCACCGCTGCTTCGGCGTCCAGCGCCGCTACTCCGGTAAGCACCACAACCCCCTCCGGCTCGACACCCCATCCGGCACCAATTTCCCCGCACCCCTCCCGCGATGCTCCCGTCAACGACCGACACGCACCCTCGCGACCCCCGATTTCCCGGCCCTGCCCGTCGCGGCCACACCCGACCTGCACCCGCGCCGGTGACCATTGCGTGACCCGACCCGACCCCAGTCGCGCAGCAACCCAACTGGCTCACACCTCTTGCATCATCGGTGCGCGACCCCCCTCCCCAGCCCCGAATCGAACAAAGCGTTCGACCAAGAAAGTTGGCGCGACCGTGTCGAGCCGGAGGGGGGTGTGGTGCTTACCGGAGTGTGATGTCCATTCACAAGCTGAGCGCCGGGGACGGGTACTCGTACCTGACCCGGCAGGTCGCTGCGTTGGACGCGACCGAGCGCGGTCACACCGGCCTGGCGGACTACTACAGCCAGCGTGGGGAGTCCCCCGGGCAGTGGCTCGGCTCCGCCCTGGGCGACGTCGACCTGCAGGAGGGGCAGGAGGTGACCGCCGCGCAGATGGCCGCCTTGTTCGGGGAGGGCAAGCACCCGAACGCCGACACCATCACCGAACAGGTCATGGACAAGCGGGCCGGCGGGTCCGGGCGCCTACAGGACGTGCAGGACGCGATCCGGCTCGGTGCGCCGTTCGCGGTGATCGACTCCGCCCCGGCGTTCCGGGTGGCCGTGGCCAAGGCCTGCGCGCAGGTCAACGCCGGGCTGGGGATGCCGCACGACTGGCCGTTGCCGGCCGCGGAGCGGGCCCGGGTGCGCACCGACGTCGGCCGGGACATGTTCGCCCAGCAGTACGACCGTCCCCCGAAGGACCCCCGCGAGCTGTCCTCGTTCATCGCCCGCCATTCCCGGGCGGCGAGCACTGCCGTCGCCGGGTTCGACCTGAGCTTCACCCCGGTGAAATCGGTGTCGGCGTTGTGGGCGATCGCCCCCCAGGACGTCGCGGACCAGATCGCCGCCGCGCACCACGCCGCCGTCCGGGACGCGTTGTCCTGGCTGGAACGGGACGCGGTGCGCACCCGCGGTGGCCGCAACGGGGTGCAGCAGCTGGACACCACCGGGATGCTCGCGGCCGCGTTCGAGCACCGCGACTCTCGGGCCGGTGACCCCGACCTGCACACCCACGTCGCGGTCTCCTCCAAAGTCCGAGTCCGCACCGCCGACGGCACTCCCGGGCGGTGGCTGAGCCTGGACGGGCGGGTCCTGTTCAAGGCCACCGTGTCGGCGTCGGAGCGGTACAACACCCGCGTTGAGGCTGAGCTGCACCGCCGCCTCGGGCTGAGCTTCACACCACGGTCCGACGCTCCCGCGGCGCTCGCGTCCGGCCGGCGGACCATCCGGGAGGTCACCGGCGTACCCGAGCAGCTGCTCACCCACTGGTCCTCCCGGCGGGCGCGCATCGACATCCGCCGGGCCCAGCTAGCGGTCACCTTCCAGTCCGAACACGGGCGCCCTCCAACGCCGATCGAGGCGATCAAGCTGGCCCAGCAGGCCACCTTGGACACCCGGGACGCCAAGCATGCGCCCCGGTCCGAGGCACAACAACGGCGGCAGTGGCGTACTGAGGCGGCGCGCGTCCTTGGTGGTGACCGGGCCGTGGACGCCCTGGTGCGCTCCGTCGTGGACGCCCCGCAGGCGAGGGTCGTCCCGGTCGCCCCCGACCTGATCGAGCGTGTCGCGGAGGCTACTAAGCGTGTCGTGGAGTCGCACCGGGCTACCTGGCAGGTGTGGCACGTCCGCTCCGAAGCCGAACGCCAGATCCGCGCCCAGGCGCCGGCCGGCGCCGACCTCGACGCCCTCGTCGAGCACGTCATCGCCGCGGTCCTGCACCCGGACACGTCCATCCCCCTCGGGGGCGACGACCCGGTGCCCGTCCCGGCCCTACTGCGGCGCCGCGACGGGGCCAGCGTGTACGAGGTCGCCGGCAGCCGGCTCTACACGTCCGCCACCGTGCTGGCCGACGAGGCGTTCCTGCTCGAGTCGGCCGGGCGACGCGGCGGCCGGGCCGTAACCGACGTCGACGTCGAGGTGGCCCTGCTGGAGTGCGTCGCCAACGGCGTCACCCTCAACACCGCACAGGCGCACCTGGTCCGGGCGATGGCCACCTCCGGAGCCCGGGTGCAGCTGGCGATCGCGCCCGCCGGGTCCGGCAAGACCACCGCGATGGCCGCGCTCACCACGGCGTGGACCAGCGCCGGCGGCACCGTCATCGCCCTGGCCCCGTCCGCGGTCGCCGCCGGGATCCTCGCACAGGAGACCGGCGCCACTGCCGACACCCTGGCCAAGCTGACCTTCGCAATCACCACCGGGCGCCTGCCCGACTGGGCGCAGAAGGTCAACGAGGCGACCCTGTTCATCGTTGACGAGGCCGGGATGGCGGCCACCGGCGACCTGGCCGCGGTCACCCGGTTCGCCCTCGAGCGTGGTGCCAGCGTCCGCCTCGTCGGCGACGACCGGCAGCTGGCCTCGATCGGCGCCGGCGGGGTCCTGCGCGACATCCAAGCCAGCGTGGGCGCGGTCACCTTGTCCGAGCTGATCCGGTTCCGGGACCCGGCCGAAGGCGCCCCCAGCCTGGCCATCCGCTGCGGCGACACCGCCGGCATCGGGTTCTACCTCGACCGCGGCCGGGTCCACGTCGGCGACCTGAGCACCGTCACCGAGCACGCCTACACCGCCTGGTCCGCCGACCGGGGCGCCGGCCTGGACTCGATCATGCTCGCCCCCACCCAGGTGAGTGCCACACCGCGGACTGGCCCGGCGTGGGCCCGCTCAGTGGCCGGTAGTTGACCGCGAGCGCGTCGAGGTGGGGCAGGTGGTCGCGCAGTCGGCCCTCGAAATCGGGGAAGTCCTTCGCGGCGCTGCTCCAGACCACGTCGGCGAAGGCGCATAGCCGGGGGAAGTACATGTATTCGGCGTGCTCCGGTGTCGGCACGTACTCGGTCCACAGCTGGGCCTGGGAGCCGAGCACGTGGTGGTGGTGGTCGGCCGGCAGGTCCGCGGGCAGCGGCTCGTAGCTGTAGACCGTCGCCAGGTCGGTGGACCGGCGGAGGGCTATCGGTTCGGCCGGGTCATCGGACTGGTACCAGTTGAGGTAGGTGTGTGACTCCGGGGCCATGATGACGTCGTGGCCGGCCAGTGCCGCCGCGACACCGCCCTGTTCACCGCGCCACGACATGACCACCGCGTCGGGCGGCACGCCGCCCTGGAGAATCTCGTCCCAGCCGACCGGGGTGCGGCCCCGGGCGTGCAGGTGGTCCGCGACCTGGCGCAGGAACCAGCTCTGCAGCGCCTTCTCGTCGGCGAGCCCGCGGGCGCGCATCAGCTCCTGCACGCGCCCGCTCGACCGCCACGCGGCCTTGGGGCACTCGTCGCCACCCACGTGCACGTAACGACCGGGAAAGACCTCGAGGACCTCGTCGAGCACGTCGGTGCAGAACCGGACCGTGGAGTCCTCGACGTTGAGGACTTCCTCCTCGATGCCCCACCCCGTGCCGACCTCGACCTGGCGCCCGGTGGTGCCGAGCTCGGGATAGGCCGCGATGGCCGCCACCATGTGTCCCGGCATGTCGATCTCGGGCAGGACGGTCATGAAACGTTCGGCGGCGTAGGCCACGAGCTCGCGCAGGTCGTCCTTGCGGTAGTGCCCGCCGTACGGCGTCGCGTCGTAACGTCCTTCGTCGGCGTGGCCGGCCATCGACTCCCGGCGCCAAGCGCCGACCTCGGTAAGTCGAGGGTAGCGCTCGACGGGGAAGCGCCAGCCCTGGTCGTCGGTCAGGTGCAGATGCAGCACGTTGAGCTTGTGCAGGGCGGCGAGGTCAACCAGGCGCCGCAGCCACGGCAGCGGCATCAGGTGGCGGGCGACGTCGAGGTGAACACCGCGCCAGCCGAAGCGGGGCCGGTCGGTGAGCCGTACGCCGGCCAGTGGCCACTCGACGTCCTCGGCGACCGGCGCCCGGCGCAAGGCCGCCGGCGGCAGCGTCAGCAGCAGCGTCTGCACGCCGTAGAAGGCGCCCGCCGGCGCCGCCGCCACGATCTCGACGCCGCGTTCGTCGACCGTGAGGCGGTAGCCCTCGCGGCCGAGGTCGCCAGGCAGCCCGGCTTCTGCGCGCAGCCGCAGCATCCGTCCACCGGTCGGCACGGTCTCCTCATCGAACGACCGCAGGGGCAACTCCCAGCCGGTCGCCGCCGCGAGCCGGCCCCGCAGGTAGCAGGCGACCCGGCCGAAGCTGGGATCGGCCACGACGGTGGTGGCCGCGGTGAGCGTCGAGCCCGTCCCCTGCCGGACGAGTTCGGTGGGGCGCGGGATCATGGAACCTCCATCGAGGGCGTCGTCCGCCGAAACAACTCATTCACTACGGCAGCGTTCCGTGGACGAGGTCCCCGCTCGCGATGACGGCTGGCACGTGCAGCTGGTCGCTGAGAACGACGAGATCGGCCTCCTTACCGGGATGGATGCTGCCCGTGCGGTCCGCGACACCAAGCAGCCGGGCCGGTGTGGTCGCCGCGGCAGCGGCCGCGTCGGTGATCGGTATGCCGCTCGTACGCACCGCATGCCGCACGGCCGCGTCCATGGTGAGCGTGCTGCCTGCGATCGTGCCGTCGCCCAGTCTGACCTGACCCTCGGAGGCGAACACCGGCACGGGTCCCAGGAAGAATTCACCGTCGGTCATGCCAGCGGCTGGAGTGGCATCGGTGACCAACGCGATTCGATCAGGCCCGGCGGTCGACATCGCGATCCGAACCACGTCGGGGTGAACGTGGAATCCGTCGTTGATCAACTCGCAGGTGACCGTCTCATCGGCAAGCGCGGCGCCCACCGGACCGGGGTCGCGGTGGTGGAACTGCCGCATCGCATTGAACAGGTGAGTGGTCAGTCGCGCCCCGGCCGCGAAGGCGTCCCTGGCCTGATCATGCGTCGCTTCGGTGTGCCCGACGGCGGCGATGCTGCCGGTACCGACGACCTCACCCAAGAGTTCCATTCCGCCCGGCAACTCCGGGGCGAGCGTGACCACTCGCACGGTGCCATCGCCAGCAGCAAGCAGGTGGCGCAGGGCCACCAGGTCCGGAGCGAGCAGGTACTCCTGGTGATGCGACCCCCGCTTCGAAGGGTTCAGGAACGGGCCCTCAAGGTGCAGGCCCAGGACCGACCCACGGGTGCTGTCGCCGGAATGCACGATGTCCGCGACCGTGCGCGCCGCTGCCGCCATGCGGTCGAGCTGATCCGTGACGAGGCTTGCCAGGGTGCGCGTGGTCCCGTGCCGGCGATGAAACGCGATGGCAGCCAGGATCTCGGCCGGATCGTCCGTCGTGACCTGTGCACCGCCTCCCCCGTGCATGTGCAGGTCGATGAACCCCGGCAGCACATACCGTCCGGCGAGGTCGTGCACTTCACCCTCAACCCGGGGCGGGTCTGCGACCCCGACGCCGGCGATTCTGCTGCCGTCGACGCTCACCCAGCCCCGGTCGAGTACGCGCCGCCTGGTCACGACACGGCCGTTGAAAAGGAGAGTCACGGTGCACCCTCTTGGCTGGTCTCGCGGGAAGGTTGCAGTCGTAGCGTGAGCACTTGGAACGGCCGCAGGCGCAGCTCAAGATGGGATCCCTGGTCCGGGTCGCGGGCCAGGGTGGTGCTCGTGGTGCCGGCCAGTGGCCGCTCCAGCAGATCCGTCTCGGTGGCGTGGGCCAGCGGGAAGGACGTCCTCAGGTGACCGGTGACGTGTCCGCCATGCGCCTCGTAGACCCGCACGACGACGTCGCCGGACCGGTCGTCGGCGAGTTTGACCGTCTCGACGGTCGCGCCGTCCCCGTCGAGGCAGGCCAGGGGCTGCACCGTCGCGCTGCCCGGCCGGCTCCGCTCCGGCAGGTTGATACGGTAGCCCTCACGCACGGCGTCGGGAATGTCGGCTCCCACGACGACGGCGTAATGGAACCGGTGCAGGCCTTGGTCCGTGTGGGGGTCGGGAAAGCGCGGTGCCCGCAGCAGGGACAGCCGCACGGTCGTCGTCGTCCCGCCGTGGGCGCGGGTGGTGCGGGTCACGTCGTGGCCATAGATCGAGTCGTTGACGATGGCCACTCCGTATCCGGGCTCGGCGACATGCAACCAGCGGTGCGCGCACACCTCGAACCGGGCGGCGTCCCAGGAGGTGTTGGTGTGGGTGGGCCGGTGGACGTGGCCGAACTGAATCTCGGCCGTCGACCGGTCCGCGTGCACGTCGAGGGGGAAAGCGGCCTTCAGGAACTTTTCCGTTTCGTGCCAGTCCACGATGGTGTCCACGTCCAGACGACACTGGCCGCGGACCAGTCGCAGCACCTGCTCCACCCGCGAGGACCCGAAGCGGCGCACGACGCGGACTGCGCCCTGTTGCCCCCCGTCGGCGACCACGTGCACCTCCTCGACGTCGGTGAGATCGGTGACCGTGTTGCGGTAAAAGGAGTCGACGTCCCAGGCGTCCGCGCTGAGCGGCAGGTCCGGGTGCATCTGGAGCAGGTTCGCGCCGCAGCCCGGCGCAACGGCCTCCCGACCCGTTGGCACGTGGACCAGCGACGTGACGAGCCCGCGTGAGTCCACGGTTGCCCGCAGAGAGCCGTTGTCGAGCACGTGACCGTCCGGACCTGTGCTGACGGTCACCGGTGAGCCGGCCGGCTTCGGTGTGGCGGCGGCGCCCATGCCCGCGATGCCGTCACGGGCGTGTGGAGCGGCGTTGAAGACTACGCGGTGCGTGCCGTCGGACGGGCCGGCCAGCGCCCGCTGCGCCTCGTTGATCACAGCCGCCAGCGCTTCTGCGATTTCGGAGTAGGCCTGCTCGGCTTCGTGGTGCACCCAGGCGATGGAGCTGCCGGGCAGGATGTCGTGGAACTGATGGAGCAGCACCCGTTTCCACAGCCGGTCGAGCTCCTCGTAGGGGTAGTCCACGAGGCCGGCCACCGCCGCGGTGGCCGACCACAGCTCGGCCTCGTGCAGCAGGTGCTCGCTGCGCCGGTTGCCCTGCTTGGTGCGCGCCTGACTGGTGTAAGTGGCCCGGTGCCGCTCGAGGTAGAGCTCTCCGGACCAGACCGGAGGGTTCGGGTATTCGGCCTGCGCCGCGGTGAAGAACTCAGCCGGGGATGCCAGCTCTACCCGCGGGGAGCCTTCCAGGTCGGCCGTGCGTGCCGCTCGGGCGAGCATCTCCCGCGTCGGCCCGCCACCACCGTCGCCGTGGCCGAAGGGCAACAGCGACCGGTTGGTCCACCCCTTGTCGGCGAAGTTGCGCGAGGCGTGCGCCAGCTCCGCTCCGGACAGGTCCGAGCTGTAGGTGTCCGCGGGCGGGAAGTGGGTGAACACCCGCGTACCGTCGATGCCCTCCCAAAGGAAGGTGTGGTGGGGGAATTTGTTGGTCGTGTTCCAAGAAATCTTCTGGGAGAGGAACCATCGAGACCCCGACAGCGCGACCAACTGCGGCAGTGCCGCGCTGTAGCCGAAGGAGTCGGGCAGCCACACCTCCTCGGTCTCGACACCGAACTCCGCGAGGAAGAACCGCTTTCCGTGCACGAACTGGCGGGCCATGGCCTCCCCGCCGGGCATGTTCGTGTCCGACTCCACCCACATGCCGCCGACGGGTACGAACTGCCCGGACTTCACCCGTTCGCGGACCCGCTCAAAGACCGCCGGATGGTGCTCCCCGAGCCACGCCAGCTGCTGGGCCGAGGACATCGCAAAACGGAAGTCGGGGTGGTCGACCATCAGGGCCGTCACGTTCGACGCCGTGCGCGCCACCTTGCGCACCGCCTCCCGCAGCGGCCACAGCCACGCAGAGTCGATATGGGCGTGCCCCACCGCGGACAGCCTGTGCGCGCTCGCCGACGCCGGCCGGGCCAGCACCTCGGCCAACTGTTCCCGCGCCGCCACGGCGGTGGCCGAGACGTCCTGCAGGTCCAGCGCGTCCAGGCTGCGCTCCACCGCGCGCACGATATCGTACGTACGGGGCTCGTGCAGGGACAGCTCGTGCATCAACTGGCCGAGCACCTCCAGGTCCTGGACCAGCTCCCAGACCGGCTCGTCCAGGACGGCCAGATCCACTGCTGTCAGGCGATAGAGCGGCGCCTCACCCGCAGTCGACGGGTCACCCAGCTCGGTTAGGGGCGGTTGGATCCGGGGGTTGGCGGCAGCTTCGACGTAGAGCAGCACCTGCTCACCACCTACGGCGGGACAGGCGACCGGCAGCCAGCTCGTCCGCGGCGCGAGACCCTTCACGGGCTGCCCGTCGCCAGTGTAGGCGAGGCCCTCGCACCGGAAGCCGGGACCACCGGCACCGAAGCCGAGGTCGACGACCGCCTCCACGCGTTGCCCGGCCCACTGGGGTGGCACCCGCCCAGTGATCTCGAACCAGCTGGTGCTCCACGGGGGTCCCCAGGCGTCGCCGACCGCCACCGGCCTGTAGGGCGCGGCGAGGGCCCGGGCCACCGGCGCCGGCTCACCCGGCACGTGCCACACCCGGACCGTCAGCGGAACCTTGCGGGCGTGCACCGCCGGGCGAACGCGCTCCTCCAGCAACCGGGTCAGCCGCAGTTCCACCTGCACGCGATCGTCGTGCACTCTGCCGCCCCTCGTCATCCGGCTGCCGTCGGGCCCGTCCGCACAGCCCGGAACGGCAGTGACATGGTTCCCACCAGCTACCGACAGTGATCGTAGCGACCGCCTGTCGGGACGGTCAACGGTCCGACCAGGCTCGATCGAGGCGTGCCAATGCGGACTGCACGTCGGCCGGTACGCGCCGTACAGCTCGCCACTGATCGCGGTGTCGGTGGCCTCCGGCGTTCGGATCGCATCCGCCGTGGTCAGTCGGGCGGCGACGCAGGCGACCGGCCAGACCGGTTCCCGCGCCCACTCGGGGGACGATGCAGCGGCGCCACCCAGATGCACCTCGAGAAACCTTCCGCTACCCATGGCGGTTTCGATGACGTGTCGATCGCTCAGGGCCACACCCCGCATCACCGCCCGGGCGAGCTCGGCACCGCCGGTTTCCAAACCCCCGTCGGGGCGCCGGTCCCGGCAGCAGTGGGCCACGACATCGCGCAGGGCGCCGTGCCAGGTTCTTGCGTCCTGTTCCACCCGCACTCCGGCCCGGTGGGTGGGGTAGACGCCCCGACCGCGCCCGAGCACCCGGCCGTCGTCGTCGACCAGCGGGCCCTTGAGCGAGGAGGTGCCCAGGTCCAAGCCAGGCCGCGCTCACGTTGTCCTCCTCGGCAGGGCCCGCACCAGCCCACGGCTCGACGTGCCCGGCGCGTCACCTCCACCGAGGTGCTCGGGGCGATCTTGCAGCCGTGCTCGGTGAGCACCCTACAGATCGGTTGGACCCCGAACCGCACCCGGTGGGCGTCGATGAACTCGACTACCACGGCAGTCGCGGGTCCAACTCCGCGCGAAGAAACTCGAGGCCGCCAACAGGATCTCGTTGGCGCGTTTGAGCTCACGCACCTCACGCTCGAGATCCTTGACCTTGCTCGCCTCGGCCGTGCTCGTACCGGGGCGACGCCCGGCGGATACTTCCTCGGTGCTGGCATGACCCCACCCTTTCGTGGGTTCAGACCCTCCACCAATCCCGGGGCGGTTCAAACACCCTGCTGCTCGGTCTACACGTCGAGACCGCTCGCCGGCGCGCCGGTGCGGTGGCGCTGCGCCCGCAGAACCTTGACCCCGCCCAGTGCTTGATCTTCCTCCGCGAGAAGGGGGAGACAGTCCGCTGGCAGTTCACGCGAGCCGTCCCGGGACACCGGGTCGCATGACGGGCGCAGTGGTTCCGGGGAGCCGTGGCGACCTTCGCGGGCGCGCCCGCGGGCGCGCTGGCGGGGGTAGAAGTGCGACACGCAGTGCCACCGGCTGATGCCGGCGGGAGTCGTCACAGCGACGTGGGGACCGGGCTGCTCCCGACGCATCGTCGAGCGGGCCGAGCCGCGATATTGGCCGCCCGGACCGACCGTTGTGGCAGGGTCGAGGAATGCGTCGCATCGTTGCGTTGATCGCCCTGTCCGTCGGGCTGCTGGTGGGCTGCTC
>JAABUS010004545.1_pt1 | contig 19776 bp, 22 predicted proteins | sample 5560161 | NCBI WGS metagenome assembly JAABUS01 (sample SAMN10711885, study PRJNA513376) | rock metagenome | isolation source: Antarctica rocks | place: Antarctica: Victoria Land, Trio Nunatak nord | collected 2016-01-04 | reverse complement strand
ATTGGTCCCTATCCCCCATCTCCCCATCGCGTCCCCAGTATCTGTGGCGCCCTCCCAAACGCGGGAGAGGACATGCTTAGCTACCATTGTTGTTGTGGCCCGGCCGAGCTGTGAGGGTATAGAATCAAGTATCGAAGACGGATGCCGGCATGAGGCGTACGGGACGAGTGGGCGCCAGGAGAAGAGATTGAGACATTGGAACATCAGGCGAAAACGAAAGCAGTCGAGCACGGAAAGGCAGGCATGATTTGAAGGTGTGTAATGTTGCAAAAAGCTATGGACCAATCTCTGCCTGGATGACATGGGGGGGGGGGGGGGTATCTCGAATCACAACCTTGAACGCCACAAACCAACTCCAGCTATACTGTCGCTAAACGCGATTCTTTACTCATGGTAGTAACCAGTCTGATTCCCATCAAAAGTATACCCTGATCGAGCAACCTAGTCGACCATTAAGCGTCCGGATCGTCGCTGTCATCCTCAATCTCCGCACCAAGCAGCCCCTCCTCTTCTAGACCCATCAGATAGTTGCGCGCGCAGATCATAAAGATAGCCACGGCAAATGCGTGCCAGACATCTTGACCGTCGATGGAGAAGTCCCAATTGCCCATGCTCCTCACCGCTTTACCCGGATACCGCGCATCGTACGTCAAGAAGCCCACAACGGAGTATGTGATAACGATTCCGAAGATCGTCGGGAGTTCGTGGCTGTAGTGCTGTACTCCCTCTTCTTCACCCTTAGCGCCCTTGCCGTCAATGCTCCACATTTCGCGGTATTGACTGCCGAGATCGTGCAGGCGGTCGGTGCAGCGGCCGATGAGCGAGGCGACGGATTCGCCCTTTTTGGCGCAGGTGATGGCGAGGACGGGGATGTGCTGCTTGTTGATGAGTTTGGAGTCTTGCATGGTCCATTTGAAGTACTTCTTCAGGGCGTCATGGAGCGGCTTTTCGGGTGCTTGGTTGAGTTGGAAGCGCTCGCGGACGCGCAGGCCGGCGTCGACCAGGAGCCTAAGAAACTTCATGCCTGTAGAAATACGGGTTAGTTGGATGTGACGGTGAGGCGTTAAGTAGAGTCTTACCATGATGTTCAGGGCCGTGAGTGTGGCTGATGTACGCTTGGGTGGAATCGGTGGTGAAGAGGTCTGCTGGAAACGTACGAAAGTGCCAGTGCCAGTTGGCGTTGAGGATGGGCTCAAAGCCACGAGCGTTGAGCTTGTGGAAGAGGAAGTACTCCTCCTCGGTGAAGTCGGTGAAGTCGTGTTCGTCCGCTTTGTGCAAATCGCCCTTCTGGTCCTGCACCACTGTGTCACCTTCCAATGCGTCGTTCGAGATGACGGTGATGTCATCTTCGACGAGTGTGCTGCCTTCGTGTTGCTCCTCGCTCTTGGATGGGGAGGCGACCTCGTCCTCGGTCTTGTAGCGGAAGCCAACGAGGGTATTCCATAGGCTGAAGCGCTTGTTCTTGGCCTCGGGCTCGTTGCTGAATTTGACAGTCTTCGTTGAGGATTTGCTAGCTGATTTGCATGCAGACTTCAGGTTTTGCTTCGGGGTTGTAACGTGCTTGGTGACTTTCCCGCCCGTAACGCCCAGAACGCTTGGAGTTTCGCTGTGGTTGCGAGAGTGGCGATTGTTCTTTTGTGGAGAGTGAGCATTGAGCCATGCTTTCGTGCGTGTGTCGGGACTCATGCGCTGGCGGTCCAGCCGCTGAGAGAGAGATAGGCCGGAAGAGGAGGCACCGGAATCACTGCTCTCTGGTTTCGACTTTGGGGAAAGGCCGAGGCGACCGAGGATGTTCTGGAAGTACGGCATTGCGACAAAAGAAGTTCAGATAGCTTAAGTTATTGGAATAGTAAGCTTAACAGGAAGGACGCTTGGTAGTCGCTGGTCGAGGCTTGAGTATAGAGCTGCTGTAGCTACATCAAAGAGGTAGTTGTAGATGAGCGAGGAAAGAGGGAGGTTAGAAACGCAAAGAACATGGTTGTTGTGGTAGCAGGCATAGCGAGTCCGCCAACACTAGTGCTCCACCAAGACTTTCTTTGTTCTCACAATAGGAACAGAGATCATGATTCAAATTGTGGTGAATCTGCTTCAGCCATCTTCTCTATTGTTAATTCGTAGGGCTGGAACTGTTCTGCCGGATTCGGACCGATTTCGCGGATTAGCGCGCGGTCACGAGACCCTTACAGCCAATCACCATATCCACCTTGGCGCAGAACCAGAACTCTGAAACTTCCATACCTTACGCTTGATGGCGCTTCATATAGCGTCCTACTACCTTGGGTAATGCATTCTATCAGAGTCTCGTTCAGCCTTGCTCCGTCCTAATCCGCATGCATTCATAAAGGAGGATAAAGTAATAGATACAGTGCCCTGATCCATTCGCCGAGCATTCGAACAGACATCGTCCTTTAAGATCTACACCCCTATGTGCAGTGACTTATTGCTCAACGACAGAGGAACGGCAAGATGATCTCATCCTGCTGAGGAGTGATTCCATTGAGGTACTGTGCTTCAGACCAATGTTGCTCTGGAAATTTCCTGGACCACAGATATATCTCAAACCTTTCCACGGCTGTTATCGCTCCAGGTTGGTAGCTTGACGTCTATCAAACCACGCTCCAGCTTCTGGGGTAGCAGTATGAGGACTTGGTGTACGGCGTCGGCGTTGTTGGGACACGCAGCGCAAACGTTCATGTAGCGAGCGGCGTCTCTACTGCGTACATACGCATGCGAGGCAGCAATCAAGGAGGGGTCCGTACTTTAGGACCCTGAAGCATGCGTCGCCCTGATTTTCATATTAAAGCGAGGTGGTTGCTTATGTCAAGGGTTGAGCATCGAGTGCCTCAACGAGGACGCCAGCTCCATACGAGACACAGTGTCTCCAAAAAATAGTGTACGCCGTTTCGATAGTCTGTAGCGAAGTCGTGCAGCCGGCCAGCTAAGGCTCAATTTTGTGCGTAGCAAGTGAATTATCCGGGAGTCCTTCTCCGAATGTAGTACGGCCGACTGCGCTGGCTCGGGCTACAGTAGGGACGAAGCTGGACTTGCTTGGACTGGTGAAGGAAGAAGGCCGGAGTATGCGATCACGAAGATAGAGGCGCAGGCTTTAGCGGTAATATGCTCAAGAGTAGTTCGACCGCGATTCATCTCGGAACGCAATTGCAAGCTCTGGGCAAGCCATCGGCGTAACCCTCCTCGTCAAAGCAGGCTGCCGCATAAAGTGGATGGTTTGGAATCGGAGGCCGGACCAAGAGCTCTGACTGGGAAGGGCGCCATGGATAGCTGCTATTCATCTCATACTTCTGGGGCAGAAAGAGTAGGATAGTGCTGGGTGTTTTAATAGTGCTTTCGCGGCTGGATTTGTCTCGCAGAAGTCTGATACCGGCAGAGGGCCGGCAAAGACGGTTACTACCAGGAAGAGGACTGAGAAGGTAAAATGAGGACATCATGGTGGAAATGGAGGGATCGAAAAGTTTTTCGAAATGATTGATAGAATGAAATGGAAAGAACACGCAGTATCAAATACCGTCAGACGTGAAATAAGAATGACTGTGTGATACAAGAGTGGAAGTGGGAGAGGATACAAGAGCGCGCACAAAGGCATAGGCTGCATCTTAAGGACACATCCATCTGAGGCTATGCCACAAGGATTGATCAAGAATACTTGGCCCACTGCCGGCGACTACAGAAGGCTTGAGTATCGGCTCCTGTCAGCCAAGGGAATCGCAACGCTTGATACCGAGCCCGACGGATCAAACGCCCCTCACCGCATTAGGCGCGAGCCTAGAATAGTCGTCTCGTGCTGTGGGCGTGGAGTCGAAACGAAACGACAGATTTCCGGGCGCTAAACACAGCCTATCAAGCCTGTGAGCGCATGCGATTCCATATGTTGTGAATCGCGACGCCGACCGAGCGGAGAGCTAGTACGCCATAGAGAACGATTTCATGACTTTGGGCGGGGAGGGAGATTGAGATGGCGCCATCGGAAACGTCCGTTCGGCTAAAGTAGACTGTTGTGCAGATTAGGCTCCCCTAGTGCCCGCTAGGAGAAGCTTGGTCCGAGTCCAGCTTTGGCAATCTGTCGTGTGCAGAAGTACCTAGTAAAGCCATGCAGGACCAAACACAGACATTATACTCAACATGATATCTAACAAGATTATAATGAGCGTTTAGAGGGGGAATGAGACATCGAGGACAACTCGCAATTTGGACAACAAGACGACTGAAAGGCCAAAAGGATTTCACGTGTCGAAGGTTTCACTCGATACAGAATTACCAAAAGATTGAAATTGCGATGGCAGTCTACTTGTCTGGAAAAGCAATGGCCTGTGCAGTCACAAATATTCCATGTTGCTGGGAACTTCCATCTCAGAAAGAGTGACAGCGCCAGAGTGACTGCGGTACTGGGCGGCCACGAAAGTACTCTGGGTTGCTAGCGGTGGTTTCGGCAGCAGCAACAGGCTGGCACTCTTCGCACAGACATCCATCAAGCTTTGGTGGTGTATTGTAGGTATCTCCGCCCTGATGCTCCGGCTGATCACAGGTATTTCCGCCCTCGAATTCTGGCATCTCGTAGATATCGTTCCCATTGACGTGCGCTACTGGACTGCCAGTCAGGTTGAAAGCTCCGGTTAAACCACCGTGGTCAACAGCAGGGACGCCAGTCCAGGGATTCCTCTCGTTGTGATCGATGTCGCGACCCCATGGAGGTTGTGGCCATCCTGGGTGCTCTATCCTCTCAGGTACGGGGTCCGTGCTGGTATTTTGCATAGGATAATCTAGTCGGCCGATTGCGTTCCTCCGCCGACGTTCTCCCCTTGCTAGTGGCTGCCAGATCTCGCTTGAAGGATATCTCATCTCCAACTGGTTCAGGTAGTCTCCATAGGCGCCTTCATGATACCAAGAGGCTCCCATCACTTTTTGGTCGCTACTTTGAGCATATAGTACTGGACAAGAGGCATACGTAGGATACGTGGGCGGCGAGCTCGTCGGATCGGTGAACGACGTATTCGTGGAGCTTGTAAACGGCAAGCCTGTGGAACCCATAAATGGCGAGCTCGCATAATCTGTGTACGGTGAGCTTGTAAGGCCACTTTGTGCAAACTCGAGTCCTGATTGAGGTTCAGATCTGACACGTCCAGTGCCTGAGGCGGTCTCGGTTGGGAAGGACCGGGGATAAACCGAAGATGACATGGGCGAGTTATGAGTCTCAGAATTTCCGTACGGAATGCCATCGATGTAACTTTGGAAACTGTTGTCGCATGCGGGCCTTGTTTCGTAGATCGCCACGTCGTCTGGTGTTGGGTTGTCGTTCTGGATCACGCAGCGAAGTTCTCCATCGAAATTGTTGTTCATTCGAGCCACAACCCCTTCCCTACCATACAACTGATACGTCCTGCCTTGCCTGCTCCGCCAGGATCCATAAACCCAAGCGCCGTTTGATATTATCTTAGCCGCGCGGCCACGGTTAGGTCTCTTCATTCGGATACATCCCACGCCCTGTCTGAGATCTGAAGGGTGGTTCTTGGCCATGATGCGTCCTAGCCCTAGCTGCAGGATTTGGTATATTTGCCAGTCTGATAGTAGCGCTTGAGGTAGACTTAATCCGAGCTCTGCTTTTGTGAATGGCAGCTGGTCATTGCACCTTCCGCCGGATGGAGGGGGGAAGAAACCTCCGCATAGACTCGATGCCGGCCAGAAGTCGGGTTTGAGCGCAATATCAGTGGATATGGAGATATAAGTGACCTCTTTGTTTGCGCCACGGACCGGCCATAGAGAACGTTGAGTGTTTGAGCTCGAAGCAAGGAGATCACTGCTGGTGATGGCTACAGAGGGTTCGATGATCCGGGCTTTGCCGCGAGAGATTCTGATATCTTGGAGCCGGTCGGGGTTCTTGGGCCTATTGAAAGCTGTATTGAGGCCCCTGATTCCCGCATAATGCCCAGGCTGAAAGACTTGTTCCTTTGAACGCCTACGTTGTCATTAGTCAGCTTGGAAGCAATGAGTCTGAGGCGTGCTGTAGTCTGACATGAATAAGGGCTAGTACCGAGCTCGTAGAGTGTTGACATGTGGACTTCCAGCTTGAACCATGTCATCGGGCACCCGAATGACCTCCAATTGGAAATCATTGAAAGCCCGTTGTCGAGACGCTGAGTGAAGCGCTGGTCATTGATCTTTGTGGGGTGTGGGTGAATGAGCAAGAGGGGGCTTACATGTCCGTCATTGTGTAGTATTTGTGACTTTAGTAAGACCCGGATGTGAAGCTTGGCGAAGAATTGTGTTAGACGCCTAAATTAATGTTAATAGGACTGATGATCAGTAGACACGAATACTGAAAATTGAGACTGAAAAGCAAGACAGGTGGATCGTTGAGCGTTATAAGTATAGGTTTTGGTATCAGAGCTGCAAAGGTTGAGGAAGATCTGCGCAGCGAAAGTCTGAGCCGGTATAAGAAGCTAGATCAGATGCAAATAGTGATGTAGAAAGAGGAACGCGGGACAGCCGTGGGTAAAAGTGGATAGCTGGAAACAGTTTTATATGTAGGCACAACACTAGATCGTGTGCGATTACAACAAAGACAGAAGACTTCTTAAAGGAGCCAAGTCTCCGTGATACCATCCAATGGTTCGAGTGCTGTCTGGGAAAACCGGCAATGCTTGCCGTAAAGGTTCACAGCCGTATAATGAATTGTGGAGCCATGAATGCATGACTGCTTCCGGCTCGAGCGCGATGAATACATCCGTGACACAAGAGACTAGTCCTAGGAATCCGGAACGGAACCCTCGTCACGAAGGGCCTTAGAGTACGAAGATTAACGCTCCCAGGACGAGGATCCATGTCCTTCAGAGGGTCCGGACGAAGCAGCTGATCAATCAACCAGGTTCCTACCCCTTTTTGAACAGTAGCGGATCCTCGGGCATAGGGCGTGAGTATCGTATGATGCGTCCTGCTAGGTTAGTCGTAACACAACATGCTAATCTTTTGACATGCCAGACCATCCCGCCTTCGCAATCCCGAACACAACGGCCGCTGACTGGCTGAGGCACCAAGACCATGGCGAAACTAGCGTCGTCAAGACCGGTTCTGCAAGGTATCAAGCAGCATGATAAGCAGCAAGGCCATCGGACAGCGAAAGACGATCAGCGGCTCCACCAGCCAGCTAGCCAGGGACCTATCGGAGAAGAAACCGAGCAGCTACTGGAAGACGACGATATTGGTGCCAAATTGGAAGATAAGATTCTCAAGGCTGTCGACGATTTGGAATTATGGTGGAAGGATGCCGAGGTTTCCCACTGGAAGCAGACAAGGAGACTGCGGCAGACCAAACAAATTCTCCCTGTACTCGAGTCACATACCAAAGCCCTAGCTTGCCTACGAGGAACTAAACCGCGATGTGATGGACAGTGGAAGAGAATGGCAAGGGTGATGAAAATCATTAAGCGCTCGGACAAGGTCGTCAAGAAGGGCGAAGTGGTAAGAAACCGTTAGATTAAAGTATGACCTTCGATGGGACATAGACTTTTCGGATGTCGGCCAGGAACGGAAAGGCTTGTACTACCAATGATCGCAGCGGTAAAGTCAGACTTGGACGACCAATTGTAGGATACGGAGGTAGTTCGGCGAGTCAGGACAAAGAGAATGCGATGAGCAAGTTTCCGTTCCACGAATTGAGAGGGGTTGAAGCTTTTGTTGCCCCCACTTAGTGAAAGAATAGGCGTGATGGCAGCCATGGAACCACCCACTCGGTAACTGACATCCTAGAAACCCAAATTTTGAAGCTTTCATTAGTACATATGCTTGCGAAGCATCGTCGGATGCCTAAGCGTCCTTAAAACTTGGAGCCAAACATGAAATGGCGCTACACGGCGATTCAGTAGCTGCAAGGAAAGCCACGATTCTAGCAACGTTCTCCAGCGGTTCAGCATCTGTGCTCGGTCCCATGTGATCATTCATGGTCCCTGATCGTTGTCGAAGCTGCTGAAGGCGCTTCATGCTTGACGAGAAAAGGGACTCGTGAGGTTCAGTAGTCGATGCAATCATTGTGATACAGCGGCTGTACTTGCCTTCTCGTTTCTCAAGCGCTAGATTTGCGATCATCAATGCGTTTATTCCTTCTTTAATTGGTCGTAGTGGCGATGAAGGAATCAGGGAGCCTTCCTTCGAGCCCGACCTGTGACAGCCAAATTTTCGAGTCCTTGTGGTCAAAGAAGGTCCGGGTCCCGCGTGCCGTATACAAGATAAACCTTACTTAATAACCGGAGAAGCACTCACTGATCGACACATTCGGAACGAAAAAGCTGGACTCGCCATATCGTTGACCAGCGTCTCTGAATAGAAGGAGTGAGCTACTAATAAACTCACGTTCTGATTGGCAAGGATCAATGCCTCCTGTCACCAGATCGAAGTGCAAATGCTCGGAAGACAAGACAAAAGCGGTGAGGCCTCGAAATCCACCGCTCACAATCTTCTCGGATGAAGAGATTGCAAGGCTTGAGGAGCATGAAGAGAAGGCTCAACAGTACCGGCACGAGCGTGTACTGTCTGGAGGTTACGACCGCATCTCATCGAATGATCTGTTCCTGCCCACCGATCCCAAGGCAAATAGTACTTCAGACGATATATCTCTGGCTTCTCCACCTCCTTCAACCCCGTATCGACCAGTTGCTTTGAGGGGCTGTGATATCCTTGGTCTATGGAACCATCTCCGAAATAACAAGGGCAATGAGAAGGGCGGAGCGCTTGGCCGGATTGTGAAAAGTTTCGCCGACTGGGATCTGTACAAATTGCCGCTTGTTCTGTGGTTGATGGTAAGCTCCAATCTCGAGTGCTGGTACCTGATATTGATGGTGAACAGGGCATTATGACCCATGAGTATTGGGAGACGATTAACACGGACTTGATACCTCAATTTGCCTGCATTGGAGAGCTTGAAGATGAGATCACCGCTCTGCTCCAAAAAGAGAGAAGTCGCCAGGCACCAGAGCCATTTGATATTGGTAAAGCCAGTGATTTTGTGTTAACGCTGCTCAGTGCGAACATCAAGATGCTGTGCAAAAGACAAGCGGACCATGATCGCACATGGAAAGCTCTTGTTACTGCTCAAGAGCTCTATGGTCAGGACAGGAGATTTCAATGGTACCATCCGGGTAATGATCCTCGAAAATCTGAAGAGCAAGAGGTGAATCCAGAACCTTATGAGGTTGTAAAAAGCCGTGAACCTAAAGGAGATTGGCTCGTGGATGGAATGCATGATCTCCCAAGTAAAGGTACAAAAGTGGCTGCCGTCCCTACCTCCTACGTTTCTAAACTCGCATTCACTGTCAACAGCCAATGGCTCTACTACCGCTACTGAATACGGCAGATCACTGACCTTGTCGACTCATGGTCTACTATGACAGACTCTTGAGTGGACATTCGAAGAAGGAACCACTTTTTGTCGCTGCAGAATAGTACTGGTATCATTGGTGGATCCCTGTTTGGGAAATGCCATTCATTGGTGCAGAAGCCTCTTGTCGGACTTTGAACTGTCTTCTGTGCTCCAAGATACGGCTTAGTGAAACAAAATATCTCTGTCCAAAACATTCAGTAAGAGCAAATACCAACGTTGTAATGGTAGAATATCCCACTCGCTGGTGCACCAACTGATTAGCACTCGTTCTAGTAACGACTTTACGTGTCGAAGAGAGGCTTCTTAACGAGTGGAAGACCCATAGCTCACAATCCAGATTGATAGGAGTATACCACATCCAAGCACCTGGATGAACGAGATCAAGTGGAGCACTGATTTGACAAGCGAAGCCAATGAGCGCCAAGCCATCCTCGTAGGGCTGACATATGCCAAGAGTCCAGTCTACTTGCTGCAAGAGCCCCTTCGGCTCTGTATCGTTACGAGGACACTGTCGATATGAGATTGCTACCTTCCCCGAGAAGCACATGTAAGATTGCCAGCATATCGACTGTTTCGCGCCGGCTTCGATGTCGAACGTTCGCAACCACGCCGGCTCGTAGTGCGCAAAACCGGATATACAACTCGTAGGTGAAACCTCTTCTCCACTTCGTGATGGCGATCATATTGCATTCGCTACCATCATCTCCATTCCATATGGTTGTGCAGCGCTAACTTTGGCATTGACAGGATCCGGTCTGAGCAAGACTTCAACACCCTTACCCTCCTCTCCGTCTCAATCCGCCAGCCCCTCATAACGTTCTGGACAGCTTCCTGGTGTCCGTCCTGTCGCGTCGTTCGCCCCCTGATCAAGGATGCGCTGGAAAGTGGTGTAGGCGAAGCGCAGGGTGGCGTTGGCTTCGCTGAGATCGAGCTTGATGCACCTGATGCTAAGGATCTGGGCTTGAGATACTTCGTAAGTCACTGGCCTCGTGGATAAAACATTAGGATACAGTAGGAGAGGGAGCTAATTCAAGGCGACAGATCAATTCGTTGCCCACGCTACTGAGTTTCAGTAGGCAAGAAGCGCAGTTGAAGACAGCGATCACTAGTCTAGAGGAGATGAAGGATAAAGAACTCTTGAGGATGTGGATTGAGAACGAAGCAAGAAAGGGCGGTACGGGAGGCGATGGCGGTGGCAGTGGCTTATTTGGAGGGCTGTTCGGGAGTTTCAAGCAGCAATGACCAGAGCTCATCATGCTTGATCCATCAAGTTGTGCAAGCCTGCAAAACGGACCCGGGCGAACGCCACCGGCCTCGCAAGGTTGGGAATCCTGAAGATGATGGTAAGTTCACATACTGATGACCTCTCGCAGATAATCGGTCAGCTGTCGGCGGTGTAGCAAGTTCTATCCAGTCCATCTGAGTGGGCGTGTCGACAGATTCGCGATGATGCCTGCCGTCAAATTGCCCTTGGATCGCAATCGCTTAGAATCCGCGACAACGGTCGACTAGCTTTGGCGAGATGAAGAGATGCCTAGGAAAGTATCGATGATGGGTGGACGAGTTGCATTGTTGCCACGAGTTGTAGCAACTAGCATGAGGTATCAGTTCAAGGATTTTTGGTAGGTGGAAGCCTTCTTGCCCCAAAAGTCTCTTAATGCCATCCGTACCACGTAGCGTACATGTTCGATGTCATGTATGACTGCAAAATTCCTCCACTTCTCCTTTCATCGATCCGGAGCTTGCAAAGTAAGCCCATGCGTACATGAACCTCCTCCTCAACCTAAGATGGCAGAATAATAGCCACATGTATACTGCGTATCCACTTCACCCAGATTCCTCACCGTCCGAAACATCCACCCTGACCGCACCACGATGCGCCACAGCCTGACCAATCCTTGCCATCGCCAGCTCATAGCGTTCCTGTGCCCTCAAGGTCTCCGCAGCAGCCTCAACTTCTCGCTTGCTCGCCGCAATCTTCGCCACCAATGCCTCTGCAGTCTTCCTTGCCCCTAGCGCCATATCTTCTGCAGCAGCACTCATGTCCCTATATGCCTCGACCAACAAGGCATCTGACTCCATCCGCCGTTCATCATCGGTCTCTACTTCGTGCTTAGTGGCGGGATTGGTCTTCTCGTGATATGGGCTGTCATCTGCATTATCTTCATCTTGCCCGTCGCCGTAAATGGCGAGCGTCAGATCGCCCCCGCTCCAGCCTGGGGTCTCGGCGGTTCGTGATGGGGAGGCCGTGTGTCGAGGAGTACCGTTCAGGGCAGGCTCTAGGTCGTTCTCCTGCGAGGAACGTTAGGATTCAATGTTGGACTCGGGCAGGTCCTTCAGCAGGTCATTAAGACAAGCATACTGTCTTCCCTCTGCCATCCTGTTCCCCATCATCGCGTTTGGTCCGCTTGGGGGAGACGCCGTTGAGAGCCTCCTCAGCTTTCCTTTTTCCTTCCTCTTTGAAAACAATTTTGCTGTCGGGTTCAGAGTCCATTGCGGCTAGAAGATTTGCCCTCAATGCTGCTGTGTCGATGATGGGCCGGGGCATTGGATCAAGATTGTGAAAGTCTGAAGCCAAGCGCCTATGTGAGAGGGGCTGGTTGAAGTATTTGTGGTGGGGAGCTAGAAATGGTTTGTGTCACTTCGTATTAGAGATTCGGCGGCCAGAGCGATTTCTGTCATCGATTTCCGACTGCTTTGGTGAGCTCAAGGTCAGTCCGAGAATAACCGACGACGGTCAGAACACGCTCGAGCAGTACAAGGTTCTCGCTATCACGAGATCGAAACCTCAACAACTCTAAGCACTATCAAAGTCGCGCTCGCCTTACTGAAGGGACAGACCACGTGAGGGAAACACTAAGACGCGCCTTCTCGCTTGAGAGTGAAGTGAAGTCCGCTAGTCAGTACAACTCTCTTCCAAGCAAGCTTTCGGCTCTAGAACTTCCATTTTGCTGTAAGATTCTTCTACCTCACCTCCTCGTCCCAGTGAACTTATGCTCAAAGCCTCGGACCATTTTCTCACATTCTCCGCGACTTCAGGGATTTGCAAGCTCGGCGGCCCTTTTCCTATTCGCTTGGTGAGATGCAGATCTGTAAGTCTACGCCAAGATCTCAGTGTGTTCGTCTCGACGCTAGATCACCTTGTTATAGATATCATGAGCGTCGATTTCAGGATTACGCGCTTGCAAGTTCTCGTCAAAGAGAGGGTTTCCAGCGTCCTCAAACGGGTCGCTAGAGACTTCGCCTTAGTGCCTGAGGATTGGGTCTTATACCACGGGTCGAAGCGACTGGATGAAACCCGAGCCATAGACCAATACGAGCTGATCACACCAAACGATTTCCTGGATCTGAAACGTAAAGAGGGAGAAAACCCCAAGGCAGAAACCACGCAACATTCAAGCCCTCCGATCAAAGATGAATTCAGCTTAGATCCGGACGCCTTAGACCCTGCAAGTCCTGCATCAGAGCCCGCAAGTCCTAGATCATAAGCCCGTATCAGAGCCCGCAAATCCTCCATCAGAGCTTGACCCTGCTGTCAACGACCTCGACGTCAAGGCCGAAGCACTGCTGAAGCTCAACAACGCTTCGGTAGAGTTTGGGCTTGCTACCATCGAGAAGCGAGAGGTCATGGCCTGTATCGCCAAAGCCACGGACATCAGGCGGCGGCTGGAGGAAAGGCTAGAGGAGCTCGAAGCGGATGGTGTACAAGCCTCAAAGCGTGTGACGGATGCCGAGCAGGCTATGAGGTCTGCTTGTGAGACCATGGATATGGCTTTGGGGGGCGGAACGGCTTGATGGTCTCCCCGCATATTCTTGGAGGACGGATGGGTCAGGGATGGGTTCTGGGCTCCGCTAAGGCATGTTGCGAGGCTGCTGGATCTGGGCTGGTTGCGAGGCCATTCTACACTGAAGATAGGAGCTGGGACATTCTATGGATGCAAGTTTTTATGGTGGGAGGTAGATTGCTTTTGCTACCTCAACTGGGTAAGATGCTTCAGGCTTCAACTACCAGCTAAGACAATCTTCAAACCTTCGATCTGACAGACCTCTTCCCCCTCATCCTCTCTGTCCAGAGTGTGATCACTGTCAGAAGATTCCCGTCAATCCCCATCCATACTGCCCATCTCAACCTTGCCCCCAGCAAACCCTTACTGGCAGTTCGCCCGCCCTGCCTCACACCATCTTCTCCAGCTGCTTCCGAACAACCGCAACAAGGGGACCAGCACCCTGAGCCATCACAGCAGCGCCCCGCACAACCCCATTCACAACCATTAGCCCATAGCCACCCATACCCGCACTCTGGAGATAAGCGAAAGTGCTCTTCGCGGCGACATTACCGACGCCTGCCTGCAATGTAGCTGCTCGCGACCCTGTACTTGTTAGCGAAGATTGTCTTGTGATAGAAAGCCAAGCAAAAACTCACCTGCGATGACACCTTGAGCGCCGTAGCCCACAACGTTGAGAGCAGGCACTGTAACCAGGCCTGGAAAGAAGGTGATAAGCCCGTTGGCCACGAACCAGGAGATCTGGCCCGAGTGTTGATAGGTCCAGTCTTTAGCGGTCACAGTAATCTCCATGACATCGATGTTCGCAGCCCCTATCTTCGCTGCCTCCATTCCGGTCGTAGCTAGAGCCTTCGTGGCATCGGCTGCGTGCTGAACATCAACGCGACTAAGTTGGTCTTTGACGACGTCGAAAGTTTTATCAAGAAGGCTCTTCGCAAAAGGTACTAGGTATGCCATTGTTCTTCACCGTATGAGTGTTTGTTCTTAGGTTGATGAAGTAAATGTTAGATACCTGCTGCACAGTGAGCCGCCCTGGAAAGCGGTAGGTGATCAGTTGCTGGAGATGGAGGAAGAGTGGGCAGCTTTTGTAAGAGGCTGGACGTAGGCGGACTTTGGTAGATGGGGGAGGTAAGTGGTAACTACAGGAAGGCTGTTTTGATTGAAGTGAATATTTAAGAGGAGGGGGGGTTATCGAGTTGGAGTCAGTCATGACAGTTTAGGTGAAGTGAAGCAATGGGTCCAGCGTCACCTTCAAGAATCGCGTACGGCGCGTTGCATATCCGCTGCAGCCTAGCTCCGCAAGGCTGTTCGTCGGCGGAGCAGGGTTTTAATTGGATGATAAGAGGCGATCAACGATTTCATGGTGCTTGCTGATACAGCGAAGGATAGACTAGTAGCCCTTGTTGTATGCCCTGGCAGAATGCTCACTGCAGGGGTGTGCCGGACAAGAGCATATCGCTAATATTCGAACATGATGGGCTGGTTGACCAGCAACAAAAAGCCATCGCCAAAGCGCTCAACCTTTGCAAGGGTATCAATACTAAACTACATCTTCCTCATTAGCAGAGTCGGACCCATCTTCACCCGAGTCTTCGACGTCCCGGTGGAAAGGATACTCTCCAAAGACAAAAGCACGAAAGAGCAAGGCTTCTCTCAACGGTGGTAGACCTTGTTTTCGGCGGATGTGTTCACCAATATCCTTGTCTGGAGGCGCGGGTTCAATTTGCATTCTTAAGAGCTGCACCATCCTGCATAGGCATTCGGGGGTTGCTGTGCTGGCCGAAATTTCGGTCCCTACTATTTCATAAAGGTCAGCATTCCGTCTTTTAGTCACTGCATTGAATTCGAAGGCATGATCTTGGAGCGAACGCTGTTTAGCCATGCCCTAGAGCTCCGTATACTTAAGCGGGGTGAAAGTACAAGAAATTATTACTGACCGATGGAATGTGGGGCGCGTCGAAACCAGGTATCAAGATACCATAGTGCCCGTGAAAGATCGTCCAATGCATGCTGGCCAGCCCACATACTCTCGTTACTTATGATCCAATAGCGCAGATTTCCACCGTCATGACCGCTAACCGGCAGGGACGGTAGAAGAGCATTTTGCGGGTCATGCTTCGAAGGATCGTGAACGGGTATGAGCGGTTGATAGTCAAGGTTCATTTGAGAAAGGATGGAGTCGTAGATGTGCGCTTCAAGCTCTGCCGGTACGACCATAGGGATCGTGATCTGTTTTTCCTGTATTGCGTTGAAGTCCTGGCCATATACGTAACGCCGAATACGACGTGTCAGGTAGTTACTATATCCGAACCTCTGGGGTGGAATCTGTAGCCTGTCACATATGGCCCCTTGAAGATGAAAGAATTGGGCCTCATTCTGCTGGTCGATGGTTTGAGCGAGCATTGACAGGTTGAAAGAGTCACCTTCCCAGTAAAAGTCTGGTATATCTGCGATGAGATGTTCTCTTCTTCGTAGGTATCCTAGACGCGGCTCTTTGAGTGGATCTGGAATCGAGGGCAAGCTAGGCGCTGTCCCTGTTACGCTTTTGACATAGGATGGCAATATCCTTTGTCCGAAGCCAAGGTTATCATGTTGAACCAGTCGCCCCATCTTCTCCTCCACTTGCTTGAATACGGGGTCCCATACGTAATCCATAGTCAACGTTAAATAGCCAGTCTCGAGTGCACGTGCACAACGTGGCAACATTACAATTTCTATCGGTTTTCGGAGTTAGCTTTCAGTCTTGGAGTCACTGCATTGAGCCAAAGAACATTTCATGGGGCAGATACTATTTGAACAAGACGCAGAGCGCTCGATATAGGCAGATGGGGTAGAAATGCTGGGAAATTAGACTCACGAGATCCATCGAAGCCAATGGCGCCGGGTCCGAGATCTAAGAGTGCTTCCGTTGGGCTCCTGAACAGTTTCGACCTGATGCGAACCGGGCGAATGCTTTTGCTGGATATGAGAGTGATGTCGGCGCCGTCTTTCACCACTGTTCTCTCGTCCGCCGCAGCTGAGATGTTACTTGCCCACACATCGTGAATTTGCCCAACCTTCTGATTCGCTTCTCCTACACTCAAGCCATAGAGATACAATTCAATAGGCTTGCAGCACATCCAACGGCGCCTGGATCGATCGGGAACGACCTGTTTGTTCATGACAGCCCTCATGACGGGATCGCCAGCCACGAGCACATTACCCCAATCAAGGTCGCGCAACTCATTGCCAATGTCCTGCCTCAATTCAGCAGCGACATCTGCACTGCTCGTACGTATGAGTAAAGGGTCTTGGTGCTTCAGGTTGCGAAATTCAACTCCTCCGCCCGGCAGACTGGGGCGATGTAGCAACCCGAAGCCTTGATCATTAGATGTTATTGAGAGGATTGTACAGAATTCCTCTAGACTAATCAGATACGAGTCGTTCGTGATTTGCTCCACCTCAGAACTCAAGTAGCGCTCATTAGTCAGAACTATCTCGTCAATATCAACGATACTTTGACCATCTCCGACCTTGACTGCACCAATGCAAGCCCGCAAGACAGAATAGCGCAGGCTCGGAGCCGACAGCATGTCACGGAGTGTAACGTCATTCAGGTTACTAGTGATTTCCTGCGCGCTGTTGAGAATGTCGGGAGAAGTATTTAGCCACTTGACTACGCCTTCAAGAGCCGTGGATCTGAGAGAGCGTGGCTTGGGCTCGTAGAAGTCATCGTGAACATGGTATCCGTGCAAAAGGTCTAGATACGACTTCAGAAGCGACGATACGTTCAGGTCGCCCAAACTTCCTGCAAATACGGCAACACGGAGGTCCTCGTCTGTCAGGGACCAGACATTCTGCGGAATGCTTAACCGACCAGCCATGATTGACAATGATGTGGAGGTGGTAGATGATTCCAGTAGGGACGCCGATACGCAACAAGGGCGTCTTGATCACAGGCTTTCAGAGAGGAAAAAAGATACACAACAGGAAATGAAGGACTGACGTCGACAAAACTTGTGGCAGCGCGCTATCACGATCATCATGATCAAGGAAGGAAAAGGAGAAAGTCGGAATACCTTGAGTGTATCAGTCTGGCCGCAATGACCACATTGGTAGAGGCAATTAGGCAGACAGTGTTGATTTCATTTGTTTACATGTATTCAAAACTCGGGGTCTCAGCCCTAGTATAACCCTGAGTACCGCCAAGCCTTGTTTGCCAACGACGGATGCCTTCTTTTGTTGGTCCTTTGAAATTTATCTATTACCGATGGTTTGAAGAAACAAGTGATACGCTCCAACGGTGTGCCTCTTTAGTTATGGATCTCTACTGGCTGTCAATATGTCTTTACAATGCTCAAAGGGTATTAAGTAGGACTAGAATACCTTGAGATAAAACCAACCGACACCCCTGGTGGCAGAGACGGCCTTCAATCACGGGCCAGCTGCGGAGACATCTATACAGATCTCTATCTTCATCTTGCTCGACGGCGATCGAGTTTGAGCGGAGAGGATAATGCGCTCTGTCGTTCGCTTCTCCACCTTTTGATGCCTGTCTTCTGTTTCACATTCTATCCGCCTACAGTCGACATGGCGGATGCGGGGCGCAGCCAGGCAGCTGCGGATTCCTTCACCATCCTCCAGTCGCAATCAACAGACATCATATCTGTAGCTCTGGTTAACCCTCAAAGGACTTTGTCATACCCAGCTGGCACAATCTCGGAATCGTGGACATCCAAAATCGTAATCGTTGGCCATGTATTTTACAAGTCATCTTTCAATCGCCCTTTTTTTCTTCATCTCCTTCGCTCCAAAGGTCATAGCACGCCGAGGACTAAGCGTATCCTCCTTGAGCCCCCTCACCCGTGGGACAGACTACACTTTCCACTCCATCTGTGCAGACTTTCACAATCCAAATGTATATTTCGATGAGGTGGTAATTCATCCCCTATCTGACTCTTTTTATTGTGTTCTCTCTTTTTCCAAGCTTGCTCCTATTTCTCTTCACCTCGCACTATCCGAAAGACTATCCTTTCTCGATCCCAGTTCTGTTCGACACTACGTTCATTATTGACCTTTCTCCGTTCCCGACAGAAGCTATTCAAGGTGATCAATGCCATTACCAATGACCTCAATATGTACATGTGGGGTTGGAGCATTGGAAAAGGCGACAATGGTCTTCCCTTCAATCCTGATGCTCCCTCGCCTATCAAGGTCGCACCTAGAATCCAGCCGTGGCCGTATGACGCTCTGAACAGAGACCTCGTTGAAGATGGGCTGGGAAGCCAGCCAGGGCAAGGGAAGAGCATGGAAAAAGGGAGAGAGACCATTGACTGCGGGAAGTTCAAGAAGGATCTGAAAGATGTCGGTATACCGCCATGGCTACCACTCAGAGTTCGCTAATATCGTAGTTCTCGACAAGCTTTAGTGTACGTACACGAGCGATAATTTCGACCGCCTCAGTGGTTGCTTACCCAGGTAATAGAACATGGTCTACGCCGTTTCCGAAAAGGTCAACGACGCAAGCTCATCAAAAATCGAGGGCAACCAATTGACGGGAAGCAGTGCTATCGACAGTGCCAGCCCCAAGGTTACGTCCACTGGGCCGTAGAGACCCTTCAGGACACATTCGAGGCTCACCACAACGGGGTAAGAGTCTTCTTGATTTTTCCTCCCCTTCTGCGCTTCCTCTTTCTAAGCGATCATACACTATCGGCTTACCACAGCCCCTCTCCCCTTCTCTTCACACCTCGCAATGCCACATCCCAAACACCTCCCTCTCACTCTCCTCATGATCTCGTCACCAAACCCACCACCTTCCATCTTCCCTCCAAACCCTCCCCATACCCTCTCCACCGAACCTCATGCCCCCCCCGCACTTGTGGTTCTCGATTTCCTGCTCATGCCCCACTAACGCCCCTCCCCATTCACCAGGGATTCTATCGCCAAATCCGTGAAATCGAAGCTGAAACCGGCTGCCGCTTCTACGACACCTTCCTGATCGAGAACGAGCGCGCAGTCGACTACACCAAGATCTGGATCGAAACTTTCCAGCGGCACGTCAGGCCTTGCACGAAGATCAAGGGGGCTGAGGAGGGAGGTGCGCGGGGGGAGAGGACGGAAGAGGCAGGCGTGGAAGAGCTTTGAGAGATGGGATGGTGATTGAATGCCGAAAGGCCCTCAGAACAGGGGGAAGAGGGCGTGGGGTTCCGGGTCGGCGTGGTACGGGGCGTTGGAACTCAGAGAGTAGGTGATGAGGGACGAACACTCTTTATGTCGTGGCGTACGGTCTGATCCAAGGCATGGAATCGATAACCACTTTCTCTTCTTCATGCGATCACTTCCTGATCCCCAGTTGACACTTCCCAACCGAAGATCAGAGCGGACATCAAAGAATCATCACCAGCCCATATCACTCATAGTACTCACTCTGGAGGCCCCCCGTCTCGTCTCCCCTACCTCGCAATCCTTCCTCTCCTCTTTGGCCCCTTCCCAAATTTTTTCCAACCTTTCTTTTCCCCTTCCCCCTTTCCTCGTGCTCATGATCCCTCCGAAAGCACATGTCACACCCCTTCCAGACCCTAACTCGCCACAAAACCATCACTCCATCCCCTATCCCTACCA
>JAABUS010004544.1_pt1 | contig 19786 bp, 17 predicted proteins | sample 5560161 | NCBI WGS metagenome assembly JAABUS01 (sample SAMN10711885, study PRJNA513376) | rock metagenome | isolation source: Antarctica rocks | place: Antarctica: Victoria Land, Trio Nunatak nord | collected 2016-01-04 | reverse complement strand
TCTAGGCGTGTTCGACTACGGGTGTGACCGAGCCGTCGTCCGGGCCCCGGGAGCCGTCCGCGCCACCCTGCCGGCCGCGCCTGGACCTGGCCGCCGTCTTTGCCGCCCGAGCCGCCCGAGCCGCCCGTTCCGCAGCCACCCGTTCGGTCAGACCTGGCGGCGGCGTGGCTCCGATCTGGGTGAGCACTTCCAGATCACGTTCGTCCAGCTGTTCCGCGGTCAGCGATGCGAGCAGCTCGGGCCGACGGGAAGCGGTGCGCCGCAACGACTCGTCCCGGCGGTAGCGGACGATTGCAGCGTGGTTCCCGCCGAGCAACACCTCGGGGACCGCGAGACCACGGAAATCCGGCGGCCGGGTGTACGCCGGTGCCTCCAGCAATCCGGGCAGTCCGGCGCCGAACGTGTCGTCGACCGCCGAATCCGGATTTCCCAACACTCCCGGGATGAGCCTGGCAATCGCCTCCACCATCACCAGGACGGCCGCCTCCCCGCCGGCCAGCACGTAGTCCCCGATGGAGAGCTCACGAACCGGAATCCTGGTGGCCGCGTCGTCGATCGCTCGTTGATCGATGCCCTCGTAGCGCCCGCAGGCGAACACCAGGTGCGGCAGCTGGGAAAGCTCGTCGGCCACCGCCTGGTTGAACGGCCGGCCCGCGGGGGTGGGCACGATCAAGGTCGGTGCGGCGCCGGCCGTCACGACGTCCAGGGCGGCACCCCAGATGTCCGGTCTCATCACCATTCCAGGGCCGCCGCCGTACGGCGCAGCGTCGACCGTCCGGTGTCGGTCGGAGGCCCACTGCCGGAGGTCATGCACGGCCAGTTGCAGCAGACCGGCGTCGATGGCCTTGCCGAGCAACGACTCCCGCAGCGGCGTCAGGTACTCGCCGAAGATGGTGATGACGTCGATACGCACCGCGTCGCCTACTCCGCCGGGTCGGCGCCGAACAGGCCGTCGGGTGGATCCACGACCAGATAACCGTCAGCGGGCAGCACCTCGGGCACGATAGCGGTGACGAACGGCACCAGCACGGCGTCACCGGCGGGGGTGCGCACCTGGAGCACCGGAGCGGCGGGGGGGTGCAGCACATCGGTGACGCTGCCCAGCTGCTCACCGGACGGGCCCCTGACCACAAGACCGATCAGCTGGTGGTCGTAGAACTCCTCCGGGTCGCCGATGTCCGGTAGGTCGTCGGTATCGATCAGTAGCTGGGTGCCGCGGAGCTTCTCGGCGCCGACGCGATCGTCGAAGCCCTCGAAACCGACCACCATGACGCCACCGCTGAACCTGGAACGCGCGATCGTCAGCGGCCCGGCCTCCGCCGGGTCGGTGACCAGCACCGAGCCGGCGGCGAACCGGGAGTCGGGATCGTCGGTGTGCACCTGAACGGTGACCTCGCCCCGAACCCCGTGCGGACGGCCGATCCGGCCGACCAGGACATCCATCGGCAGCGACCTCAGCGGCTGGTGTGGTCGGCGTCGCGGTCGGTGTCGACCACGTCGACCCTGATGCCACGGCCGCCCACCGCTGCCATCACGGTTCGCAATGAGGTGGCGGTTCGTCCTCCGCGGCCGATGACCTTGCCGAGGTCGTCGGGATGGACCCTGACCTGCAGGGTGCGGCCGCGGCGCCCAGTGGTCATGTCGACCTTGACGTCCTGGTCGTTGTCGACGATTCCGCGGACCAGATGCTCCAGCGCCTCGGGCAGCATGCTCACTACTCCGACTCCGCCGGTGATTCGTCGCCGTCCTGCTGCGACTTCGGCAACGCGAAGCCGGCGACCTCGGCCGCTTCGGCACTGGCGAACCAGACCTCGGCGATCGTCGAGTCGTAGAACGGGGTACCTGGACGGTGGTAAAGCTTCGAGGATGCGTTGCCCTTGATCGGGAACCCTTCCGGCTGGGCGTCACCGTCCAGCGGAGCGTGCGATCCCTCGCCGAACGGTGCCCCATCGGTTTCCGCGGTTTCTGACGTGCCGCCGGAGTTGGCTGCGGGCTCAGCCGCAGCTCCCTGCGACGGCTCGGCGACCTCGGTGTCGGCGGCGGGTGTTGCAGCCGAGGGCTCGGCGGCGACGGGCGCTGCGACAACGGGCACTGCGGCATCCGCATCGGCCGGCGGGACGGCGGCCGGAGCGGCGGCGGGCGCCTTTGTGGGAGCGGCATCGGCGGGAGCGGCGTCGGCGGGAGCGGCGTCGGCCGGAGCGGCATCGGCCGGTTCTGCCTTCTTGGGGGCGGCCCTCCTCCGCGCTGTGGTGGCGCCGGAACCGTCTTCGGTGCGACCACCGGCGGCGGCGATGGCAGCGTCGTAGAGGGCCCGCTTGTCGACCTTCTCCGGCTGCGGCTTCAGGCTGCCCTCGGTACCAGGCAATCCCTTGAACGTCTGCCAGTCGCCTGTCACCGACAGCAGCGCGACGACTGCCTCGGTGGGCTGCGCACCGACGCCGAGCCAGTATTGTGCACGCTCGGACTCGATCTCGATGATGCTCGGGTCGGCTTTCGGGTTGTACCGACCGATGGTCTCGATGGCACGGCCGCTGCGCCGGGTGTGGGAATCGGCGACGACGACGCGGTAATACGGCTCGCGAATCTTGCCGTAACGGGCGAGCTTGATCTTGACAGCCACTGTGGTGGACTTCTCCTCGATACGAGTGGCGGAAACCCGCCGTGGGTGTGCGCCCGGCCGACGCGTGGGGACAGCGCCGCTGGACACACTGTTGGCGGCCACCCCCGGTGAGAGGGCCGGACGGCAGCCGTGACGGGCATTATTGTGCCAGATGATGACCGCGGTGACGAACGAGCGGCTGGTCGCTGCGGTCATCGGCGAGCGCTTACTCGTCACCACCAGAGGCCCCGATGGCGGCGGGGCGGCCCGGACGGTGTCCGACGCCGCCGGTCTGGTGCGATCGGACACCGTCGGCCCGGACGCCTACCTGCGGCTGTGACCGGGCCGGTGCGCCCGCAACCGCGCGGTCAACAGAACGCCGAGAGCGGCTCCGCCGATGTTGGCCATCACGTCGCGGTAGTCGCCGGTGCGGCCAGGGATCAGCAGCCACTGCCAGAGTCCGACGGCCACCGAGAGTGCCGCGCAACACGCCACCACCACGACCGCCCGGAACGGCGGCCGCGCCAGCACCCCGAGCACGCCCAACGGGACGAACATCACCACATTTGCGGAGAACTCGACCAGGCCGAAGCCGATCCAGCCGGGCAGTCCGCGCGCGTGCAGATCGGCGAACCAGTGCTCGAGTGACGACTGCCCGGCGGCGTCCGGTCGGGACGGCCACAGCACGATCACCAGCACCGCTGCCAGGATCCCCACCAACAGCCAGCGCGCCACCTTCACCTGCAGCGGCGGGGCCGGTGGACTGACAACCTGCCCGCCGGCGGTCATGGCGGGCCCATCCGGTGACCGGCCCGGAACACCGCGAGCGGGTGTCGCAGGGTCTGTGGATCGTCCGCCGGGTCCGCCGAGTAGACGACCAGATCGGCCGGATCGCCGACGGCACCGGCGGGCACGCCGAGCCAGGCCAGGGCCTGCTGCGAGGCCGCCCGCAACGCTGCGCGGGTGGACAGCCCGATCCCGGTCAGCGCGATCACCTCGTCGGCGATTCGGCCGTGCTCCACGAACCCGCCGGCGTCGGTCCCGGCGTGCACCGGGACACCGGCTTCGACGGCGGCGGCGAAGGTGTCCCGATGGCGCTCGTGCAGGTCGCGAATGTGCTTGGCGTACGCCGGGAAGCGGGTGGCGGCATCGGCGAAGGACGGGAAGTTCGCGATGTTGATCAGGGTCGGCACCAGATGCACGCCGCGGCGGGCCATCTCGTCGATGGTGTCGTCGGTGAGGCCGGTTCCGTGCTCGATGCAGTCGATGCCCGCGGCGAGCAGGCCCGGCAGGGCGTCCTCGGCGAACACGTGCGCGGTCACCCTTGCTCGCCCGGCGTGGGCCACGGCGATGGCTTCGGCGAGCACCTTGTCGGGCCACAGCGGCGCGAGATCGCCGATGCTGCGGTCGATCCAGTCCCCTACCAGCTTGATCCACCCCGCGCCGTCCTGGACCTGACGGGCCACCTCGGCCGGCAGGTCGGCGGGATCCTCCAGGTCGACGCCCAGGCCGCGGATGTACCGCTTCGGTCGGGCGATGTGCCGGCCGGCGCGGATCAGCACCGGCAGGTCGTCGCGGCCGACCAGCGGCCGGGTGTCGATCGGCGACCCGCAATCCCGGATGGCCAGCACGCCGGCGGCCAGGTTCGTGATGGCCTGCCGCTCGGCGGTGGCCACATCAGTGGGGCCGTCCATCGAGTAGCCGATGTGGCAGTGGGCGTCCACCAGACCGGGCAGCGTCCAACCGCCGAGCCGCTGTGCGCCGGCCACCGGGCCGTCGACGAACACCCCTTCGGCCATCCAGCGATCGACCGGTTCGCCCGTCGCCGCATCCGTGCCGATGAGGTGCCAGCGCTCGGTGCTCACGACGTCCATTGTGGCGGCGCCTGCCGTGGGGAGTTCACGGTCGCTCGAGTGGGGTCGGAATGTTCGGTACGCCAGATGACGAATCGCTCATCCGCAACGGTGTTGTCGGCCCATCGGAGTACCGAACGTTCCGGTGCAACTTGTCCACACGGCGTCGGCTGTCCACAGATGGAGGATCCGACCAGCACGGAGAGAACGATCGAGGTCCAGTGTGACCGGATGGACCGTTGGGATGATCTGTTCGCACTTCACCATGGCGTGCTGCTGCGCCGTGAACTGCCGCACCTGCGCTCGTCGCTGGCCCGTGCCGTCTCCGCAGGTCGGCTCGCCGACGTGCTGCCCGGAACCTTCGTCGATGCCCGCCACGCGGACACCTTCGATGTTCGGATCGCGGCCGCGATGCGACGCTTTCCGGAAGCGGTCATCTGTCAGTCGACCGCCGCCAGACTGACCTTCTGGCCGCAATTGGCGGATTCGCCGGTCGAGCTTGCCGGACCGAACATTCGCGGGCGGCGACCCGGCTACGCGTTCAGCCGGCGGACGATCCCGGTTGAGTGGCAGGACATCGGCCAGCAGATTCGTCTTACTGTGCCGGCCCTCACCGCCATCGATCTGGCGCCGGCCACGGGGGGCGAGTCGATCGATCGAGTGCTCCGCAGTCGGACCGCCACATTGGGTGATCTGTCCGCCGCGCTCAAAGCCAACCCATACCGGATCGGAAACAGCGATCGACGCCGGTTGCTGCTCGACTCCCGAGACGAACCGTGGTCGGCGGCCGAGAGGCTGGCGCACCGGATCCTGCGCGCTGCCGGAATCCGAGGGTGGAAGTCCAACTATCGCATTCGTTGTCGCGGTCGCACCTACTACTTGGACATCGCGTTTCCCGGACTGAAACTTGCGGTCGAGATCGACGGCCGGTTCCACGGGCTCGACGGGGCTGTCTTCGAGAACGATCGCTTCCGACAGAACGCGTTGGTGCGGTCGGGGTGGATGGTGTTGCGGTTCACCTGGAAGATGCTGATCGAAGATCCGGAGGGCGTCGTCGAGACGCTACGAGGCGCACTGTCCGTGGCCCGAGCGGGACGTTCGGCACGCCAGAGCGCGTAGCAAGCCTGATCCCGGTCCATTTCCGCCGCTGGAGTACCGAACGACCCGCGCTGCGCTATTGCCCCTTGGGCAGCTTGATCTGGCTGGGATCGAAGCCCGCGGGTAGGTCGTCCAGGGAGAATCCGCCGGCCTTGCCCCGGCTGCCGGCAGCACCAGGCAGCTGCGGCATCCCGGCTGCACCAGGCAGCTGCGGCATCCCGGCTGCACCAGGCATCCCGGGACCACCCGGCATGCCCGGGAAGCCGCCCGGCAACCCGCGCATCTTCGGTGGCGTCGGCCCGCGCCCGGAAACCTTGCCCTTCTTGCCTTTCCGCCCCTTGACCTTCTTGGCGTTCTTCAGGCCGCGCATACCGAACTGGCCGGCCATCGAGGACATCATCTTGCGGGCTTCGAAGAAGCGGCTGACCAGGGAGTTGACCTGCGCCACTGTCTGGCCCGAGCCGCGGGCTATCCGCTGCTTGCGAGAGGCGTTGATCATCTTCGGATTGGCGCGTTCGTAGGGCGTCATCGATTGGATGATGGCCGCGGTGCGGTCGACGTCCCTGTCGTCGATGTTCGCCATCGCCTCCTTCATCTGCCCGGCTCCCGGCAGCATGCCGAGTAGGCCGCCGATGGGGCCCATCCGCTTCAGCATCTGCATCTGCTGCAGAAAATCCTCGAGGGTGAAGTCGTCGCCGGCCAACTTGGCCGCCATCTCCTCGGCCTCGCTCTGATCGAAGACCTTCTCCGCTTGCTCGATCAGCGTCAGCATGTCGCCCATGCCGAGGATCCGGTCCGCCATCCGGTCGGGGTGGAAGGTGTCGAAGTCGTTCAGCTTCTCGCCGGTGGAGGCGAACATGATGGGCGCACCCGTCACCTGGCGAATCGACAGTGCGGCGCCGCCACGAGCGTCACCGTCCAGCTTCGTCAGCACCACACCGGTGAACCCGACTCCGGCCTGGAACGCCTCCGCGGTGTTCACCGCATCCTGGCCGATCATCGCGTCCACGACGAACAGGATCTCGTCCGGGTCGACGGCGTCGCGGATGGCTGCTGCCTGGGCCATCATCTCGGTGTCCACCCCGAGCCGCCCGGCCGTATCGACGATGACGATGTCGTGCATCTTTTCCCTGGCGGTGGCCAGGCCGGCGCGCGCCACCCGGACCGGATCCCCGAAACCAGCCGAGGCGGCTTGCGACCCCAGCGATCCGGTATTGCCGGGATCCGGGGCGAAGACTGGTGCACCGGCCTGCTGGCCGACCACCTGCAGCTGGGTCACCGCATTGGGCCGCTGCAGGTCGCAGGCCACCAGCAGCGGCGTGTGCCCCTGACCTTTGAGCCAGAGAGCGAGCTTGCCGGCGAGCGTGGTCTTGCCGGCGCCCTGCAGGCCGGCCAGCAGGATCACCGTCGGCGGGGTCTTGGCGAACTGTAGGCGCCGGGTTTCGCCGCCGAGGATCCCGATGAGTTCCTCGTTGACGACCTTGATCACCTGCTGCGCCGGGTTCAGCGCCTGCGAGACCTCGGCGTCGGTGGCGCGTTCCTTGATGGCGGCGATGAACTGCCGCACCACCGGCAGCGCAACGTCGGCCTCCAGCAGCGCGATCCGGATCTCCCGACAGGTCGCATCGATGTCTGCGGGCGACAGCCGGCCCTTGCCACGAAGGCCGGTGAAGACGCCGGTGAGCCGGTCGGAGAGAGTTTCGAACACGTCTGACAGGCTAGCCCGGTCAGCTGGCGGGCAGGTCTGCCACCAGTGCTGCCGCCACCTGACCGGCCAGCAGCTCGGCTCTGCGAGCCGACAACGGGCGGCCCCCCGCGTCCCGCAGGTAGAGGACATCGACCGCGTCCGCTCCCCAGGTGTGCGCCCTGGCCGCCAGCACCGCGACTCCGAATGCCGCGATGGCCGTTGCAGCCGTGTGCAGCAGCCCAGGGATGTCGTGGGCCCGGATCTCCAGCACCGTCGCGGATGCAGATGCACCGTCGGCCACCGTGACGACCGGCGGCGGGAATCCGGCCCGGCGGGCGGCCGTCGCCCTCTTGGCCACTGCAGCCCTGGCGGCCGACGGATCGGCGAGGGCGCCGAGGACGAACGATCGCAGGCTGGTGGTCTCCGGCAGGTCGCCGTACTCCGCTGCCACCAACCAGGTCTGCAGCGCTGTGCCGTTCTCCGTGCGAACCGAGGCCGATCTGACGGTCAGCCGTTGGGCGCTGAGCGCTCCGGCCACGTCGGCCAGCAGCCCGATCCGGTCCGGCGCCGCTACCGATATCTTCGCCTCCCCGATGCCGCCCTCGATCCGGACATCGGGCCCGCCGTCGGCCAGCAGCGCGGACTCGAGCAAACTCAGCGGCTGCGGACCCACCGCCGGCCAACCCTGCAGTTCCGCCCGCACCCTGGCCGCCAGCAGCGCCACCTGGCGCGCCTTCCAGTCCGACCAGGCGGCCGGCCCTGCGGCCAGCGCATCGGCTTCGGTCAGCACCTCCAGCAGGTCGAGCACCCCCGCATCGCCGACTGTTTCGGCGACCACCGCAATGGTGGCCGGGTCATCGGGGTCGCGGCGCGGCGCCGTCTCGGCTAGCAGCAGGTGATGACGCACCAGCGTGGTGATCACACCGGTGTCGGAATCGTCGAGGCCGATCGCCGTGCAGACGGCGACGGTGAGCTCGGCGCCGGCGATCGAGTGGTCGCCGCCGGTGCCCTTGCCGATGTCGTGCAGCAACGCGGCGATCAGCAGCAGGTCCGGGCGAGCCACCCGGCGGACCAGTCGGCCGGCTTCAGCGGCGGTCTGCACCAGATGCCGGTCGACGGTGAACCGGTGTACCGGATCTCGCTGCGGCATCGACCGCAGCCGTTCCCAGCCCGGCAGTAGCGCACCGATCAGTCCCACCTGGTCCAGCGATTCCCACACCGGCACCAGCTCGGCGCCCGAGCCGAGCAGCCGGATGAACTCGTCCAGCGCTTGTGCCGGCCAAGGTTGCGGCATCGGCGGACACCATTTCGCCAGCCGCGCCAGCGTCGCGGGAGCGACCGGTATACCGACCTGGGCCGCGGCAGCCGCCACCCGGAGAGGGAGGACCGGATCGTGCGCCGGGTCTGCGGCCTTGGCCAGAACGGCCTCCCCGTCCTGCTCCACCACGCCGTCGGCCAGTGGGTGCCGTTCAGCACGGGAACCCGACATCGACGGACGCGCCAGGGCACGCTTGACCCGATGCCAGGTGAGATCGACCGCATGGCCAACGGTCCGGCCGATCGCCGAGACCGTGCGCAACAGGTCGTCCCGATCGGCGAGGCCGAGCTGCTCGGCGACCGCGTCCTGGTCCTGAACCTGGAGCCGGTCGCCGGCCCGGCCGGTCACCAGGTGCAGCACATCTCGGATCTGCAGCAGTTCGCCGCGGGCGTCCTCCAAGCCCTGATGTGGGCAGTCCGCCACCCAGGAGGCGGCTACTGCCCGCATCGTCACCATGTCCCGAAGCCCGCCGCGGGAGTTCTTGAGGTCACCGGTGGTGGCGAAGGCCAGGTCACCACTGCGATCCCAGCGCGTGCGGCTCATCTGGAGCAGTTCCGGCAGCCGAGCACCGGCATCCGAGCGCCAATCGGCGAGCACCCTTCGCCGCAGCGACGGACCGAGGTCCGGATCGCCGGCGATGTGCCGGATGTCCAGCACACCCAACAGATCCGCCAGATCCGAGCGGGCGACCTGCCGCGCTCCGCCGACCGACCGCACCGCGTGATCCAGGCGCACCTTGGAGTCCCAGATGGGATACCACAAGCGCTCCGCGATCATTTCGGCGTATCCGGCCGGCGTCTCCGACGAGTGCAACAGCATCAGGTCGACGTCGGAGTACGGAGACAGTTCGCCGCGGCCGTGGCCCCCGACGGCGACCAGTGCCACCCCGCCGACGGTCACCCCGGCATCGGCGGCCAGCTCCACCAGCCATCCGTCAGTGAGCCGGGAGAGCGCCCGGCTGCGGGCCGGCCCGGTCATTCCGGTCCGTCCCAGCAGCGCGGCCCGCAGATCGATGTAGGAGTCCCCGACATGAGTGGTCATTGCAGTGAGACCCCTTGCTGCGCCCCTAGAGTGCTTCCGAGCCGACTTCCCCGGTGCGCACCCTGGTGACGGCCTCCACCGGACTGGTCCACACCTTGCCGTCACCGATCTTGCCGGTCCGCGCCGTCCGGACGATGACGTCCGTGACGTCATCGGCATCGGAGTCGTCGACCAGGATCTCCAACCGCACCTTGGGCAGCAGCTCGACGGTGTACTCGGCACCGCGGTACACCTCGGTGTGCCCGCGCTGTCGGCCATATCCGGAGGATTCCGAGACGGTCATGCCGTGCACGCCGAACGCCAGCAGCGCGGCGCGCACCTCGTCGAGCTTGAACGGCTTGATCACGGCGGTGACAAGCTTCATGCGTTGACCTCTTCCCTGCTCGCGCCGGCCGCCGGGCCGGCGGGTGTCGTCGGACTTGTGAACATTCCACCAGAGGCCCCGGAAGACTCCGTGTCGTAAGCGCTCTCGCCGTGAATGGTGATGTCCAGTCCCTCCGCCTCCTGCTCCTGCGTGGCGCGCAAACCCATGGTCGCCTTCAGGATCAACCCGATGACCAACGTCAGCACACCGGAGAAGACGATGGCCGCCGCCGCGATCAGGATCTGAATCACCAGTTGCCTGCCACCACCGCCGTAAAACAGCCCGGTGCTGGTACCCAAGAAGCCGATCCCGACCGTGCCGACGATGCCGCCGACCAGGTGTACCCCCACCACGTCCAGCGAATCGTCATATCCCAGCTTGTATTTCAGGCCGATGGCGAGCGCGCACAGCGCGCCGGCCAGCAGGCCGAGCACGATCGCGCCCACCGGACTCAGCGCACCGGCCGCCGGGGTGATGGCCACCAGTCCGGCCACTGCGCCGGAGGCGGCGCCGACTCCGGTGGCATGCTTGTCGCGGAACATCTCGACCGCCAGCCATCCCAGCATCGCCGCCGACGTCGCCGTGGAGGTGTTCATCCAGGCCAGCCCGGCGGTCCCGTTTGCCGCTGACGCCGATCCGGCGTTGAACCCGAACCATCCGAACCACAGCAGGGCGGCTCCGAGCATGGTGTAGGGCACGTTGTGCGGACGCAGCGGCTCCCTGCCGAAGCCGCGACGTTTGCCCAGCAGCAACGCCAGCACCAGACCGGCCATGCCGGCGTCGATGTGCACCACGGTGCCCCCGGCGAAGTCGATCGGCACTACCGTGGCGGCGCTGTCGGTGGTGCCGAACAGCTTGGCCGCCAGGCCACCCTCCCAACCGGAGAGCAACCCCCCGCCCCAGACCATGTGGGCCAGCGGGAAATACACGACCGTCACCCAGATCGCCGCGAAGACCATCCAGGTGGAGAACTTCATCCGATCGGCGACCGAGCCGGAGATCAACGCCACGGTGATGATCGCGAAGGTCACCTGGAAGGCCACCACGGTGAGCGCAGTGACACCCGAGCCGGAGTAGAGCGAGTTGCTCACGGTCTCCAACCCGTCGGCGTTCGGGCCCTCCGGGAACAGCCCCTTCAATCCGAAAGCCGTTGCTGGATTACCGAAGAGGCCGCCGGCGACGTTCTTGGAAAACGACATGGAGTAGCCCCAGAGCACGTAGACGATGCCGACCACGCCCATCGCGCCGAACGACATCATCATCATGTTCAGCACGGACTTGCGCCGCACCAGGCCGCCGTAGAAGAACGCCACACCTGGCGTCATCAACAGCACGAGCGCGGCCGAGGCGAGCATCCATGCGTTGTTGCCGGTGTTCAGCACCGGCAACGGATCCGCGGCGAGCTGGACAAGGGACATGCGAGCCTCCATGCATCAAGGAGGGGGACAGTCACCACCCTCGGACATGCAGACTGTCCCTAGTGTGTGTTGCCATCAGCCTTCTCCGATGTTTCCCCGGTGTGAACCGACGGCCGGCGGCGTTGCGAACTGATGTCGGCCTGAGTTCGGTGGTCGACCATGGGTCTGACTGACGAACGCCAGCAGCTCCCGGTCTGGCGCAGCCTGGTCCGGTGAACCGCGCCCGTCGAGTCCCGCAATGTCATCCTCGCGCCACCGCGGCTTTCTGGTTCTCAGTCGCCGAGCAGCGCGTCCACGAACGCCCCCGCCTCGAACGGAGCGAGGTCGTCCGGGCCCTCCCCCAGCCCGACCAGCTTCACCGGAACGCCGAGTGCCCGTTGCACTGCAACCACAATGCCGCCTTTCGCGGTACCGTCGAGTTTGGTGAGCACGATGCCGGTAATGTCCACGACTTCGGCGAACACCCTGGCCTGCACCAGCCCGTTCTGGCCGGTGGTGGCGTCCAGCACGAGCAACACTTCGTCGACCTCGGCCTGCTTCTCCACCACGCGCTTGACCTTGCCGAGTTCGTCCATCAGCCCGGTCTTGGTGTGCAGCCGACCCGCGGTGTCGATCAGCACCGCGTCCGCGCCGGCCAGGATGCCGGCCTTCACCGCGTCGAACGCGACCGACGCCGGGTCGGTGCCGGAGGCCGCCCTGACCACCGTCGCCCCCGCTCGTTCTGCCCAGGTCGCCAGCTGGTCGGCGGCCGCAGCCCGGAAGGTGTCGGCGGCGCCCAGCACGACGGTGCGGCCGTCGGCCACCAGCACCCGCGCCAGCTTGCCGGTGGTGGTGGTCTTGCCGGTCCCGTTGACCCCCACCACCAACACCACGGACGGCCGCCCATGGTGCGGCAGCGCCCGCACGCTGCGTTCCATGCTCGGGTCGACGGCCTCGACCAGCACTTTGCGCAGCAGCGCACGCGCCTGGGCCGGGTCGGCGATGCCGTGCGCGGCCACCCCTGCCCGCAGCTTCTCGGCGATCTCGGTGGATGCCTGGGCACCGAGATCGGCCAGCAGCAGGGTGTCCTCGACGTCCGTCCAGGAGTCCTCGTCCATGGTTCCCGCGCCGAGCAGACCCAACATCGATCGGCCGAAGGCGTTCTGCGACCGCGACAGTCGTCCGCGAAGTCGGTTCAGCCGGCCGTCGGTGGGGGCGATCTGCTCGCCCGCTGCGGTCACCGGCGATTCGGTGGTCGGAGCTGTCGAGACGGCGGTCGGGCTCGGCGTTGCCGAGGTGGCTGTCGCGGCAGTAGCGGCAGTCGCGGCCGGCGCGGGCTGCGCGGCCTGCGCGGGCTGCGCGGCCGGCGTTGGGATGCTCGGCCACGGCGGGACCGGCGCTTGCTGTTCGGTGGATCGCGGCTCCGGTGCGGGCCCGGCCGGCTCCGGTGCGGGCCCGTCCGGCTCCGCAAGCTCGGCCGGTGGCGCATGCTCGGCCGGCTCCGAGTGCTCGTCCGGTGGCGCAGCCGGCGGCTCGATGACGGCCGGATGCCCGTCCGCGCGGGTGACCGGTTCCACCGCTGGGCTTGCGCCGATCTCTGTCGGCCCGGGATCCGGTGGCCGGTCCTGCAGCGCGGTGCCCGATCCGGTGCCACCGGAACCGCTGGAGAACGAGATCGAGCCTCCGGCCTGGTAACCACCCTTCGGGGGAAACTGTTTCTCACCAGCCGGATCCGTGCCGACTGCCCCGCGTTCGGCCTCGGTCAGCGAGATCCGCCGGCGTCCGGCCAGCACCAGGCCGACAACGAAGAGCGCAGCGAGAACGACGGCAGCGACAATGACTATCCAGATCCAGGTGGGCACCGAGCCATCATCCCAGCTCGCCGTCGAACAGCCGATCCACCACCCGCCTGGCCCGGCGGGCGGTCCGTCGATAGTGATCCACGAAGGCCCCCGGGTCCTCACCACCTGGATGCCCGAGCGCCCGGGCCACCGCCACCAGGGACCGCCCCTGGCGGGGCAGCTGATCTTCAGGCTTGCCGCGCACCAGCATGATGGCGTTCCGGGCCCGGCTGGCGGACCTCCAGCCCTCGGCCAACATTGCCGCGTCCGACTCGGTGATCAATCCGGCGTCGGCCGCCGCTGCGATCGCGGGCAGCGTGCTGCTGGTCCGCAGACCCTGGATACGGAATCCGTGCTGGAGTTGCAGCAACTGGATCGTCCACTCGATGTCAGCCAGTCCACCGCGGCCCAGCTTGGTGTGTGTCGTCGGGTCGGCGCCCTTGGGCATCCGTTCGGTGTCCACCCTGGCCTTGATCCGGCGGATCTCGGTCGCGTCGGCGGCCATCAGGCCGCCCTGCGGATAGCGCACTCGATCGGCAGCGGCGATGAAGGCGGCGCCGAGCTCGCCGTCGCCGGCGATCGGGCGCGCCCGCAGCAGCGCCTGCCGCTCCCAGGCCGCGGCGAACCGCTGCCAGTAGGACCGGTAGGACTCCAGGGACCTGACCAGTGGTCCGTTGCGGCCCTCCGGGCGCAGGTCGGCGTCCAGGCTGAGAGCGGGGTCAGGGCTCGGCCGACCGAGCATTCGGCCCACCATCTCAGCCACCGCGGTGCATACGTCGACCACCGCGCCGGCGTCTGCGCCGGGATCCGGCTCCGCAACGTACATCACGTCGGCATCGGAGCCGTAGCCCAGTTCGGCGCCGCCGATGCGGCCCATTCCGATCACCGCCAACCTGCCCCTGATCGGCCCCCGGTCGGTCTCGATCTGCCGCCATGCCGCCAGGAACGCGGCCTGCACGGTGGCTTCGGCGATCCTGGTCAGCCCGCGGGTCACCTGCCCGATGTCCAGCAGCCCCAATAGATCTCCGCAGGCCAGCCGCAACATTTCGTGCCGGCGAGCAGATCGGGCAGCATCCGCCGCGTCCCGGGCGTTGCCGGCCCGGTTGCTGCGGGCCAGCAGTGCGCCGGCGACCACCTCAGGGTCGACGCCTGTCAGCGCAGCGTCGTCTCCCAACAGCCGCAACACTTCCGGCGCCCTGAGCAGCAAGTCGGCGACCAGCCTCGACTCCCCCAGCAGCCCGGCCAGCCGGAGGGCGACGGTGCCCTCGTCCCGCAGCATCCGCAGGAACCAGGGAGTGCCCGCCAGCGCATCGGACACCTGGCGGTAGGCCAGCAGTCCGGCATCCGGATCCGGGCAACGCGCGAAGGTGTCGAGCAGAACCGGCAGCAGGGTGCGCTGGATGGCCGCCTTGCGGCTCATCCCGGACGTCAGCGCCGACAGGTGGCCGAGTGCGGACTGCGGCGAGAAACCGAGTGCCGCTAGGCGTTCCCCAGCCGCTGCGGTCGAAAGCCGCAGGTCTGCGCCGACGGCTGCCACGGCGTTGAGCAGCGGCCGGTAGAAGAGCTTCTCGTGCAGTCTGCGAACGGTCGCCGCATGTCTTGCCCATTCGGAGGCGAACACTTTCGCCGCGGACTCGGTGCCGGCCGCGCCGTATCCGTCGCACCGGGCCAGCCACTCGAGGTCGGGGGTGTTGTCCGGCAGCAGGTGGGTTCGCCGCAGCCGTTGCAACTGCAGCCGGTGCTCGACTCGGCGCAGAAAGGTGTAGGCCGCTGCCATCTCGGATCCGTCGACGCGGCCGATGTAGCCACCGCGGATCAGCTGTCGAACCGCCGACAGAGTCCCGGCGACCCGCAGAGTCTCGTCACCGCGGCCGTGCACCAGTTGCAGCAACTGGACGGCGAACTCGACGTCCCGGAGTCCGCCGGCTCCCAGCTTCAGTTCGCGGGACCGATGCGCCTCGGGGATGTTCTCCTCCACCCGTCGGCGCATCGCCTGGACGTCATCGACGAACGATTCGCGGCCGGCTGCCGACCACACCAGCGGCCTGACGATCTCCAAGAAGGCGCGGCCGACCTCCGCATCGCCGGCGGCCGGTCTGGCCTTCAGCAGCGCCTGGAACTCCCAGGTCTGGGCCCACCGCCGGTAGTAGGCTCGGTGGCTGTCCGGAGTGCGGACCAGGGCGCCGACCGCTCCCTCCGGACGCAGGTTGGCGTCCACCTCCCAGGCCACCTGCTGGCACATCCGCATCAGCGATGAGGCGAGAAGCGTTGCGGTGCGCAGCATCCCGGCCTCCGTCCGGTCCTGGGCTTCCTGCGGGTTCTGCGATTGCGGATGATCGGCGACGAAGATGACGTCGACGTCGGACAGGTAGTTCAGTTCCCGCGCCCCCGTTTTACCCATCGCGATCACCGAGAGCCGGCACTGTGCGGCGGACGCGGGCAGCGCGGCGGCCGCCACCGAAAGGACCACCTGCAGGGTGGCGTCCGCCAGGTCGGACAGTGCTCGGCACACCGAGGGCAGCGGAACCACATCGAGGGTGGCATCGACGCCAGGGGCGAGATCGTGCGCCGCGATCAGCATCAGCCGGTCGCGGTAGGCGCGCCGCAGAGCGGTGACGGCAGCCGCTCCGGTGACCGAAGCCCTGGCGCCATCGGTGCCGGTGCAGCGCGGCTCGCCGGACCCCAGACCGACTGCCATGGACAGTGTCCGCCGGGTGTCCAGTGGATCGACCAGCGCGACCGCCAGCGGTTCGGTGCGCAGCAGCGGCCAGGAATCGGGATGCGCGATCAGGTGATCCACCAGCGCTGTGGATCCGCCCAGCACCGCGATCAGCCTTGCCCGCAAACCCTTCTCGGTCCGCAGGGCAGCGGTGATCCGCTCGGATCCGGCGGGGCCGGCGGCGGTCAGCAGCCGGGCGAGAGCCTGAACGGCCATCTCCGGACGGCCGGCCCTGGAGATCACGCCGAGCACCGGTTCGGCGCCCTGCGCCGCCGTTCCGTCCGCGGCCAGCAGGCCGGCCGTCGCCAGATCGGCGCGCACCCGGTCGGTGTCCGCGATGCCGTAGCGAACGGTCGCCCTGACCGCGGGTCTGCTCATGCTGGTGTGCTCGCGGCCACTCGCTCATGACCGGGCCCTCGGTCGATACGTCCCGCCGGCTCGGTCGCCCGGGCCGCTGTTGGTCTGCGAAGGCTCATGTCGGATCGGTCAGGCTGCGGTGATCGGCAGCCGCGGCCTGAGCTGCACGAAGCGGTGGGCAAACTCTCGCCACACCACCGCCATGTTCTGCTCTGCCTCGTCCAGCTCCGGCCCCAGCCGGCCGTCGAGCTCGGGTCCCAGCCGGTCGTCGATGTTCTTCTTCTGGGCGACCCACGATCGGACCGTGCGCGCCGTGGCCTCTATGTGGAACTGGATCCCCCAGGCTGCCGCACCGACCCTGAACGCCTGGTGGGGGTAGCCGGTGCCGGCCATCAGCAGCACCGCGCCCGGCGGCAGTTCGGTGATCACATCACCGTGCGACTGCATCACGTCAGGTGTCATCGGCAGGTGCCCGAACAGTGGGTCCCGTTCCGCCGCATCGCGTTTGGCAGTCAGATAGGCGCCGGTCTCCGGGCCGTGGGCGCCAGGTTTCACCGTGCCTCCGGTGGCCAACGCCAGTAGTTGCGCGCCCAGGCATATGCCGAGTGTCGGCGTACCGGCCTGCACGGCCGCCGCCAGCAGCGCCCTGGTGGCCGGCAGCCATGGCGCGGCCCGATCGTCCCAGGCGGACATCGGACCGCCCAGACAGATGACGGCGTCCACCCCGTCGATCGACTCCGGCACCGGACGACCTTGGTCCAGACGCAGAACCTCCAGGTCGGCGCCGACCTCGGTCAGCCAGTCGCCGAGCAACTGAGGACCATCGTGCGGTGCATGCTGCAGCATCAGTATCTTCATCGGTTATCCCTCGAGGTCGAAGTCGACAATGACGGGTGCGTGATCGGAGGCGCCCGTGCCCTTACGTTCTTCCACATCGATGGTGGCGCCACGGGCCCCGGCGGCCAGCCGGGGGGAGCCGAGCACGAAATCGATGCGCATGCCCTGCTTCTTCTGGAACCTCAACTGGGTGTAGTCCCAATAGGTGAAGGTGCGTGGCTGGGAGGTGAAAGGTCTTGCCACGTCGGTGAAGCCGGCCTCGACCAGGGCGCGGAAGGCGTCCCGTTCCTGCGGTGTGACGTGCGTCTTGCCCTCGAAGAACGCCGGAGACCAGACGTCTGCGTCGGTTGGAGCGATGTTGTAGTCACCGCAGAGGGCCATCTTCAGCCCGGGATCGGCCGCCAGCTCGGCGGCTCCGTACGCCCTCAGCGCATCGAGCCAGGCCAGCTTGTAGTAGAAGTGCGGATGACCGATGTACCGGCCGTTCGGGATGTACACGCTGCACACCCGTACGCCGGCGCAGACAGCTGATATGGCCCGCGCCTCCGCCACCGACGGTTCGCCGAACATCGGCATCTGCGGGAAGCCGACGTCGACGCTGTCCAGGCCGACCCTCGACAACAGCGCCACCCCGTTCCACTGGTCGAGCCCGTGGTGGGCGACCCGATAACCGAGAGCGGCAAAGGTATCCGCCGGAAAGTTGTCGTCGCGGACCTTCGTCTCCTGCATCGCCAGCACGTCCACGTCACTGCGTCGCAGGAACTCCGCCACCCGCTCGACCCTGGCCCGGATGGAGTTGACGTTCCAGGTGGCCAGCCGCAGGCGCGAGTTCATCCGATGACCGGCATTGCGGCGGGTGGTGCCACGAAGAACGGCAGCACCCAGTCCGGCTTGGTTTCACCGTCGATACGGACCCGCCAGCACAGGACCTGGCCGGCCGGAAGGGGCAGCCCGTTGTTGAAGTGGATGACCACCTGGGTGCGGGCCGGCAGCGATCTCCGCGGCACCCCGGCGCCCGGAAAGGTGGGCTCCTCCACCTGCTGGCTCTGCCCGAACCGCATCACCCCACCCTCTCCGGCAACGTCATCACCCAGGCTCACCGGGCTGCCCGTCACGTCCTCCAGGACCACCTCGAACGCATACTGCTCGTTGAACACCTCGGCCGGAAACCCGAGAGAGACCACGATCGCGAAGGTAGCGGTCGCGCCGGTGCTGTGATCGCGCCCGATGATCTGCAGGCCACCGCCGATCATCTGGAGTTTGCCCAACTGGTCGGCCACCGCGTAGTCGGCCATGATCAGCGATACCGTCGCCGCCTCGTGTACCTCACTCATGTCATCGATCCTGCCAGGCTGCGCGAGCCGGCAGCGAGGGAGCATCGCAGGCGAGGAGTGGGGAACGAGTGCAGCGGGTGAGGCGTGGACCGAGCGGCTGGCAGGCTGTCCTTGTCGCCGCGGCCGCTGGCGGCAGCGCTTACCGGAAGTCCCTCGACGGGGTGGCGACGATCAGGTCGACGGCGGCGATCCGGTCGGCCAGCACGGAGATGGCACCACCTTCCCGTTCCACCAGCCCGCGGATCAACAGGGAAGGCGATCCTCTGGCGATCCTGCGGTGACGACTCCACAGCGCGTTCGAGCAGATGATGTTGAGCATCCCGGTTTCGTCCTCCAGGTTGATGAACACCACCCCGGACGCGGTTGCCGGGCGTTGTCGGTGCGTCACCATTCCTGCGACCAGCACTCGAGTGCCGTGTTCGACATCGAACAACTCGGTCGCAGTCCGCACGCCGAGCTCTGCCAACCGGTCCCGGGAGTACTCGGTGGGATAGCAGTCCGTCGAGATGCCGGTCGCCCAGATGTCCGCGACAGTGAGCTCGATGTCGCTCATTCCCGGAAGCATTGGTGCCTGCAGACCCACGACGGTGCCGGGCAGAGTGCCGTCCCGCTCGCCTGCCGCTGCGCCAGCCGCCCACAATGCCTGCCGGCGCAGTTCCCCCCTGCTCCGGGGCTCGGTGGTGCGAGCACCAACGATGCTGCCCTGATCTACCGTGCCGCCGGAGCCCGTCGCGGGGTTCGGCCCGGTTCCGGCGGCACCGGTGAGCGAGTCCAGCGCACCCGCGGTGGCCAGCGCCTCTGCCTGCGCCGAGGTGAGGGTGACCAGCCGGGTGAGATGGTCGATGCTGAGGTAACCGCCCGCTGGCCGCACGGTGACGATCTTCTGCGCGAGTTCGTCGCCGATGGTGCGCACCTCGTCCAGACCGAGCCGGACCGCCATCGGATGCAGGGGTGAGACGTTCAGTCCCCTGGATGGCTCAGCCGGCCGCTGCAGCCCGGAATCCGGGATCGAGGGGTCATTACGTGTCACTGCCGATGCCTGACCCGTGATGGATTCAAGACCGGCACCGTCCTCGAGGTCGGCATAGTAGTTGGAGGCGTTGATGTCCGGCCGCAGGACGGTGACGCCGTGCCGCCGGGCGTCGGCCACCAGCGACTGTGGTGAGTAGAAGCCCATCGGTTGGGCACGCAGCAATGCGGCACAGAACGCAGCGGGGTGGTGCAGCTTGAGCCATGACGAATAGAAGACCAGCGCGGCGAAGCTGAGCGCGTGCGACTCGGCGAAGCCGAAGTTCGCGAACGCCAGCAGCCGTTCGTAGATGCGATCGGCGACGTCGCCGG
>JAABUS010004543.1_pt1 | contig 19788 bp, 17 predicted proteins | sample 5560161 | NCBI WGS metagenome assembly JAABUS01 (sample SAMN10711885, study PRJNA513376) | rock metagenome | isolation source: Antarctica rocks | place: Antarctica: Victoria Land, Trio Nunatak nord | collected 2016-01-04 | reverse complement strand
ACGGTCGGGGCGTCGGTATAGCGGGCATAGAGATCAGCAGCGGACCACGCATCAGGCAGGGACAGGGCGTTCATCGGACATCACCTCCGCCGCCATGATACCCCGACGTGTCACCCAAAACCAGTATGAGTCACATCGCGTTCACGGTGCGGAGCGGCGCCCGGCAACGCAAAGAGCTCCGCGAGCAACTCGTACGAGTGCAACCGCTCCTCATGGGCGTGGACCATCGTCGTGACCATCAGTTCATCCGCCCCCGTCTGGTCGATGATCCCGTCCAGTCGCGCCCGCACCGTCGCGGGATCGCCGATGATATGGTGCGCGCGGTAGGCTTCCATCTGCGCGCGCTCCATCTCCGTGTACGGGTACGCCATTGCCTCCTCCGGGCTGGGCAGCAGGCCGGGGCGGCCACTCCGCAGCCGCAGGAAGGAGAGGCCGACGGACGACGCGAGTTCCTCGGCGCGCTCATTCGTGTCGGCGCAGATGACGGAGGTCGTGAGGATCGCGTGCGGTTGCGCGAGCCGTTCCGATGGCGTGAACTGCTCCCGGTACATCCGCATCGCCTCGACCGCGCCGTCCGGGTTGATGTGCCGGGCGAAGGCGAATCCCACGCCGATCATCGCAGCAACCTGCGCGCTATACCCGCTCGACCCGAGCAACCAGATCGGCGGCAACGCGACATCAATCGGGACGGCCCGCACCGACTGAAATGGGTGCCCCTCCGGGAACTGACCGGCGGAGAAGGCGAGCAGTTCCCCCAACTGTGCGGGGAAGTCGTCCGCGCCGAGCGCTTCCCGCGACCGGCGAAGCGCGAGCGCCGTCACCTGATCCGTGCCGGGCGCGCGGCCAATCCCCAGATCGATCCGCCCCGGATAGAGCGCTTCGAGGATGCGGAAGGTCTCGACGACCTTCAGCGGCGCGTGGTTCGGCAGCATGATGCCGCCGGAGCCGATCCGCAGTCGCGCTGTCTCGCGGGCGACGGCCCCGATGAGGATTTCGGGCGCGGAACTCGCGACGCCGGGGATGTTGTGGTGCTCGGCGAGCCAGTAGCGCGTGTATCCGAGCCGGTCGGCGAGGCGCGCGAGATCAATCGTGTTCCGCAGCGCCCGCTGGGCGGACGAGCCAGTGCCGATGGGGGAGAGATCGAGGATCGAGAGTGGTACTGCCATAGTGCTGCGGCCCTTCCGTCATGGGGATCGCGATGCGAACGATGCATTGGTCAACCATGTGTGTGGGGGTGAGTGCGTGATCCACCCCGGCCATATCCTGACAACGCGGGTGGGCGGTGTTTGCTTCCCGTTGGCGGTATCCCTGCATGGCTCTCAACGCGCCTTTGCGTGCTAAACTTGCCGCCGCGCGGGCCACGAGGTGGAGTGAGCGACCATTGTCCCTGCCCGCGCGCCAACGATGCGCCTGCAGTATTGCCGGGAGGGACCATGCCGGAATCGTATGATGTCGTGGTGGTAGGGAGCGGCAATGCGGGCTTTTGCGCGGCGCACGCTGCGCGGGAGCGGGGCGCGCGCGTCCTCATCGTCGAGAAAGCGCCGCCGGAATGGGCCGGTGGCAACAGCTACTTCACGGCGGGCGCGACGCGAACGACCTTCAACGGATTGGACGATCTGCGCCCGATTCTCGATGACCTGACGGACGAGCAGGCGGCGAACGTGGAACTGCCGCCGTACACCCCCGACGCATTCATGGCCGACATGCTCCGCGTCACCGAGGGGCGGTGCGACCGCGCACTCGCGTCCATCCTCGTCAACGACGCGGCGGATGTCGTGCGCTGGATGCACGCAAAGGGCATCCGCTGGAAGTTGATGTACGAGCGGCAGTCGTTCCGGGTGGGGGAGAAATCCCGTTTCTTCGGCAATCTCCCCTTGGGGACGGTGGGCGAAGGGAAGGGATTGATCGCGCAGCACACCACCGGCGCGCTGCGCAGCGGCATCACGATCCGCTACGATTGCCCGGTTATCGGCCTCCTGCGGGACGCAACGGGCGCAGTCACGGGCGTTGTCGTGGCGGGGCAAGCTGGGCGCGAGGAGATCGCGGCGCGTGCGGTCGTGCTGGCAAGCGGCGGTTTCGAGGCGGACCCACGGCAGCGCGCTGCCTACCTCGGGCCGAACTGGGATGTCGCGAAGGTGCGCGGCACGCCGTACAATACCGGCGAGGTGCTGCAACTCGCGCTCGACACTGGCGCGCAACCGTACGGCCACTGGAGCGGCTGCCACGCGATCCAGTGGGACGCGGGCGCACCACCGAGCGGCGACCGGGAGATCGCGCACCGCTTCTCGAAGCAGTCGTACCCCATCGGCATCGTCGTCAATCGGGACGCCCGTCGGTTCCTCGATGAGGGCGCGGATTTCCGTAACTACACATACGCGAAGTATGGCGCCGAAATCCTCAAGCAGCCTGGCGCGGTCGCGTACCAACTCTTCGACGCGAAGACCGCCCCGCTCCTGCGGCAGGACGAATACACCGCGCCCGGCGTCTCACGCCACGAATCTGGCAGCATCACCGATCTCGCGGCGCGAATCGGGCTGAATCCAGACGCCTTACAGCAAACGGTGACGGAGTTCAACGCCGCGATCCAACCGGGTGACTTCAATCCGGCGATCAAGGACGGCAAGCGCACGGGCGGCATCGCGCCGCCGAAGAGCAATTGGGCCGTGCCGCTCGACACACCGCCGTACCTCGCCTTCGGCGTTACCTGCGGCATCACCTTCACCTTCGGTGGCGTGAAGATCGACCGCGAGGCGCGCGTGCTCGACCGCGCGAACCGCCCAATTCCCGGCCTCCATGCGGCGGGGGAACTCGTCGGCGGCCTCTTCTTCTCCAACTACCCCGGTGGCAGCGGCCTCACGAGCGGCGCGGTCTTCGGTCGCCGCGCGGGACGGTACGCAGTAACGAGTAGCGAGTAACGAGACGGAGCACATCCCCCTCGTTACTCGTTACTGCGTTCCCCGATGCCGCGCATGTAGCGATCCCGCAGCAGGACAGGGTCGCGCTCCGGGCGGGCAGCGCCGGGGGCGTTATCCACGTGGGCGGCGATCAGGTGCGGGCCGTCCTCCGCGAGCGCTGCGGCGACGAGCCGCACAAAGTCCGCCTCGTCAGTTGCCCACGCGCTCCGCGCGATGCCCGCTGCCCGCGCTACGCCGACGATGTCCGTCGCGCCACCCGTCGCGGTGGGTTGCTGCCCGGTGATCTGGTACGCGCCGTTGTCCCAGATGATGACGGCGAGGTTGCGCGGCGCGACGCTCGCGATGGTCGCGAGGCAGCCGAGATTCATCAGGATCGAGCCGTCACCCTCCAATGCGAAGAACTGTCGCCCCGGCTGCGCGACTGCCCCGCCGAGCGCGATGGGCGCGGCGAGGCCCATGCTGCCGAGCATGTAAAAGTTCTGTGGCCGGTGCCCGGCGGCGAAGAGGTCGAAATTTGTGTTGCCGATCCCCGCGACGACCGCCTCCTCGTGTGTGAGCAGTGACACGAGCGCGCGCGTCAACTCCAGACGCGAGAGGGAGGATTGGGAGTACTGAGTACTGGGTACCGAGTACTGAGTGTGGTCTGCCATTGCATCCCTTCCAACAATCGACTTGCGACTTGCCGCGAGAAATCGAACGAGAATGACACATGCGCCGCACTCAGTACTCAGTACTCAGTACTCAGTACTCGTCACTCCTCAGACGTCCGTCTTGCCACCCGTGAGTAGGGGCGAGAGGAAGAGCGCGGTCGGCGTGCGCGTCTGGAAGCACTGGCGGACCATCCGGTGCGTCAGGAACTGCAACTCGTCCCTGCGGGAAAGTGTGACGTGCGGGATGCCGAGGGCGTCGAGCGCGGGGCGCATCGCGCGGGTGATCGGCATCTGCACTGAGTTGAACTCGCCGAGCACGCCGCGCTCCGAGATGAGCATCAGCAACGGGAGTTGGTAGGGGACGGCGAGCGAGGCGAGGGCGTTGACGGTGTTGCCGAAGCCGCTCGACTGCATCAGCACGACGGCCCGCATCCCCGCCATGTCCGCGCCGCAGGCGATGCCCATCGCCTCCTCCTCGCGCGTGGCGGTGAAGGCGGTGAAGTGCGCGTCCGCATGCGCGCCGTCGATGAGGGGGATGAGCATATTGTCCGGCACGTACGTCACGAGCCGGACATCGTGTTCCTTGAGGCTCGACAGGATCGTCTCGGCCCACTGCACGCGCGGCTCCTCCTTCTTCTCAATCGAGGTATATCACCGTCGCCGCTCGGCGAGGCCGTCGCCGATCAGGCTGAACGAGACGCCGGTGAGGAGGATCGCGATGCCGGGCAGGGTCGGCATCCACCAGGCTTGCAGGAGGAATTGCCGCCCCTCGGCGATCATCGCGCCCCACTCCGGCGTCGGCGGTTGCGGGCCGAGGCCGAGGAAACTCAAAGTCGCACCCGTGAGGATCGCCAGCACCATGCCGGTGAAGACGTAGACGAGCGAGGGCGCGATCACATTGGGCAGGAGGTGCGTGAAGATGATGCGCCGGTCCGTGCAGCCGATGGTCTTCGCCGCCTGGATGTACTCCAGGTTCCGCGCGACCAGCGTCTCGCCGCGCACGAGGCGGCAATAGGTGATCCAGCCGAAGATGCCGACGGTGATGTAGAGATTACGCAACCCCGGCCCCAGCAGTGTCATCAGGGCGATGACGAGCACGAGGAAGGGGAACGCAAGGAGAACATCGACGATCCGCATGACGACCGTGTCCGCCTTCCCGCCCAGATACCCCGCCGTCACGCCGATCAGGCTGCCCGCGAGGAAGGGGAAGAGGACGGAGAAGAAACCGATCTGAAGGTCCAGCCGCGTGCCGTAGATGATCCGGCTGAGGATGTCGCGCCCGAAGTTGTCGGTGCCGAGGAGATGGCTGCGGCTCAACGGCGCGGCGAACGCCCCACCGAGGTCCTGCTCGATGGGGTTGTACGGCGCGAGGAGCGGCGCGAGGAGCGCGACGAGCAGGATGATCGCCAGTAGGATCAGCCCGAGCAGCAGCGTGCCGCGAATATTGAGGCGCTGCACAAAGGAGACGGGGCGCAGCGGCCGCGCAGCCGTCGCGATGCCACCCGCCGGGGTCGTCAGGACGGTGTCACTCATAGCTCACCCGTGGGTCAAGGAAGGAGTACGACAGGTCAACGATCAGGTTGACGACGATGACGAGGAACGCCGTGATGACGGTGATCGCCTGCACGACGGGATAATCGCGCGCCGTGATGGAGGTGAAGAGCAACTGCCCCATGCCAGGGATCGCGAACACCGTCTCGATCACGACCGTGCCGCCGACCAGCGCGCCGAACTGCAAACCGAAGATGCTGACCGTCGAGACGAGGGCGTTGCGGAGCACATGCGCGACGAGCACCGTGCGGCTGTTCAGCCCCTTCGCCCGCGCGGTGCGAACGAAATCGGAATCGAGCGTGTTGAGGATGCCGTTGCGCAAGTTGCGGATCAGCACCGCCGAGAGTTGCAGCGCCAGCGTGAGCGCGGGCAAAAAGAGATAGCGGAGATGCTGGGCGAAGTTCTCCCCATAGCCGGCGACCGGGAAGAGATGCAGCCGGAGGCTGAAGAGGAGGATGAGCAGGATGCCGAGCCAGAAACTCGGCGTCGTGAGGGCGAAGAGGAAGCCGGCGCGGATCAGATGATCCGAGAGTTTGTTCTTGTGCGTCGCCGCCCAGATGCTGATCGGCAGGGTGATGAGCGCCGTCAGCACCATCGCGTAGCCCGCGAGGAAGAAGGTGACGGGGATGCGCCGGAAAACGATGCCATTGACCGGCTGACGGTAAAGGAGCGACGAGCCGAAATTGCCGTGCGCAATGCCGGAGATGAAGCGCCAGTACTGCGTCGGCAATGACTGATCGAGGCCGAGTTGGTGCCGCAATTCCGCAGCCTTCTCGTCGGTCGCGCGATCCCCGAGGATCAGGAAGGCCGGATCGCCGGGGACGAGATGGATCATGCCGAAGATGATCACCGTCACCCCGAAGAGGACGAAGATCATCAACAGCAGTCGTTTGCGGATATACGCCGCGCGTCCCAATCTACTTGTTCACCTTCACGTCCTCGAACCGATAGTACGAGAGGCCGTCGATGAAGAAGCCGTCCACATACTTCTGCCAGCCGGCGGTCGCAGGCGGGTAGGCGAGGAAGACCATCGGCGCGGCATCGAGATAGGTCTTCTGAATCTCCGCGTACATGGTCTCGCGCTTCTTCGGGTCCTGCTCCAGATCGGCATTGGTGATCTTGGTGTTCAGTTCCGGGTTGTTGTAGCGCGTCCAGTACGCGAACGGGCTTGCGCCGCCGCGCATCTCGTAGTTGACGACCTCCGTCGGGTCGTTCATGTCGTTCGTCCAGGCGGTCGGATAGACCATGGATTTGCCTTCGCGGTAATTCGTGCGGAAGACGCTCTTCTCCTGCGACTGGATGTTCACCGTGATGCCGATCTTCGACCACTGATCCTTGGCGATCGTCGCCACCTGCTGCGAGACGTTGTTCCCGGACGCGATTGGATAATCGAGCGTGAAGCCGCTCGGCGAGGAGGACGCGGCCATCAGTTGCTTCGCCTTGTCGAGGTTGAACGGATAGCCGGGCAGCGTCTTGTCGTAGTAGGTGCCGGGAGGGATCGGCGAGTTCATGAACTTCGCCTGGCCGAAGTAGACCGTCTTGATGATCGCGTCCTTATCCAGCGCGTAGTTCATCGCCTGACGGATCATCACATCATCGAGCGGCTTCTTCTCGATGTTGATGCCGATCACGTCGAACTGCTGGATGACGAAGGGTTGCACTTTCAGGTTCGGCTGCTGGCTCAGGGTCGCGATCTGGCTGAGCGGCACGAAGTCGATGACATCCGCCTCGCCGCCCTGCAACTTCAGGATGCGCGTGTTGTCGTCCGGCACGTACTCGATCGTGACCGTGTCGAGGCTCGGCGTGCCCTTCCAGTAGTTCGGATTGCGGGTGAGGATGAGCGGGTCGCCCTTCTTCCAGCCATTCAGCATGTACGGGCCGGTGCCCTTGGTCTTGGTCGGGTCGAAGCCCTCCTTGTCGCTGTCCGTCGCCATCTGCGCGGGCAGGATCGCGGCGCAGAACATCGCCAGTTCGGAGAGGATCGGCGCGTGCGGCTGGCTGAGGGTGATCTTGACGGTCTTGTCGTCCGGCGCCTGGATGTCCTTGATCGCCTTGTAGTTGCTTTTCCACGCGCTCTTCTCGCCCTGCGATACCTGCTTGAGCGAGGTCACGAAATCCTGGCCCTTCACCGGCGTGCCATCGGAGAACTTCAGACCATCGCGGATGGTGAACGTCCACGTCAGGCCATCAGCGCTCGATTCCCACTTCGTCGCGAGGCCGGGTTCGACACCGAGGCCGTCCTTCGTCGTGCGCAGGAGTGTGTCGTAGATATTGACGAGGATGAAGAGCGATGGGTTATCGTCGGCCTGCCACGGGATGAGCACGGACTGCGGCTCGGCGTTGCGGGACATCTTCAGCGCCTTGCCTTTGCCACCGGCAGCGGCGGCCGTCGTCGGCGCGGCTGCGGAGCCACTGGTTGCGGGCGCGGTGGTCGCCGCACCGGCAGCGGCCGTCGGGGCGGCGGACGTCGCACCCGACCCGCCCGAGGGCTTCGGCGTATCGGTCGCGGCGCTGCTCCCGCCGCAGGCGGCGAGGATCGCGGCCCCGGCGGTGGCGGTCGCTCCGGCGAGGAAGCGGCGACGGCTCAGCGCAATTCGTTTCGGTGCGTCGGCCAGTTGTTTCGTCACGTCGTCCATGCCTCTTTCGTCCCTTCACGATGCTCGATTATTTACCGTCATGCTGTCGGATGGTGCGGCGGTGCGTACCGACCGGGCCACTGAGACGGTGCAACTGGTGTGTGATCGCAAGCATACTGTAGCATCGCCGCTGCAACAAGTGGTTTTTGCCCAAATATCGCCGGTCAAAGCCGTACTTCCTCCTGAAAGACGGCGATACATCGCGTCCGGTGACGAAGAACGAAGATTCACCGCCCGCATCGGCTCAATGAAGCACCAGGTTCGTTTATTCCGCAACCCCGATGCCGATCAACAGCCCGTTCGCGAGCACCGCCGGGTTGATCGTCAAGAAGAGCACGCGGCCCGTGACGGGCGAGACGATTGTTTCCAGCGTCTCGCCAAAGAGCGAGCCGACCGTGCCAATCTCCTGCCCTTTCTGTACCTCGTCGTTCGCCGCGACGGATGGATAGAACATGCCGGCGTTCTGCGAGTACAGCCATTCGAACGCGGTGAGCAGCGTCGGCGGCGGCGCATCCGGGACGGTTTTCTCCATCATGCCGAGGTGCGCCATGACGCGATGGACGCCATCGGTCAACAGGCCCACAGCCTCCTGTTGCAGTTGCCCGACGCCGCCCGCCTCGGCGATAACGCCGGGCACGCCCCGCTCGGCGGCGGCAACGTAGCTGGACGATCCTTTCGCTCGCTGGATTGGCCGGTCCACGGTGAGCAGGTACGGCAGCCCGAAGACGCGCGCCAGTTCCGCCGCCTGCACGTCCGCCGGTTCGCTCCCCTTGCGGCAGATGATGAAGGGCACCAGGTCCTCGGGGATGTCGCCACCGTGCAAATCTATGTAGGCGTCGGCGTGGACGATGAATTCGTTGACGAGCGCGTGCGTCATCTGCTCGCTGTAGGTGCCGTTCGGGTCGCCGGGGAAGACACGGTTCGGGTTGACGTTGTCCACCGGGCAGACGAACATGCTGCGCTTCCAGAACGCGGGCAGGTTCAGCACCGGCACGAGGACGACCGTCCCCGCGAGCGTCGCCGCGTCCAGTTGCGTGCCGAGGCGGATGACCGTCTCGACCGCCGGGTACTCGCCACCGTGCACGCCGGCATTGACGAAGAGCACCGGGCCGGGCTTCGCACCGGTGATCGTCGTCACCGGTCTGCGCTCATCCGTGAGCGCCGCGCCGGGGAGAGCGACCATGTGCCGCTGTGTCGTCCCCGCCTGCAATGGGCCGAGAATCGGGATCGTGGGTGGATGCGTCCGTGCCATAACGTTTGTCCCTTCCGTGCGGCTTCGGCAGGATGAAGCCGATGCCACCGTCAGATCGTTGGCAGTCCCGATGTCTGGGTGACGAAGGTTTCGAGCAGCGCCGCGAGATTGGCGGCGGCACGGTTCAGAATTTCGTTGCCAATCTCCGGCGTGGCATGGCGGGTGTCGCCCGTCGTGCCGTTGCGCGTGATCTCGTCATAGTACGCGCCGTGCACGCCGCCGTACGCGCGCAGATGTGCCGCGAACGCCGCCGCGTCGGTATTTGTCTCGGGCGCGCAGAAGGCCCCCGGCTTGGCGTACTCCGGCGCTTCGGCATAGACGACGGCCGCCTCGTCCCCGCCGCCGTGCCCCATCGACCCTTCCGGCATCAGGGCGCGCGCCTGCTCGCCGATAAATGCATAGCCGAAGAGGCCGATCACCCGTGTGCCGGTGACGGTCTGCCGCAGCGTCTCCACGGCGGTGTTGATCGCCGCGCTATTCCCGCCGTGACCGTTGACGATGGCGACGCGCGGGAAGCCGTGTTGCGCGAGCGACGAGCAGATTTCCACGAGGAGTGTGCTCAGCGTCTCCGGCGTCAGTGTGATCGTTCCGGGGAAGTGCATATGGTGCCACGAGACGCCGAAGGGGACGGCGGGCGCGACGGCGGCACGGTCGCCGAGCAGCGCCGCCGCGCGCCGACAGAGGCCGTCGGCGGAGATCGTGTCCGTCGCCATCGCGATGCCCGGCCCGTGCTGCTCGTGCGCCCCGACGGGCAGGAGGACAATGGCGTTCGTCTTCAAGAGTTCGCGCGTCTCCGGCCACGACCGTTGCGCGAGGAGGATCGGTTCAGACATTGCTTCGGTTCCTTTCTGCACCTCAATGGTGATTATACACGGCCAACCTGCCGGAAGAAGTCGGCCGTGGCAGGTACGCAGTTCACCAAAAAATTGGTCTTGACGCTCCACGGTAGACAAACTACTGTAGCGTCAACAACAGAAGGGTATTGCAGCGGGGGCCCGGGGAGTCGGGCTGAGAGGGTGGCCGCCACGTCCGTCACCAACCGCCGAACCTGATCCGGGTCATACCGGCGGAGGGATGCGCGCCGAGTGCCTGCGAGAATCGCACACCCGGAGGAGACCGTCGCGCATCGCCGACGCGCGGGCCTCCTCCTTTTTGTTGCCCGTGCGCTGTGTAGGGCGCGGGAAGACGGATGCGGTGCGTGATGGAAGGAAGTGCGGGCCAATGCCTGGCCTTGGGGAGCACACGGGAGAATGATGCACATCACCCCGACATATGACGCCGCTGCGGTGCGGTCGCTCGCGCACATCGCCACCGCGCAACCGCTCATTCACCACCTCACCAACATGGTTGTGGCGAATGATGTCGCGAACGTGACGCTGGCGTTCAACGCGCGCCCGGTGATGGCGGAGGCGCCGGAGGAGGTTGCGGAGATCACCACCGCCGCGCGAGCGCTCGTCATCAACCTCGGGACGCCGTCGGTTGCGAAGATCGAGGCGATGATGATCGCCGGTCACGTCGCGGCCGAAAGGGGAATCCCCATTGTCCTCGACCCGGTCGGCGCGGGAGCGACGCGCTTGCGGACGGCGACGGCGCTGCGCCTGCTCGCCGAACTGCCGATTACCGTGCTGCGTGGGAATCGGGGCGAAGTGGGCGCGCTGGTTGGTGGTGGGGTGGTCAGCGGCGTTGATGCGATGGGCGCGGAGGATCCCGCAGCCGTCGCGCGCACGGCAGCCGAACGGTTCGGGCTTGTGGTGGCGGTTACGGGGGTCGTTGACGTGATTGCCGACGAGCGCGGCGGGTACGCGGTGCGGAATGGCGATGCGTTGCTCGCGCGGATCACCGGGTCGGGATGTATGGCGAGCGCCGTGATCGGCATCCTCCTCACCGCTGGCAGGGATGCGGCGATGCAAACGGCGCTCGCGCTCGGTCTCTACGGGGTGGCCGCCGAGCGTGCCGCCGTTCCGGCGGCAGGAGGGGCGCTCCCCGGGCCGGGGACCTTTCGCGCGCGGTTACTCGATGAGGTTGCCGCGCTGCGTGACAGCGGCGTTGCGGGCCTTCGGATCACGGTCTTATGAGCGCCGCGCCACAGGCGCACACGTTGGGAGGATGCACCGTGAGAGGAATACACACGAAGGATGTTGCCCGCGCAACGCTGCTCACCGCGCTTGCGGTTGCGCTCTCGCCGCTCAGTGTGCCGGTGGGGGCGACGAAAGTCTTTCCCGCGCAGCACATGGTGAACGTCATTTCCGCCGTGCTGCTCGGGCCGTGGTATGCGATCCTCGTCGCCTTCTCGACCTCGCTGATCCGCAACCTGCTCGGCACGGGCACGATCAACGCCTTTGCGGGCAGCATGATCGGCGCGGCGCTCGCGGGTTTGGTCTGGCGGGCGACGCGCAACATCTACGCGAGCGCGCTCGGTGAAGTGATCGGGACGGGCGTGCTCGGGTCACTCGTCACGGTCTACATCGTCGCCCCGAACGTGCTGCATAAGAATCTCGCCCTGGGCGTCATCGGTTTCAGTTTCCTCGGCAGCACCATCGTCGGCTCCATCGTTGCGGTTGTCGTGCTCAGGGGATTGGCCGCAGCGGGGTATCTGCGGCCGCAGGGGAGGGGACGGGTCGCCGTTTCACCGCGCGAGTAACATGCAATGTGCAATGCTGACATGCTGAAATACGTCGGTGCGAGTTTTCGTTACGAGGCGGCGCACGATGCGCGTTCCGTCGGTGCGGGGCAGCGGCCTGCGGTGGATGATGTGCATCTTGCCGTGGCCGCCGCGTCGTTGCTTCTGCTCGCGGGGGGCAGCGGTTCCGGGAAATCAACGCTCGTCCGAATGGCGAATGGCCTGATCCCGCATTTCCACGCGGGTGAGTTTCGCGGCTCGGTGCGGGTCGGCGGCGTCGATACCCGCGACAATGCGGTCCGCGACCTTGCGGCGAAGGTCGGCGTCGTCTTCCAGAATCAGGAGGCGCAACTCTTCAATGCGACGGTCGAGCGCGAATTGGCCTTTGGGCCGCGCAACCAGGGGTTGCCGCGTGCGGCGATCGCGGCGCGCATCCGATGGGCCGCCGAACGGACCGGGATCACGCATCTCCTTCCCCGGCCCACGCACCAACTGTCCGGTGGTGAGAGCGCGCGCGTCGCGATCGCATGTGTGCTGACGATGCGCCCGCCGCTACTGGTCCTGGACGAGCCTTCCGCAGCGCTCGATCCGGTCGCCGTCGCGTCCCTCTGGACGCTGCTCGCCGATCTCAATCGCGACGGCACGGGCGTCGTGGTTGCGGAGCATCGGGTGGAACCGGCGTGGGCGGATGCGACCGGCGTAGTCGTCATGCGGGAGGGCCGTCTCCGCTTTGATGGGACGCTGCCCGAGGCGCTGCGGGCGTCGCTCGATGTGGGCGACCTGCCCGTTCCAAGCGTCACCCGATTATTCATCGACGCAGGCTTACCCGAGCGACCGACGATGCCCGGTGAAGCGGCGGCGATCATGCGCGTCCGGCGCCTGTCGCTTCACGGTTGCCCCGACCATCATGCGACGCCGGGTGATCTCCTGTTGCGAGCGGCGGCGGTGACATACGAGCGCGACCACCGTGTGGCGCTCGATTGCATCGACGTGCGGCTGCACCGGGGCGAGTCCGTCGCCGTGGTGGGGGCGAATGGCGCGGGCAAGACGACCCTGCTCCGTCTGCTTGCGGGTCTGATCCATCCATCGCGCGGGCGGGTGACCGGCCCGGACGGTGCGCCGTTCCCACCGGCGCGGCTCGCGATGCTCTTGCAGAATGCGGACGATGCCCTTTTCTGCCCGACCGTGCGTGAGGAGGTCGAGTACAGCGCGCGAATGCTCGCGCGGTACGACCCCGGGTGGCTGCACGAACTCTTCGTGCGCTTCGCGCTCGAAGACCTGCGTGATCGCCCGCCCCTCGGTCTCAGCGACGGGGAGAAGCGGCGGGTGGCGCTCGCGGCAATGCTCGCTCACCGCCCGGAGGTGGTGCTCCTCGATGAGCCGACTGCCGGACAGGATGCCCCGCGCAGCGACGCGCTCGCGGACATGATCGCGGCGCTTCGCGCGGGTGGCGCGGCGGTGCTGATGGCAACGCATGACCTCGCCTTCGCCGCCGCGCATTGCCCGCGCTGGCTGGTCCTCGCGGAGGGTCAACTGGTTGCTGATACAACACCCGCAGCCGTGCTCGGTGATGCGGCGTTGCTCGCGCGCGCGCATCTCCTGCCCACGCCTATCGCCCGTCTGGCGGCGGAACTCGGTGTGCCGTACCCCGGTGAGACGGTCACACTGCGCCCCCATCCGGAGATGGTTCAGGCTCCATGACGCGCCTCGATCCCCGGACGAAACTCGTTCTCTCCATCGCGGCGATTGTCGCGACTCTCGCGACGCGCGCGACGCTGCCCCTCTGCGGATTGCTCGCGGGCGCGTTCCTGCTGATTGTTGCGCTTCGTGCCCTGCCGCAGTGGGCAACGATGCTCCGGCTGCTCGCACCGATGCTCATTCTGCTCACCGCGATCGCTACCGTCGGGAATATGACGGTCGATGCCGTGGCGCCCGCGCTCAAATTGCTGGCGCTTGGTACGATCTCAACCGCGCTGTTCGTCGCCGTGCCGGCGGACGAACTGGCCGATGCGTTTACCCTCCTGCGATTGCCCCCGGCATTCAGCTTCGTCCTGATCGGTGGCCTGCGGTACGCACCGGCCCTGACGGAGCAGTGGGCCGACCTCGTGGAGGCCCGGCGCGCGCGCGGTGCGCGCATCCCGCGCGGGATACGCGCGCTTCGGGCGTATGCATCGCTGATCGTGCCCGCAGTCGTGCGCGCGCTGCGGACCGCCGATGCGATGGCCGAAGCGATGGAATCGCGCGGCTTCGGCGCAAAGAACGTCACGCTTATGGCGTCGTATTGCCTGCGCGCCGGCGATTGGCTGTTCATGCTCCTAACCGGTGTCGCCGTGTTTTTCTACCTGACGGCGATTCGGTGAGGCCCCCGCGATCACGCGCATATTCGCCGCCATGGAGCATCCTTTCTCACTCCACGCGCGCAAACTTCTGGAAGGTATGGCAGCCGTCCGGTACCAGGCCGGGGCGCACGCCCATCGTGTAGGTGACCTCGCCCACGTAAAGATCACCGTGCGAGTCGACACAGATGTCGTGCGGCCCGACAAAGTTGCCGGGCACGCAGCGCTCCATCCCGCCCCAGCGCGCGAGTACGTTGCCCGCCTCGTCGTAGACGCTGACCCGGCCCGGTCGTTCATCCGTGATGGCGCCGAGGCGGGGAGACTGATCGCCGGGGCGGTGCAGCAGTTCGGCGACGTAGATGCGCCCGTCGCGGTCGATGGCGATGTTCGTTGGGCGCTGCACATTGTGCCACTCGTTCAGGTATTCGCCGTCCGGGCTGAAAAACTGGATGCGGTCGTTCTCCCGGTCCGCGATCAGCACCCGGCCATCCGCCGCCACCGCGACGCCGTGGACGAGGTTGAACTGCCCCGGCCCAGTCCCCGGCTCGCCCCACGACTGGATCAGTCGCCCATCCGCGCCGAAGCGGTGGACACGCGCGTTGCCGTAGCCGTCGCTGACGTAGAGGTCGCCGCTCGGCGCGACAGCGAGGTTGGTGGGCCGGTTGAAGGGCGGGCCGCCGTGGGTGATGCTCGCGAGGGAGCCGTCGTACCCGGTGTCGGAGGCGACGCCGGGCGTGCCAATCGTCTGCAAGAGTTCGCCCTCCGGCGTGAAGCGGAAGATCGCCTCCTGCCCCTCGTCCACGCACCAGATCGTGTCGTCGGGCGCGATCGTCAGACCGTGAGTGCGCGGCGTGAAGAACGCTTCTCCCCAGGAAGTGACGAACGTCCCGTCCCGGTTGTAGACGATGACACGCGACTCCTGGCGGGTGTAGAGGAAGACCCGGTCACGTGAATCGGTTGCCACACCGACGACATCGGCGTGATGGAAGCCGTCCGGCAACTGTTCCCACCCCTCAATGACACGGTACTGCAGACTCCCCATCGTGGTTGCCATCGCATCTCTCCTCTCACGACCGCGCCCACCATCGTCGCTCGGTTGCATGTCCCGACGATTGGAGCATCGGTCCGGGCAACATCGGCGCTCAACGCAGCATAGCACGATGTCAAACGCATACGCCCTGCCTGAGCGGATACGTTGACGCGCGTGGCGAGAGCGGGTAGCGTGTTCTCCGGGGGATTTGCGTACAGCGATTGCGCGTGGGGCATGTGGCCGGTAGCGGGCCACACAAGACCGACGGACGAGGAAGGCATCCACATGAATCTCACCTACACAGAGGCGGATACCGCCTTTCGTCGGCAGGTGCGCCGCTGGCTGGAAGCGAACATGCCGCGCACGAAGCTCGAAACATTGGACGAGAAGCGCGCGTGGCATCGGAAACTGTACGATGCGGGCTATCGCGGCACGGGGTGGCCGGAGGAATACGGCGGTCATCCGGCGCGGCCGATGGAGCAGGCAATTGTCGCCGAGGAGATGGCGCGTGCGAATGCCCCCGTGGGGTTGGACGGCCTCGGTATTGACATCTATGTGGCGACGCTCGTCCATCACGGCACCGAGCGGCAGAAGCGGGACCATGTCGCGAGGATGCTGACGGCCGAGGAGATTTGGTGCCAGTTGTACTCTGAGCCGAACTCCGGTTCGGACCTCGCGAGCCTCCAGTGCCGCGCCGACCGGGACGGCGACGAGTTTGTCATTAACGGGCAGAAGATCTGGACGAGCGACGCCTATCACGCCGACTGGGGCATCCTGCTCGCGCGCACCGACCGCAGCGCACCGAAGCATCAGGGCATCTCCTGCATCATGATCGACATGCACCAGCCCGGCATCGAGGTGCGGAGGCTCAAGCAGATCAGCGGCAATCAAGAGTTCTGCGAGGTCTTCTTCACCAATGTGCACATCGTCGCGGATAACCTCGTTGGCGAGACGAACGCGGGCTGGCGGATCGCGCAGACGACGCTCTCGTACGAGCGCAGCGGCAGCACGCTCGGCCATGTCGCCCGCCTTCAGAAAATGTTCGACCGGATGATCGCGGTCTGCCGGACGCTCACACGCAGTGGCAAGCCGGCGATCGAGGACCCGAATGTCCGCCAGAAACTAGGCGAGGTCTATGCCGAGATCGAGGTACTCCGCTATGCCGCGCTCCGGCTCCTCAGCCGTGCAGAGAAAGGGCTTCAACCGGGGCCGGAAGCGTCAATTGCCAAACTGCACGCTGCCGAACTCGACAAGCGCGTCCAGGAACTCTTCCAGGATATACTCGGGCCGTATGGGCAGCAGATCGGCGGCGTGCCGGAGGCGTTCGCACTCGAGGCAGGCGCGGAATATGGTGAACCGGGGAGTTGGGCATACGCCTTCCTTTGGTCGCGCGCCGGGACGATCTACGGCGGTTCAGCCGAGATCCAGAAGAATATCCTCGGCGAGCGCGTGCTCGGCCTGCCGAAGGAGGTGCGCCAGGATCGGATCGCAGTGGCCGAAAAGGCGCGCACGGTGGACTGAACGGGCGGAAACATGGTGGTGTCAGGCGATGCCGCATCCATAGCGGAAAGGTTATGCGATGGCACAGACGGCCGGACCAGCGGGCGCGGCAGGCGAGCAGGCACAGTTCACGCGGGCGATGGAGGCATTGTTCCACCCGAAGCGGCTCGCGATTGTGGGGGCGACGCCGCGCCAGGGGTTCGCGTACAACATCCATCGCGAGATCATCGCCGGTGGGTATCAGGGCGAGATTTTCGGCGTCACGCCACGCCACACGGAGGTGCTCGGTGCGTCGTGCTATCCGACGCTCGACGCGATTCCCGGCGGTGTGGACAAGGCGATTGTTGTCGTGCCGAGCGGCCTCGTGCTCGATGTCCTCGGTCAGGCGGAACGCGCAGGCGTCGGGGCGGTCAACATCATTACCAGCGGCTTCGGCGAGCAGGGCGATGGCGAGGCGCATCAGCGGCAAGAAGAGATTCGCGCCTTCGCGCGGCGCACCGGCATCCGCGTCGTCGGCCCGAACTGCCTCGGCATCATCAGCACCCCCGCGAAGTTGGTCGCGATCTGGGGGCCGTACGATACGGTCCCGCGCGGGCCAATCGGTCTCGTCTTCCAGAGTGGGCTGCTCGCGTACTGCGTGGTCACGCCGACGAGCGAGCGCGGGTTCGGCTACACCTACATCGTGACCACGGGCAACGAGGCCGACCTCGACGCGGCGGACTTCATGCGCTACTACGTCGAGGACGACGAGACGCGCGTGATCGGCTGCTTCATCGAGCAGTTCCGCGACCCGCAGAAGTTCCTTCGCGTCGCCGAGATGGCGGCGGAGCGGCAGAAGCCGATTGTCGTCCTCAAGATTGGCCGCTCCGAGGCGGGCAAGCGGGCGGCGCAGGCGCACACCGGCTCGCTCGTCGGTTCGGACGCGATCGCAGACGCGATCATGCGGCAGTCCGGCGTCGTCCGCGTCGATACCCTGGATGAGATGAATGAGACGCTGGCGGCGTTCCACGCGAAGCGGCTGCCACGGGGGAGCGGCGTCGGCGCGATCTTCTCCTCGGGCGGCGCTTGTGGCCTGGTATCGGACCTTGGCCATGCCCTCGGCGTCGCGATGCCGCAACCCGCGCCGCAGACGGTCGAGAAGTTGCGGTCCGTGATCCCGGACTTCGGCACTATCGGCAACCCGCTCGATGTCACCGGGCAAGCGGCATCCCAACCGCAGATTACCGAAGGTGCGTTCGTCGCAATGGCCGAGGACCCCAACATCGACATTGTGCTCTACGGTCAGGCGGTCCCCGAGCGCTTCGACCTCGCGACGCCGGTGGGTGAAGTGCTGCGGATGATGCCGGAGCGCTACCCGGACAAGGTCTTCCTCATCACGTCGCTCGTCGCCGGGCGGGTTCGGGAAGGGCGGTGGGAAGGCCGCGATTCGATTGAGCCAGCCATGCAGTGGGACGGGATCCCGTTTCTTCAGGGAGCGGATAACGGCCTACGCGCGGTGCGCTCGCTCATTCAGTACGCGGAGTTTCAGCGGGAACGTCAGGCGTGCGGGCGTGCGGTGGAAGGGGCGAGCGCCGTCGCGGAGCGGGCACGGGCGCGCGTCGCGGCGGCGGGGGGCACGCCGCTCGTCGAACGCGCGGCCAAGGAAATCCTCTCGCTCTATGGCATCCCCGTGACCCGCGAATCGCTCGCGATGACGGCGGATGCGGCGGTCACGGCGGCGCAAGCGATCGGCTACCCGGTCGCGCTGAAGATCGAATCGTCCGATATCGCGCACAAGACCGAGGCGGGCGGCGTGCTGCTGGATGTGCGGGACGATGCGGCGGCACGGGCTGGTTTCGCGACGATCATCGCCAATGCCCGCCGGTACAAGCCGGACGCGCGAATCGCGGGCGTGCTCGTGCAGGAGATGGTCGGCGGCGGGCGGGAGATGATCCTCGGCATGACGCGGGACCCAGCGTACGGCCCGGCGGTGGCGGTCGGGCTGGGGGGCGTCTTTGTCGAAGTCCTGAAGGATATCGCGCTCGGCGTGCCGCCGCTGACGGAGCACGACAGCCGCGCGATGCTCTCCCACCTGCGCGGCGCGGCGATTCTCGATGGGACTGGCGCGCGGGGCACGGCCCCGGCGGACACGGAGGCCATCGTCGCTATTCTGGGGAAATTCTCGCGGCTGTGCGTCGACCTGGGCGATCTCGTCCGGGAGATCGACATCAATCCGCTGCTCGTCTTCGATCGCGGCGACGGCGCGCGCGTGGTGGACTGCCTGATCGTGCCCGAAACGAACGCGGTGCAATGAATCTCGGCGTGATCGTGGGCCGCTACGCTGCACCCACGTCGCGACGAAGCGGGTAGGCTGACAGCGGGGTTTGCACGGACGTTATCGCGCGCCGCCGCCTTCGACGACGGTCAGTGCGGGCAAGTCCTGCTCCCGTACGAGCGTGTTAAAGCGCGGCACGTCGCGCCCGAGCATGGTGTCGAGGCGCTCCATGTGTCGGTCGAGCCGTTCTGAGACCGACGCGAAGACCGCCTGTGACTGCGTCGTCGGCGCGGCATCGGCGCCTCCGACGACACCCAACAGGGTGGCGAGCTTCACGTTGAGTTTGGATGGCGCGGTGAGCGCGTCGCGCGAGGACTTCCAGCGCGTCTGAACCAATTCCTCCTCGACGCTCGTCAGCCCCTCCCGTAGCGCCTTTGCCGCCTCCACGAGCGGGGAATCTTCCGACTGTTGCTTCGCGCGCCCCTCCCACGCGCCGATCTCGCTGCGCAGCGTGCGAATCTGGACGATCGCGTCGTTCGTCTCCGAGAGTTTGTCCCGAATCTGGAGCAGAAGCGCGAACTGCGTGCGCAGTTCGGCATCGCTCGCCTCGATGCGCGGGTCTTTGCGGATTTCGAACGACCGGACCGACGATTGATCGCCGACGGTGAGGCGAACCTGGTACGTGCCGGGAGGCGCGAGCGGCCCGGTCACGCCGCTCGAACGGTAGATGGCTCCCTGGAAGTTGCGCGCGTCCGGGTAGCGCATGTTCCAGACGAAGCGATTCAGCCCCACCTCCTTCGGTGCGGTCTTCTCCTCAGTCGCGCCGTCTTTCATCTTTTCAACGGTACCGTCGTCCGGCTTACTCCTGAAGGTTTTGATCTCCTTCCCGTCCTGATTGAGGAAGGAGAGCGTCACGTCATCCGTCGGCTTCTCGCGGAGATGGTAGTGGGTCAGTTGCATTGAACATTGCCATTAAGCGCGGGGAGTGGGATCATCAAGCAGTGCGTTCGTCGTTCGTCTCATGAGGAGCCTGCCCCATGCCCC
>JAABUS010004542.1_pt1 | contig 19793 bp, 16 predicted proteins | sample 5560161 | NCBI WGS metagenome assembly JAABUS01 (sample SAMN10711885, study PRJNA513376) | rock metagenome | isolation source: Antarctica rocks | place: Antarctica: Victoria Land, Trio Nunatak nord | collected 2016-01-04 | reverse complement strand
CGAGGTGGAGCCACTGGGCATCGGTGAGGTCGGAGGGATAACGATGGCGGGGCATGGCGCGGGGTCCTTTCCCTCGGCTACACTCCTTCTATCCTACCAAACTTCCCCTTCTCAGACAGGCTCTAGTGACCGGCACCGGCATGGGCATGACGTTTGCTCCCATGACGGCGGCCGCAATGGCCGAGGTCCCTCCCAGAATCGCGGGCAGCGCCTCCGGTATTCTCAATACGATGCGCAACGTCGGTCAGGTGCTCGGTATTGCGGTCCTCGGTTCCACGCTTCAGAGCCGGCTTGGCGTCCATGCGTCTGATCGCCTGAGCGGGGTGAAGCTTGACCAAGGTCTCCATGACCGCGTCGTCGCGCTTGTCCGCGACAGTAGATTTGACGCGATCGCTCCGCTCATTCCTCGGCAACAAATCCCAGTGGTTCTCGGCACCGTTCAACAGGCGTTCGTCGACAGTTTGCACGACACCTTTTACGTTGGCGCGTTCGCTTGCCTCCTTGCTGCGGCGACCGCCTTTCTCATCCGCAATCCAGTCTTCCACCCCGCTCCGGTGGTCGCCGCCGCACCACAACTCGATCATGCGGAGCGAGTCGCGCCGGCCGACTAACGCTGTCACGTCGGCAAGACGAGAGCGAACCAGGTCAAACAAACTCCATGGCTCATCCGCTTGACGGGGCGGGGACCACGAGGAAGGAGGGACCGTGGAGCTTGCAGGCAAGGTGGCACTCGTCACGGGTGCTAGCAGCGGCATTGGACAGGGTGCCGCGCAGGCTCTGGCGACTGGCGGCGCGGACATCGTCATCAACTACCGACGCAACGCCGCGGGCGCCGAGGAGACGGCCCGTCTGGTCCGCGACGCTGGTCGGCGGGCTCTGACGATCCATGCTGACGTCGGGAGCCCATCAGACGTGAGCGCGATGTTCGTCGCCGTCGACGCCGCTTTCGGTCGACTCGATATCCTCGTCAACAATGCCGGGGACGTTGGTGACGGCAGGCCGATTCATGAGACGTCGTTTGAGGAGTGGCAGCGGGTGCTCGCTATCAACCTCGACGGGCCCTTCCTCTGCTCGCGCGAGGCCGCGCGACGGATGATCGAGCGGGGTGGAGGAGGCCGAATCGTGAACATCTCCTCGGTGCACGAGGAGGCTTGCGCACCGGGCGGGGGGCCCTACTGTGTCTCCAAGGGTGGCTTACGCAATCTGACCCGCGCGTTGGCCCTCGAATTGGCTGAGCACGGAATAACCGCCAACGACGTCGCGCCGGGGATGATTCTGACGCCGATCAATCGTCGTGCACTGGACGATCCGATCTATCGCGCCGAAGCGGAAGCGCAGGTCCCGCTCAAGCGGGCCGGGGCACCGTCCGATGTTGCCGCTATGGTCCGGTTCCTCTGCTCTGACGCCGCCTCGTACTGCACGGGGAGTACGTTCTTCGTCGACGGGGGATGGATGCTGACCTGGCCACCCGTTTGAGTACGGCCAAGCCCCTCTCGTGCGAACGAGGGGCGCGGGTCGCGATGGCCTCGCGCAGCCCGCTTGCTAGGCAACCTATGTTCAGCAGCGCCGGGATGCTGACGAACGCCTCGGCCCTCGAACAGGTTGCGGGTGGTAGGGCCGGTGGCGGGACTACAGGCGCTGGTATTCCTCAAGGTCGAGGACGAACACCGTCGCGGCGGCAGGTTGAGCGCCGTCTCCGGACTCCACCGGGGCGACACCGGAGCGAGCATGTTGGCGGATCAGGTCGAGGACGAGGTCGACTTGGTCTTCATCCGCGCCGATCATCAACGTCGTGTTGCCGCGGCGCAGGAAGCCGCCCGTACTAGCGAGCCGGGTCGCCCGAAAATCCGCCTCCAGCAGGGCATCGACCACGCCGTCGGCGGCTTCATTTTGAATGACGGCGATGATGAGCTTTTTCATGCAATCACGTCCACCGGACGAGAGACCCAATCATCGGTAACGGGAAACTGGTGACCAGAATCGGTTTGTTTTCGGCGCACGCGGTCAAGCTCCCTGCGTTGCTGGAAACGCCAAGCGTAGCGTTCCCGTCCCCACTCCTAACGGCGCGGCAGTATACCCCACCCACATCGCTCTCATTGATCATTAAGGGGCGCCATGGGTCTGGTATCCGTCCGCTCGATCACGATCCCGACACCGGGAAGCTGAAGATGGGGTCGCCCAGGCGTTCCTTCATCGTGAGGGATCAAGTTTGTCGTGCCTGACGTGATGGAGTCTCCGGTTCTTGCTGGCGTCGAGGTAGCTCTGGAGAATCACCGCGGCGGCGACGGCGTCGATGCGCTCCCGGCGCTGAGCCCGCCGGGTGCCGGCGGCGACCAAGGCTCGCTCGGCGATAGCCGTCGTAAGGCGCTCATCCCAGAAATCGATGGGCGGCTCCGGTCCGAGCCGGGTGGCGAGGCTGCCCGCATAGGCGCGAACGCTCGCCGCCTGGGGTCCCTCCCGGCCAGAGAGTCCGATCGGGAGACCGACAACGAGGCGATCGGCCGCCCAATCGACGACGAGTCCCTGGACGCTGGTGAGATCATCGCCGCCGCGAACGATGGTGGTGATCGGGGTGGCAATGGTGCCGGTCTCGTCACTGACGGCAACCCCGATCCGCCGCTCGCCAACGTCCAGTGCCATCACCCGCCCACCAAAGCGGCTCACGACTCGGGCTCGATCTTGATCCGTCCGGCGTCGGAGGGCATCCGGTCCGGCATCCAAGCCGGTCGGTAGGAGATCTCGAAGCGATCGATCGCGGATTCGGCGCGCAGGATCGTCTCGGTCTCAGCCTGGTCCTTCCCAGCGAGGCGACTGGCGAGCTCACGGCGTTGGTCATCATCGAGGACCGCCCGCGCTTGGGCGTCAGCCAGGAGTTGGAACCTGGTCCCGGTGGCTTCCTCCTTGGCCGCGGTTGGCGTCGTGATGCGAATGGAGGAAGGATCGACGGCGTACCCGTCGCTCGTCGCGGCGGCGAGCCGGTCGCGTAGGGTGTCCTGGGCATGGGCAAGGACCGAGGTCGGATCGTAGGTGAGCGCGGTAACCGGGCGAGTAGCTTGGAGACTGATGGCCGCGGCTTCGTCGCCGGCCTTGTGATCGAAGCGGTCACTCCCCTTGCCGATCTTGAACGACCCCGGTAAGGCGACCGCGCCCGCGGTCTGTTTCTTCGCGAACGTCTGCGCGGCGAGCGAAGGCAGGGTCGCCGCAGCCTGTTGGCGGAGCTTCTCCAGATCCTCGGGAGCAACGATCCGGATCTTGCGGTCAGTACCGCCTTCGGTTGGACCATCGCGGTTGCTGTAAAAGACACCGTTCGGAAGGCGGCCACCGAGGGCGCCGGTCTCCACGTTGCCACGACCGCCGGGCTTGACGGCGCTCACCTTGGCCGTCGCGGAGCCCGCTCGACCGGTAGCTGGGTCAGCGGCGGGGACTTTGACATCGGCCGCGAAGGCGAACTCCACGCCCTGCTCGGTGGAGACAGTGGTTCCCGCCTGGACGGTCTGCTCCTCGCCAGTTGGGTTGGCAAGACGGACGGTGCCGGCGGCCGTTTGGTCCGGCTCGGAGCGGCTGCCGGTGGTCGGAATCGAGCCTTGGTAGACGACGTCGAGCGTGAGCGGTTCGCCGGCCACGACCTGATCGGCGCCAGTGCCGAGAGGATCACCATCGGCGGTCACATCGTAGACGAGCTCGGCGTGAACCGGCTCGCTTTTGAGGACGACTCTGACGTCGGCGCGCGGCAAGAGGAGCGTCACGACAACGGCGATCAACGCGATCGCGGCGATAGCGATGGCGATTAGAACGGGAAGGGAGCGGGGCGACAGGCGCTGCCGCCAGGCGTCGGGGATCGGGAGATGGAATCGCTTAGGAGCATCCTGCCCGATTCCCTGCGGAGCATCCCCCGGCTCAAACGAGTCGCCGATTCCGTCATCGACGCCGCCGGCATCGCCGACGGGGGTCGCGGTTGGGGTGACGGCTGGTACCGGGCGGGCCCTGATGAGTCGCGGTCGGGCGATCCGCGATCGAGGGACAAGCCGGCGACGGGGCGTCGGCGCTGCCGCTGACTCGACGGAGGGAGGGACCTCGGGCCAGTGATCCGCCGGATTGGTGACGTCGGCCGATGACTCCTCTGGGCCAGCCGTTGCTTCCGGATTCGCGGGAGCCGGCGAGCCATTGGGCGGCGTGGAGGTGACCACTCCCGTTTGCGGTGTTGGGAATCGCCCCGCGCTTGACTCGTCGGCGGAGGGGGGAGCTGCCGGCGGCGCTGCGGGCGGGGTGACAGCTTCGTCGGACAGGTCGGGGGGCGGGGCCGGCGGGGGTGGAGGAGGCGGGTTGGTTGAGCTCGGGGGAGGAACGGCCGCGGCGATGGGGGAGGCATCCCGCGCCGCGGACGGTGGCGAGGCGGGCGGACGGTCGGGAAGCGGCGGCGCCAGAGGGCTGGGCGGGGGAGGCGCCGGGCGGAAGGGCTTGGGGGGCGGCGCGGCGACGGTGTCGAAGCCGAGCATGCGCGCGAGCTGAAGGCGGAGCGAGTCGGCACTGTGGACGGTGACGGGGATACGGCTCCGATCAACCGCGTCCTTGAAGAGTCGAAACTCGGCGGCTGAGAGGAAGAGCGAGCTACCCGTTGGAATCACTAGGGCAATGTGGCCGCTACCTCCGGCCTCCCGCACGCGGGCCAACACGTCATCCAGGGCATCGTCGTCTTCGACGGTGATCGCCGTGACGCCTACAGTCATCGGAGGACCGCGCCGTGGAGGAGGACCGACGACGGACCGGGACGTAACACGTTGGTCGATGGCCACCAGCGGTTGATTACGAGAGGGGAAGGGCGCCGGGACGTCGTACCGAGAATCACCGTCTGAGCCACGCTCAAGTCCTAGCCGCCGAGTCCACGACGGACGATGCCTGAGACCGCGGCGAGGGCGTCGTCGAGACGTGCCGGGTCCTTGCCGCCGGCTTCGGCGAGATCGGGTCGACCGCCGCCACGGCCGTCGATCAGGGCCGCCGCCTCGCGGACGACATCGCCGGCACGGACGCCGCGCTTGACGATATCTGGGGTAACCATGGACAGGAGACTGGGGCGGCCATCGATGACGGTGCCGAGGACGATGACGCCGGAGTCGAAGCGGTCACGGAGGCGGTCGCCGAGCTGGCGAAGGGCGTCTTTGGTCTCGGCTTCAACACGGGTCGCGAGGACGCGGGTGCCATCAACGGCGACGGCCTGCTCCAGCAACTCGCCGACACTGACCCCGGCAAGTTGCCCACGCAGTCGCTCGATCTGCCGCTCTTGGCCGCGAGAGCGATCCTGGATCACGTCGACCTGGGCGGGAATCTCGCTCCAGCCAACGCGGAGCTTGGCGGCGGTCTCGTCGAGGAGACGCTGTTGGGTCAGCATCCGAGCGATGGCGTCGGTTCCTGTCAGGGCCTCGATGCGGCGGACGCCGGCGGCGACGCTCCCTTCGGCGGTGATGAGGAAGGGGCCAATCTCTCCAGTCTGCATGACGTGGGTGCCGCCGCAGAGCTCCTGGGAGAAGCCATCGACGGTGACGACGCGGACGACGTCGCCGTATTTCTCGCCGAAGAGGGCTGTCGCGCCGGCCTCCACGGCGGCCTGGTACGGCTTGACGTCGGTGGTGACGGGGCGGTCAGCGAGCACCTCGTGGTTGACGATCTCGGCGACGCGCTCCAACTGACCGGAGGTGACGGAGTCGAGGCTGGTGAAATCGAAGCGGAGGCGGTCGGGCACGACGAGGGAGCCGGCCTGGTGGGTCTCGGCGCCGAGGACGAGGCGAAGAGCGCGGTGCAGGAGGTGGGTGGCGGTGTGGTTGCGACGGATCGCCTGGCGGCGGCCGGCGTCGATCTCGGCGCGGGCGGTCTCGCCGGCGCGGACGAAGCCTTCGGCGACGACGCCACGGTGGACGACGAGATCGGGCGTCGGCTTATGGGTGTCGTCGACGTTTATAAGCCCGGTCTCGGTACGGATGGTCCCGGTGTCGCCGATCTGGCCGCCGGACTCGCCGTAGAAGGGGGTGCGATCGAGGAGGACCTCGACGGCTTGGCCCGCGTCCGCTTCCTCCAGGGCGCCATCGGGACCGACGAGAGCGAGGATGCGGGCGTCGGCGACCGTGTCGTGGTAGCCGAGAAAGTCGGTCTGGCCGCCGCCGAGGGAGACGTAGAGCTCGGCGCGGGAGCGCGATTGGTCCTTGAAGGCCATGCTGGCGCCGCCGCGACTGGACTGGCGCTGCGCGGTCATGGCGGTCTCAAAGCCGGCCTGGTCGACCGACAGGCCGTGCTCGCGGGCGACCTCGACGAGGAGATCGACGGGGAAGCCGTAGGTATCGTAGAGCTTGAACGCCTCTTCGCCGGGGAGAACGCGGGCGACAGTGTCGGTGGACGGGTCGGCTGTCTGGGCGAGATCGGCGACGAGGGTTTGGAAGCGGCTGAGACCGGCAGTGAGGGTGCGGCCGAAGCTGGCCTCCTCGTGGTTGAGGACGCGCTCGATTTGGCTTCGACGCTCTCGCAGCTCCGGGTAGTGGTGGCCGAACTGGTCGACGACGACGGCGGCCATGCCGGCGAGGAAGGGTTTGGTGAGGCCGATTTTGCGACCATGACGGACCGCGCGGCGGAGAAGGCGGCGGAGGACGTAGGCCCGGCCCTCGTTGCCGGGGAGGACACCATCGGCGATGAGGAAGGCGCCGCCACGGGAATGGTCGGCGATGACGCGGAGGGCGGCATCGACGTCGGGATCGGCGCCGTAGGTGACGCCGGCGAGGCCGGCGGCGCGCTGGATGATGGGCTGGTAGAGATCGGTGCCGTAGATGGAATCGGCGCGCTGCATGACCATCGTCAGACGCTCAAGGCCCATGCCGGTGTCGACGTTCTGCCGGGGGAGTGGGGCGCGGGAGCCGTCCGCCGATTGGAAGAACTCCATGAAGACGTTGTTCCAGACCTCGAGGTAGCGCTCGCAGTCGCAACCGGGGGCGCAGTTGGGCTCACCGCAGCCGTGCTCTTCGCCACGGTCGAAGTAGATCTCCGAGTCGGGGCCGTTGGGACCGGTGGGGCCGACGGAACCCCACCAATTGTCGGCGAGTTTACCGATCCGCTCCTCGGGGACGCCGATCTGGTCGCGCCAGAGGGCGTAGGCGGTGTCGTCGTCGGGGTGGACGGTTGGATAGAGACGATCGCCGGGGAGGCCGAGGGTTTGGGTCAGGAACTCCCAGGACCAGGCGAGGGATTCGGGCTTGAAGTAATCGCCGACGGAGAAGTTGCCGAGCATAAAGAAGAAGGTGCAATGGCTCTCGTCGCCGACTTCGTCGATGTCGACGGTACGGAAGCATTTCTGGACCGAAACGAGACGGGCGGCGGGTGGTTGCTCCAGCCCCAGGAAATAGGGGGTCATCTGTTGCATGCCGGCGGTGGTGAGGAGGACGGTCGGGTCGTTGTGGGGGACGAGGGAGGAGGAAGGGACCTCGACATGACCGCGGGTGACGAAGAACTCGATGAAGCGGCGCCGGACCTCCTCCGCCGAGATCGGGTCGGGCATACCAGGGATGCCGGCTGGGGTGGGCGCGATGGAACCGGTCATGGGACGGACGACCTCGGGCGCTGACGACTCGACGACACCGGAACGGCGGGACGCGGCAGGCGCGGCTCTCCGAGATTCGGCATCGAATCCGGGGTGTGGGAGGCGATTGTGCCAGACGGGTGGGATGGGTGGCAACCGGGGCGGAGGGGGGCGAGTAGGACGAGGGAGGCGGAGGGGGGTCGCTGCGCTCCCGGGGGGACGAGGTAGGACGAGGGGGCGAGTCGAGGAGTCGAGCAGTCGAGGAGAGACAGGCGCAGCTTCTAGCTGTCGTCTCAGGGCGATGGACGAACGGGGGAGACGGTATACCCTCGCGGTCAGGCCGCCGGCACAGTGCGGACGGCCCCGCGCGCTCAAACCACACGACGCCAGAGGGAGAGAGGGAAGAGGGGAAGACGGAAGGAGGACGACGGGAGGAGGATGCGGGCTGGCGGGGGGGACGCGATACGCGGTTGGCCCAGGGATGGGGCTGGTAGCCGACGACGGGGAGGGACTCGGGGTGACCCGGGTGAGTGCCGGGGGTGCGGATGACGGGGGACCACCCCGAGCAGATTCAGGCACTGCCCAGGCCCGCCCATCTGCCATGGGTGCCGCTTAGAGAGTAGAATATATGTTCTGGTAGAGCTTGTCAAGAGGGTGGGGGAGGCAATCTTGGTATGGTGATTGGGTAGAGGGGCTTGGATAGCACGGGGGATGGCAGACCAGGGTGTCGGCGGACTGAGCGGCGTGCCCGGCGTGGCTTGGCGGGAGTGGCGGAGGGTCGTGCTGAGGTCAGCGTGTCCGAGCCGCTCCGGCACGATCTTGGGGTGGACTCCCTGGGCAAGCAATAGTGTCGCATGGGGACGGTACATGCCGTGAAACCGGAGGCTCGGCAGCTTGCAAGCCGCGGCACGCGGATCGCGATCGGCGGCAGCGACAACTACACCGCCTATGGACTCGCGGCGACGGGCGGCGTGGCGCACGGCTGCGACTGCCTCACCGGCCCCAGCGGCGACGAGGGATGCGCACGCCAGGCGGCCTTCTCCCTCCTCGTCAGTGCCTGCCGCCTGAACGCTGGGTCGCCCGCCACGCCGGCTCTCGTGGTGGCCCGCATGCGCCGCGACGGTTCGCCCGGCGACGGCAAGGACTCTCTCGTCACGCTACGCTTGGATCATTGGCACGACCTAGCGGATGATGTGTCAGCTGTGCGGTTGAACGGTGGCCGCGGCCGCTGACGGGGCCGCTTGACCGAAGACATCGCGGCCCGCGCCCGGATGGCAGCACTCCTCGGCGCACCCGGGAAAGGACGAACCGTAGAGGCACGACAGCAGCGGCGACACCGCGAAGCTGAGCGTCCGCGCCGTCCGCAGCACGCGGCGAGCGGCGCGGACGGGCGGGCCCCTTGACGCCGGCTGCTACTCCTCCCCTGGCCGATCGCGCGGCAGCAATCTGAGGAGGGCGCCAATTGTCAGGGATGACCACATCACCGCGGTGACGCGCTGACGCGGTCCGCGAAGGTGCCACAGACTTTTGGCGACCTACGTGAAGCATTGACCAACAATCGAGCAGATTTCGTTACAGCATTCACTGTGGAGCGTGCACGAGGTTCCCTTCACCTTGCAGCAGCGTGAACCATTGCAGATGCTGCCCGCGGGACAACCGCCTTGAATGCACGCGCCCCCGCAACGCTCAGAGCCACTTGGACAGGCGCACCTGCCACTATTACACTCCAGGCCGGCACAACAGTCGCAAGGAGATGTGCATTCGCCGAAGAAGTCACGGCAACAGCGTGTCTCGGTGTTGCTGCCGCAGATGGTCGACCCGAAAATGTGGCGGTTAAAGCGGCACTCAGCCGTTTGATTGGGATCCTGGCAGCACTCGCCCCTCGTCGTGCAACTGATATTCGAGGCCTTGCAGGTGGCGCGGCAGGTTCCCGCGTCGCAGGCCTGGCCGTTGGGGCATGTCCCGCAGTCCATCGTCCCGCCGCAGGCGTCCGAGGTCAAGCCGCAGCTGGATCCTTGCTCGGCGCACGTCCGCGGCGTGCAGGCACCCGCGCAGGACCCATCCGGCTGGCACACCTCCCCGTCGCAGTCCGTATCGTCGCAGCAGTCGTCATCCGGCAGGCAGGTTGACTGGGCCGCACAGTAGGTCTTGCCACTCGCGCAGCCTCGACACTTCCCCTTCTTCCGGTTGCAATTCTTGGTACAGCAGTCTCCGTCGTGCTTGCACTTCCCGCCCGGCGGCTTACAGCCAGCCGCCTCGACCCCACGTGCCAAGCCCAACGCCGCGGTCAGCGCGCCGAGGACACCTCCCGCCACCGCCTTCGTCGCCCGCCGTCGCGTCCACCGCCCCGCCGCGAGCGAGCGCGTCAGCGCATCAAAGCTGCGATCGTCCATGGTGGTTCCTCCTCTGCCGTGACGAGCCCCTGCCGGAGGCAACAACGGCCGGGGTCACCGAGTCACCCGCACTGCCGCGACCTGTCTCGATCATGACGGCCATGGGTTCCGCGCGCATGGGTAGAATTCCCCATTTCTGTCGACAGCGAGGGGGGTAGAAATACGTAGTCGCGGGCTCGCCGGGCGCCACCGCAGTCGCCATCCCGGTGATGAACGGCGCACGGGGAGATCCGAGGGGCACCACCATCGGATGAGCATGGTATGTCCCGATGCTCCATCTCCCTGAGGGGACGTCGGGTCCGGCGGGACCAGACGCCTGGCGGGAACCGGCCCGAGGTCACGTTCGCGTCGACGATCTGACCGGCTGAGGCACGCACGGTCGTGGGTCCCCGCACGTAGGCCACCGAGTCCGCCGCCCGGTGCGATCCTCCGCTGCCACGACCGCTTCGGCGCCGGCTATCAGCGGATGGCCGGCGGCGGCCGGCTCACGGATTGGTGGGCGGTGCCGCGCCAGCCCATTCGGCGGCACTAGGAGCGTGCCGGGTGAGGAAGCGCGGGCGCCGGGAGATCAAACTGGAGGGCGCGGCGGTGCCAGCCGCGTGGACGCGCGGGTATCAGGCCAGCGGACGCCTCCAGGGTGGCGGACGCCGGCTGGCGACAGCTGAGGTGCGCGGTATAGGATGGGCGGCATCTGAATGTGAGACCACGCATCGTGCGACGGTACGCCTCCCGCCAGCCCCGGCCTGTGGTCACGGGCACTCTTCGCCAGCGAAAGGAACGCCGATGATTGACCCGGGTCGTGACCACCTCGGCGGCTGCCTCATCCGCCGGCAGCGAGCGGCGCCGTCCTCCATCCGGCGCGACCAGGGCCGACGCCTCTCCCGGCGTCGATTCGTGGCGGGCGGGGTCGGACTCGGTGGGGCGACACTCCTCGCCGCCGGCGGCCAGCGTTCGGCCTGGGGGGCAGACGCGACACCAGCGGCGGGGCATGACGACCATGGCGCGGCCACGGCTGGGGCCGACGGCCGTGCCGCCGCCCCAGAGGGGATCGTCGGGATGGCGCCATGGACGTCATCCGACCTTGTCGCGCCTGAGGTACGGCGATCGGTCGACGGGGTCCTCTCGACGACGCTCCGGGTGCAGTACGCCACCAAGGAGGTGGGCGGCTACCGCCTCTTCGTGCGGACCTACGAAGGGACGATTCCTGGTCCCACGTTACGCGTTCAGCCGGGTGACCAGCTCCAGATCGCGCTCATCAACGACCTGCCGCCGAACCGGGACGTGATGCCGCTGGCCGGTGACCTGCCGCACCATTTCAATACGACGAACTTCCACTTCCACGGCTCCCACGTCAGCCCGGGTGGAATCAGCGACAACATCTTCCGCGAGATGGAGCCGGGACAGCGCTACGATATCGCGATCGCGATTCCGCCCACGCACCCACGAGGCACCTACTGGTACCACCCGCATCACCATGGTGGGGCCGACATCCAGATCGCCAGCGGTATGGCCGGCGCGCTGATCGTCGAGGGCGATTTCGCCGACGTCCCGGAGATTGCGAACGCCACGGATCAACTGCTCCTGCTTGGCCAGGGGGTGTTCGATCCGTGGCGGACGGTCGAAAGCTTCGACACGCTGTTTTCCGAGGGCGCGACCCGGTTCTTCACCGTCAACGGTCAGCGGGAACCGATCATCCGGCTGCGCCCAGGTGAGGTGCGGCGCTGGCGGATACTCCATGCCGGGTACCAGGACGACATCTTCTTGGCGCTGGATGGGCACGCGCTCCATCCGATCGCCCGCGACGGCATCGCGCTGCCGCGGATGGACCAGCCAGGGATTTGCCCCTGCGTCGCGGCGGCCGACGACCCGGGCGCCGTCCTGCTGGCGCCGGGGCAGCGCGTCGATGTGCTGGTGCAGGCCGGGGAGCCGGGAACCTACACGCTGCGGGCACTGCCGTTCGACCAGGGATATCCCGCACCGGCGGGCCCGGTAGCGCACGTCGTCGTGGCGGGCGAGCCGCTACCAATGGCGCTGCCGGCCGTGCTCCCCACGGCCCCGTTGCGAACGATCCGCGACGAGGAGCTGACGGGCGCGCGCCAGCTGACCTTCTCGCGGATCGCGCCGGAGGTCGATGCCGCCGGCCAGTGGCAGGAATTCACGTTTCAGATCGACGGTCATGGCTTTGATCCCGACCGGGTCGACCAGGCGGTGAAACTCGGCGCGGTCGAGGAATGGACGGTGACGAATCTGGACGAGCACAACGACCACGTCTTCCATATCCACGTCAACCCGTTCCAGGTGACCAAGGTCAATGGCCAGCCGGTGTCCGAACCAGTCTGGCTGGACACCGTGGTCGTGCCGCACAACGGGAGCGTGACCTTCCGGTCGCGCTTTCTCGACTTCACCGGCAGGTGCGTGCTGCACTGCCACATGATGAACCATGAGGAGCTCGGGATGATGCAGGTCGTCGAGGTCACCGGGGCCGGGTGAGACGCGGAGCCGAATGGGGGAACACGGTGCGCCGCACGCTCGTCGTCTTCGCGGCGACCCCAGTTGGGGAGCACGGCGGTGGAGGTCGGTGTCGCGATGCGTTATTCGTCGGCGGCGGGCGGCAGACCGAGCGCCGCGCGAACCGAGGCGCGGACGTGGATGGCGAGGCGGAGGGCGCGGTCGCCGTCGGCCGGATCGGCGATGGAGTCGGGATAGCGAATGGCGACCGCGAAGGAGGTCAGCCAGAGGAGATCGGACCTACTCGGGCCAAGGTCGGGAAGGACGGGTGCAGCCAATCGGGCGAGGTCCGCCAAGTTGTGGGTTCGGGGAAACTCGATATCGTGATTCTGAAGCATGGCTTTGAGGTACTTCTCCACGATCTGCTGAGCGTGGAAGGAGACGCCTTCCGGAATTGGATCGGCGGGGTCGGCGGCGCGTCGCGCCATACGAACGTCGATTTCGGCTTTGGTGATCCAGCCTCGAGCGGCCTGCGTCGGCTGGGAGGGAGTTCCGGTCTGTTCGTCATCCGTATTCACGATGATCCCGTCCTCCGAGGTGGCGGAACGCGTGAAGAGTGGAACGCCGCGCTCGATGGCGTCCAGGATGAAAAAGTCGCGCTCGGCGAGGCCGATCTTGATCTGCCGAGGCGTGCGAACAGTGGGATGGAGACGGGAGCGAAAGAGCGGGTCGATGGTCTCGCGGATGAGTTCCGCCTGGGCGGTGATGGAGAGCGGAGTCTCCATGACGACCATCAGGTCGACGTCGCTGCTGGGCGTTGGCGCGCCGTAGACGCGGGAGCCGAAGAGGAGGATGCGCTCGGGGTGGAACCGCTCGGCGATCAGGGCGACGGCATCGGCGATCGTCTCACGACGCGGTTCGACCCCCGGTGGGGCAGCGGGGATACGCGCGGCGATCTGAGCGGCGAGCGATGACCGTTGGGTTGGGCGACCGATCATGCGAGCACCGCCTTCCGGAGCCGGCGGGAGGGAGCAGACCGGCTAGGACGAGCGCCGGCGATGGCTAGCGCGCGTCGATGGGGGCGAAGTGTTTGCCGGTGGGGCCGACAAACTCGGATTGAGGCCGAATCAGGCGGTTGTTGGCGACCTGCTCAAGGACGTGGGCGGTCCAGCCGACGGTCCGGGAGACGGCGAAGGTTGGGGTAAACATGTCGCCGGGCAGACCAACGGCGGCGAGGACGGCGGCCGAATAGAACTCGACGTTGGTATAGAGGCGGCGGCCGGGCTTTCGTTCGGCGAGGAGGGCGAGGGCGCGCTCTTCGGTCGTCTTGGAGAGGGCGAAGAAGGCGGGGTCGCTGGCTTGCTCGGCCATGCCACGCAATATCTCGGCGCGGGGGTCCTCCGCTTTATAGACGCGGTGGCCGAAGCCCATCAGACGGGCGTTGGTATCGAGGGCATGGGTCAGCCAGGCTTCGACGTTGTCGACGGACCCAATCTCGTTGAGCATGTCGAGGACCTTCGAGGGAGCGCCGCCATGAAGCGGGCCCTTGAGGGCGCCGACAGCGCCAGTGATCGCCGAGCAGAGGTCGGATTGGGTCGAGGCGATGACGCGAGCGGTGAAGGTCGAGGCGTTCATGCCATGGTCGGCGAGGAGGACGAGGTAGACGTCGAGCGGACGCCAGTGACGGGGCTCCGGCTCACGGTCGAAGAGCTGATACAGGTAACTCTGGGCGGTGTTGAGATCAGGGCGGGGCGGGATCGGGTCCTGTCCCTGGCGGAGGCGGAAAAAGGCGGCCAGGATGCTCGGGACACGGGCGGCGAGGGCGATCGCCTCATCGAGGTCGGGACTCTCGTCGAAAAGACCGTGAGCGGAGGCGCCGAGGGCGGAAACGCCGGTCCGGAGAGCGTCCATCGGCGCGGCGTCCGCGGGCAGGGCGCGCAGCGTGGCGAGCACCGGCTCCGGCAGGTCACGGTTGGCGCCGAGCCGCTGGCGGAGATCATCGAGCTGCCGGCGATCCGGGAGGCGGCCGTTCCAGAGGAGAAAGGCGACCTCCTCGAAGGAGGCCTTCCCAGCCAGCTCATGGATGTCGTAGCCGCGATAGACGAGGCGACCTTCTTCACCGAAGACGTGGCTGAGGGCGGTCGCGGCGGCGACGACCCCTTCGAGACCCTCCGGTTTCGGGAGGGCGGTATCCGCGATCTCCGCCTCGGTACCGTTTGAACCGCTCATCTGGTTACGCTCCTGGTTGGGGTGGGCTGGTTGCCAACTCCTGGTCGTTGAGCGCCTCGATCCCGTAGCGCCAGCCGGGCGCGGCGAGAACAGGCAAGCCATCCGCTGAGGTGCCGGCGGCCCGGAGCCTCTGGCCGGCGAGGCGATCGCCTAACGGCGCTGGCGAGGGCGACAGACGCCACGGTCGCGGCTCCGGACTGCCGTAACGGCCTCGCGGGCGCCGCGGCGCGCGACCACGTGTCCGAATCGTAGCACGTCCCCGGCGGACCGGGTCAGGCGCCCACGCGAGGAAGCGATTGACGGGGCAACGGATATTTGGTGGGACGAACGGGCAGCGTCCGCGCTGACCAGTCGAGGTGGATTGAGGATAGGGATAGGCGAATGCCCCTGACGATGGTACTGTACGATCAGGTTTGTAGAGACCATTCATCCCGGTAACGCATCGCGAGGTGGTGGCCCCAGGCCAGAACGATGCGGCATTGAGACCGCGTCGTGACGCGTGCGGGTGCGACCGACAGGCAGCACGGCCGACGCAACCGGGGACCGGGGAGAGGGACGGCGCGATGGTCGGCGAGAAACGCAAGGGCGGTGCGGCCCGGAGACGGCGGTCCAGCGGCGACGGGTGGGCGTTGACGTGGGTTGCGCTGGCGCTCGCTCTGCTGCTAACGCTGGGCGCTCCACCGACGGTGTTGGGGCAGCGCGGACCGCTGCGTGACGGCGAAAGCGCCGCGGTCGACCCGGGGGCGGCGCCGTCCGCGCGCGCGGCCGAGGCGACAACCAGCGCGGCCGATGCCCAGGGGAGGGCCGAGCAGGAGGGAGGGGCGGACCGCGGGGATGCTGGCGGTGGACTGGAGAAGGCGGGGTCGACGCAGCGAGACGGGGCAGCCGTCGGACCGAACGCGCCGGGGAGCATGAAGACGCCGACGCCCGGAGGGAGCGTTCGGGCCCAGGGGCGCGCGGCGGCGGTCGATCCTGGCGACGGAGCGGGCGACGCGACCAAGGGAGGGAACACCAAGGGGGCGGTGGATGAGACGGCGAACGCCACGCCGGGTCGGATTGGACACGATCGGTCGGGGGCTCGGGTTTGGCCGCTCCCGGTGGGGCAGTTTCAGTTCACGCAGCCGTTCGGCTGTGTGCCCCAACTAAACGGCTTCTACAGCGCGGCGGCGGGGTGCCCGGCGAGCGCCCCGGTCTTCCACACGGGGATCGATCTGGCGGCATCGCAGGGCACCCGCTTTTATGCGGCGGCCTCCGGCTGGGTGACGCAAGCTGGGCTCGATCGGGACGTCGGACTGGCGAATACGCGCATTCTGATTCAACACGACGGCCCGAACGACGCGTTCGCGACCGAGTATCTGCACTGGATCACGGCCTACGTCAAGCCGGGGCAATATGTTCACGCCGGTCAACCAATCGGAGAGGTTGGCTCAGTGGGATATTCGACGGGTCCGCATCTGCACTTCGGGGTGGTCGATCTCGGGTCGGGTGAGACGATCGATCCAACATCCTGGTTGCCGCGCGACCGTGCGACCGGCGCGTATCTGGCGTTACCACGCGATAGCCGCCGGATCACCTTCGACAATGTCAGCAAGCCGATACCGGACTACGCCGATCCCGCGCCGCCCGCCCCGCCGCGCCGGGAGCGGGTGCCGAAGCGTCCACCGGCCGCCGACGCGGCGCCTGAGGGCGCGGCTCAGCGGACCAAGAAAACTGGAGACCGATCCTCTCAGAAGACCCCCTCCGATACGACCGACGAGGGAGCCGCGGGTAACCCCGGAGACGCGACAGCGCCCCGACGCGATGGCCCCAAGTCCGGGCAGGAGGGGAGCAAAGCGCCGGCGCAGGATTCGCCACCGGCGCCTGACCAGCCTGCGGGCGGGGAGACTGCAGGGGGTGCCAACGACGGCCGGAAGAGCCAGAGCGGGGAGCCGGCAAAGCCCGCGCGGGATGGGAACGGCGACCAGGCTCCGAGCGACGAGGGGAGCGGCGGAGGGGATCAGACGGGCGACGCGGGAGGCGGGGGCAAGGAGACAGGAAGGACCAACCAGGGCGGCGCCAACGGCGGCGGGCAGGATCGGAGTGCGGGGAGTGGCCGGGGCGATGGCGGGAGGAAGGACGCGGCCGGCAACCAGGACGGCAGGAGCCGCGATGGCGCGGGGCAGGATCGCACTCCCAAGGAGGGAGATACGAAGGACGGCGAGCAGACCGCCAAGGACGAGGGGTAGCCGGCACGGTCAGTTCCTGGCAACCCGCGCTGGACATCAGCCGAAGGCCGGTTGAGGGGCGGTGCTGGTGGTCCGTCAACGCAGCTGGGGATGGGCGACGCATGCGTCGCCCCTACGACCCAGGGATCGCGGGTCATCTGGGGGAGTCCCTAGGAGGGATCCGGCGGGGGGAGCGGATGGTCGAACAGTGAGCGGTACTGATCGGTGAGGTAGGCGCGCACGCGAGGGAGCTCGCTCGCCAACTGGTCGAGGGCGGCACGGAGGGTTTGTAATTCCTGGGGGGTGGGTTTGGGCCGCAGGTTCGGGTAGACAGAGCGGGTGAGCAGCCCGCGAAGGGTGGTGACGAAGGCGCCGACGGCGTCGGCGACGGGGTCAGCGAGCTGGAGCCGCTGGGCGTTGAAGTAATCGGCAAAGGCGAAGGCGCGCTCCCCGACGTCTTTCCAGTTCTCCCAGACGAGCGCCTCGGCGAGGAACTCAGCGGGTGGAGCGTAGGGCTCGCCCGGGAGCAAGATGGGATTGGTGACGGCGGCGACGGCGGCTTCGAGCCGGGCGAGGCGGGCATAGAGCTCGCCGGTGACTTCTGCCTGGCGTTCCTCGCGGCGGTCGCGGGCAACACGCGCCTCCCGGGCGCCGAGCGCGGTCTCGCGGGCGGTCAGCGCCGCAAGGAGCTCGGCGCGCAGGCGATCCCAGGCGGCGGCCTGGCCAGCGGCAAAGGCGGCACGCCATTCGCGGGACGCGTCATCACGGGAGGCAACTTCCTGGCTGAAGCCTACGACAAGCTCGCGAAGCCGGCGTCCCTCGGCCTCGATGTGGTCCCGCAGTTGAATCTCCATGGCCGGCGCCTCCGCCTCGATGGACGGGGTGGCGGGAGGAGCCGTGACGACGACGACCGAATCGGGCCGGTCGGCGGCGAGGCGCTCGACCGCGCGATCAGCCGGGACCGGGGTGTTCGGCCGCAGGCGGAGACGGCGCGGTACGGCCCAGTCTGGCAGCGTGGGTGGCGACCAGACGCCAGCGCCGCGAGCGACGACGGCGGCGGTGCCACCGACGATCGCGACAATGAGCAGAATGATGATGAACGCGAAAGGATCCACGGTTCGATCCGTCCTGGCGCGGGTGCGAGGCGACCGGACATGACCGGCCGCACGAGGTGACTATAGCCGGGACGTGGAATTGATGCCGCACGGGACGCGCGGTCGCGGAGGTTTCCGGGGACTCGCCGGGGCGTCACCGACCGCGGCAGCCGCAATCAGTCATCGGCTGGGCCGATCGCTCAGCTCGCGCCGCCGGTGACCTCCGACGCCATCCACACCGATGTGGCGGGAGCGAAGGATGGCGAGCTATTCCCAGCGGATACCGCAGACGAGGGCGTGCCCTTCGGCATCGGTCCAGCGACGCAGCTCGGCCAGCTCGTCGGCGTCGACGACGAATTGGATCGAGCAGCCGGGGCAGACGACGGCGTAGCAGCAGTCGCCGCGGCTTTCGCACCATTCGACCACCATGCCGAAGTCGCGACAGTTCGCACCGTCGCCGCCCCCGCAGAGGTGAAAAATGATGTCGCGGACGGTCGGGCTGAGAATGTCGGCGCCGGGTAAGGCGTCGAGATGAATGAGGTCGGTCATGGCGGATCCTCCTAGCGGAGCGAGTCGACGCCTGCTGAATCGACCGAGTGGACGCGTAGCATAGCAGACAGAGGCGGGTCTGGTGAAGGAGCGGGGTGCGGACGCCGATCAAGACGCGCTCCCACGTCCAGGGGGATGTGTGGGCCAGGCGCGGGACGGGAGCGGCGCCGCGGGAGACCGACCAGGCGGCAACTCAGGATTGGGCTCCGGGGTTGGCGTTGAAAGCCGCCACGAGCGGCGGGGAACGGCCGGTGGCGAACACGAGCAACGGGGTGGTGCGGTCGGTCGTGGCGATGGTGAGAGGATGATCCACAAGGCGGCGGCGATGCTCTTGGGCACCGGCGAGATGGGTTGCGGGTTCTTCGGATCACACTCGGTCGCTTTTTAATCTGTCCTTCATTCTCTTTAATCTGTCTTTCATATTGGACACGTACTATCCCTTATACGCGGTTTGCGACAATAGGGCGCGACGGTGATCGGAGCCAGGCTCAGGTCAGCGGGGCAGCGGCCCGTTCAGCGCGGTGGGGAATCAGTTCGCGGCGAGGTCGCCGCGAGCGGGAGCGCGGATGTTCGCGCTCGGGCGGGTACCATAGGAGCGATTACGATGAGAGACGGCGTCGCTCGAGCGGTCTTGGTAGGGATGGTCGCCATCGTGGGTGCCGGCTGGACGGTGCCGGTAGCGGCCAACCACTCCTGGAATGGCTACCATTGGTCGCGGCATGGGCCGGCGCGCGTGGTCGATCTTGGGAACAACGTCTCGGGCGATTGGGCCGATTTCCTCGGACCCGTCAGTGATGACTGGAGCAGTAATGCGGCTGCGGCAAGCTTCATCAAGACGCAGGTTGTCTCGGGGCAATCGAACCCAGGACGTTGTCCGGCGACGGCGGGGCGCGTGGAAGTCTGCAACGCCGACTATGGTTCAACGAGCTGGCTCGGGCTAGCGACCGTTTGGACGCACGGCAAGCATATTTATCAGGGAACGGTCAAGCTCAACGATCGCTACGTGGCGTCGCTGCTCGACGACAATCCCGGTTTGCCGGTATCGGATGTCTCCTCGCGTGAGCGTCACGCGTTGTGCCAGGAGGTTGGGCACACGCTCGGCCTCGGTCACGCAACGGGGGTGACGTGCATGGATGACAAGAATGGGCTTGACAACCCGCTGTACGTCGGGCCGAACGCGCATGATTATGACCAACTAAGCAGGTCGAGGTAAGTCATGCGTAGATTCGCGAAGCTTGCGGGCGCGGTGGGCCAGGGCGGTCTCGACGGCGGTTTGGAGGGCGGTGTCGGTCCGGTGGCTACGCTCCGGCAGGTCCTGGTA
>JAABUS010004541.1_pt1 | contig 19802 bp, 14 predicted proteins | sample 5560161 | NCBI WGS metagenome assembly JAABUS01 (sample SAMN10711885, study PRJNA513376) | rock metagenome | isolation source: Antarctica rocks | place: Antarctica: Victoria Land, Trio Nunatak nord | collected 2016-01-04 | reverse complement strand
GCCGGGGCGAGCAGCCAGCGGCCGTGCGACTCGTCGCCCAGCAGCGCCGCGAAGCAGGCCGGCGAGTCGAACCGCGGCAGGCACAGCCAGTCGATCGAGCCGTCCTTGCCGACCAGCGCCGCGGTCGATCGAGCCGTCCTTGCCGACCAGCGCCGCGGTCTGCGTGTCGCCGATGAGCGCGTAGTCCTCTATCCGGAGCGCCATGGGGGTGCTGTTCCCATGAACGCGCCCGCTCAAGCTGCCCGGCGCTAGATCTTGTGGCGCTGCAGCAGCTTCTTGCCGATCACCATGCGCTGGATCTCCGAGGTCCCCTCGCCGATCAGCAGCAGCGGCGCGTCGCGGTAGAGGCGCTCGATCTCGTACTCCTTGGAGTAGCCGTAGCCGCCGTGGATCCGGAAGCAGTCCTCGACGACCTCCTTGCCGGTCTCGGAGGCGAACAGCTTCGCCATGCCGGCCTCGAGGTCCGAGCGCTCGCCGGCGTCCTTCATGCGGGCGGCCTTCATGGTCAGCAGGCGGGCGGCCTCGACCTTGGTCGCCATGTCGGCGAGCTTGAACTGGATCGCCTGGTGCTCGGCGATCTGCTTGCCGAACGTCTTGCGCTCCTGGGCGTAGCGCAGGCCCAGCTCGAGCGCGCGCTGGGCGATGCCGACGCCGCGGGCGGCGACGTTCACACGGCCGACCTCGAGCGCGTCCATCATCTGGACGAAGCCCTTGCCGAGCCCCGCCTCCTCCCCGCCGAGGACCATGCCGGCGGGGCAGCGGTAGCCGTCGAACACCAGCTCGGTCGACTCGACGCCCTTGTAGCCCATCTTCCTGATCTTGGGCGGGACGGTCAGGCCGGGGTTCTCCGCCGCGCCCGGCTCCTTCTCGCAGATCAGGCACGTCATCCCCTTGTGGGGCGGGCTGGCCTCGCGGTCGGTCTTGACGAGCACGAAGACGACGCCCGACATGAGCCCGTTGGTGACCCACATCTTCTGGCCGTTGACCTCGTAGTCGCCGTCGGCGGTCTTCGTGGCGCTGGTCTTGATCGCCTGGACGTCCGAGCCGAGCTCGGGCTCGGAGAGCGAGAACGCGGCGCGGATCTCGCCGGTGGCCATGCGCGGGAGGAGCTTCTCCCGCTGCTCGTCGGTGCCGAACTTCATCAGCAGGTAGGAGCCGATGAAGTGGGTGTTGACCACGCCGGAGATCGAGATCCAGCCGCGGCTGAGCTCCTCGACGATCATCGTGTAGGTCGAGAGGTCCAGCCCCATCCCGCCGTACTCCTCGGGGATCGTCACCCCGAACAGGCCCAGCTCCTTCATCTGCTCGACGATCGGCTCCGGGTACTCGTCGGCGCCGTCGTAGTGCTCGGCCTTGGGGATGATCTGCTCGTCGACGAACTGGCGGACCATCTCGATGATCGCCTTCTGCTCGTCGGTCTTCTCATAGAACGGGGTGGCGACGGCCATGAGTCTCGGTCCTCGTGGTGGCGGAGCAGCGGAGGAGGCGAGCATACCCCCGTGCAGCGCGCCGACCCGCCGGTTCGGCGCCGATCGGGCCGCGTGCGGGGTCAGTCGTCGTAGCCGCCGCCGCGGCCATGGCCGCCGCCATCGGGCCCTGGGTCGTGGCCGCCGCCGCGGCCATGGCCGCCACCGTCGGGCCCTGGGTCGTGGCCGCCACGGACGTGGGAGCCGCGCCGCGCGGTTGCGGCGCGCCGCCTTGGCCGCCCTTGCCGCCCGAGCCGCCCGAACCACCGCTGCCGCCTTGGCCGCCCTGGCCGCCCGAGCCGTCGCTCCCACGCGTGCCGCCGCCGCCACGCGGGCCACCGCTGCCGCCCGCACCGCCGTTGCCGCCCGAGCCAAGCGACACGCGGCGGAGAGGCCGAGTCCTGGGAGCACCGATCGGATGCCGGCATCCTACGGAGGCCGACGGCGACCGACGCGTAGGCTCCGCGCCCGTGAACTTCGCCCGGGACGTCGTCGAGGCTGCGCCGCCGGACCGGCTCGCGCTCGTCGCCCTGGGCCGCGACGGCAGCCGGCGCGAATGGCACATGGGCGAGGTCGCGCGCTGCGCCCGGACGCTCGCGTTCCAGCTCGCCGAGCGCGGGGTCGGGCGGGGGGACGTGGTGCTCACGCTGCTGGGCAACCAGCCGGAGTGGGTGATCACGATGGTCGCCTGCTTCCGCCAGGGCCATGTCGTGCTTCCCTGCACCGAGCAGCTCCGGGCCAAGGACCTGCGGCTGCGCCTCGACGTGGCGCAGCCCGCCCTCGTCGTCGCCGACGAGCGCAACGCCGCCGCGCTGGGCGAAGCGGGCTGGGACGGCCCGACGATCTGGGCACCGTGGGGCGCGTGGCCGGCGCGCGACGCGCCGGAGCACGCGGACCTCGCGGCCGACGACCCGTGCCTGATCACGTTCACGTCCGGGACGGCGGGCGAGCCCAAGGCGGTGGTGCACGGCCAGCGCTACCTCGCCGGCCAGCGCCTCCAGGCCGAGCACTGGCTCGACGCGCGACCGGGTGAGCTCGTGTGGTGCACGGCCGCGTCGGGCTGGTCGAAGTCGGCTCGCAACGTGTTCATCGCTCCGTGGCTGTGCGGCGCGGCCGCGCTGCTGCACGACGCCCGCTTCGACCCGCACGAGCGGCTGGAGCTGCTGGCGCGCGAGCGCGTCGCCGTCCTCTGCATGGCCCCCACGGAGTACCGCGTGATCGCCAAGCGCGCCGCACCGCGCGGCGCGCCGGCGCTGCGCGGCCTCGTCGCCGCCGGCGAGGCGCTCGACCCGGGCGTGCTCGGCGCCTGGCACGACGCCACCGGCCTGTGGATCCGCGACGGCTACGGCCAGACGGAGACCGGCCAGCTGACCGGGATGCCGCTTGGGCAGCCGGCCCGACCGGGCTCGATGGGGCGTCCGCTGCCGGGCGTGCGGCTCGACGTCGTGGACGGCGAGCTGGTGCTCGATCCCGCCACCGACCCGACGTTCTTCCTGGGCTACCTCGCCGCCGAGCCGCCGCCGCCCGGCCCGTGGCGGACCGGCGACCGGGTGCACGCCGACGAGGACGGGTTCCTGCACTTCGAGGGCCGCACCGACGACGTGATCATCTCCGCCGGCTACCGGATCGGCCCGTTCGAGGTCGAGTCGGCGCTGGCCGCCCACCCGGCGGTGGCCGAGGCCGCGGTCATCGCCGCGCCCGACGAGGAGCGCGGCAGCGTGGTCCGCGCGGTCGTGGTGCTGCGCGACGGCCACGCCCCCTCGCCGGCGCTCGCGCGCGAGCTGCAGGAGCACGTCAAGACCGAGACGGCGCCCTACAAGTACCCGCGGATCGTCGACTTCGCAGACGCGCTGCCCCGCACGCCGAGCGGCAAGGTCCGCCGCGCGGCGCTGCGCTGAGCGCAGCGCAGACACGGGATAACCGCACCCCGGGCGACGGTACGATCGCCGCATGACCACCACGCCCGCCGTGACCGCCATCGACCCCGCGCGCGTCGCCGCGCTGACCGGGCGGGAGAAGGCGACGCTGGTGGAGCGCACGCGCCGCTCCGGCGAGTACTTCGCACGCGCGAGCGAGGTCATGCCGGGCGGCGTGCCGTCGCAGTTCCAGCGCAGCGACCCGTGGCCGGTCTACATCGAGCGCGGCGAGGGCGCGAAGGTCTGGGACGTCGACGGCAACGAGTACCTCGACTTCCACAACGGCTTCGGCGTCATGTGCGTCGGCCACGCCAACCCGACCATCGCCGCCGCCGTCAAGGCGCGGATGGACGACGGCACCCACTTCGCCGCCCCGACCGAGGGCTCGATCGTCGTCGCCGAGGAGCTGCGGCGCCGCTGGGGCCTGCCGAGCTGGCGCTTCACCAACTCCGGCACGGAATCCACGATGGACGCGATCCACCTCGCCCGCGGGGCCACGGGGCGGGACATCATCGTCAAGATCGAGGGCAGCTACCACGGCCACCACGACGCCGTGATGGTCTCCGTCAAGCCGCCGGCGGAGCTGATGGGCGAGCGCGAGCGCCCCACCGCGGTGCCGTACGGCCTCGGCTACCCGTCGACCACTGCGTCGCAGACCCAGCCGGTCCCGTTCAACGACGCCGAGATCCTCGAGCGGGTCCTCACCGAGCTCGACGGCCAGGTGGCCGGCGTGATCCTCGAGCCGGCGATGATGAACATCAACATCGTGCCCCCGCTGCCGGGCTACCTGGAGCGCGTGCGGGAGCTGGCCAGCGCCCACGGGGTGGTGCTGATCTTCGACGAGGTCAAGACCGGTGCGGCGGTGGCGCCGGGCGGAGCCACCGAGCTGTTCGGCGTGACCCCCGACGTCGTCTGCCTCGCCAAGGCGATCTGCGGCGGCCTGCCCGGCGGCGCGGTCGGCATGACCGAGGCGCTCGGCGCGCTCGTCGCCGACGGGCGCGTGCGCCAGCAGGGCACGTTCAACGGCAACCCGCTCGTGATGGCCGCCGCCCAGGCCGCGCTGCTCGAGGTCCTCACCCCCGCCGCCTACGCCCGGCTGCACAAGGCCAACGACGACCTGATGGCCGGCTGCGACCGCGTGATCGCCGAGTACGGCCTGCCGGCCCACACGGTCGGGATGGGCTCCAAGGGGTGCGTGGTGATGGCGTCCGAGCCGATCCGCGAATACCGCGACTACCTGACGCGGATCCACCACCCGCTGACCGAGCTCGCCTGGCTCTACCACATGAACCGCGGCGTCTTCATGACGCCGGGCGTCGACGAGCAGTGGACGCTCTCGGTCCTGCACGCCGACGCCGACCTGCAGCGCTACGTGGACGTCTTCGAGACGTTCGCGCGCGACGTGACCGCGGGGTCGTAGCCCGGCGCCGGGCCGCGCCCCGCCGCCTCGGCGGCCAGCAGCCGCAGCTCGGCCAGCGCGGCGGGCAGCGCGTGCGTGCGGCGGTCGGAGAACAGCTCCACGAGCCACGCCGTCCCGTCCGGCGCGAGCGCGGCGGCGGCGGTCACCGCGGTGAAACCCCACTCCGCGAGCAGGGCCCGCTCGCGCGCGTCGGCGCCCTCGTCGCTCGCGTCGAGCGCGAACCCGCCGCCGCGCTGCACGATCTCCGCCGTGAGCGGGTAGTCGGCGAGCGCGTAGGCCTCGTCCTCGACGCTGAAGCGGACGTCGGGCGCCTCGGGGTCGTAGCGGTCCCGGCGCTCTGACCCGCGCACGGTCCGGACCTGCGGAGAGCCCGGCGTCCGGCGGGAGACCGCCCACCTGGCGGCGTCGAACGCCTCGGCGAACGCGCCGGCGACCGCCTCCAGCCGGGCCAGCTCGCCCGCGCCGTCCAGCTCCCCGTCGAGCAGCTCGAGCACGAAGCGCACCAGCGCCTCGCGCTCGTGCGGGCCGGCGTCGCGGAAGCGCCGGCGCGACCACGACTCGCGCCCCGGGACCGCCGGCGTCGGGATGCCGGCCTCCGCGACGAACAGCTTGCCGCCGCCGACGCGCTTGGCGGCGTACTGCGCGGCGTCGGCGGCGCGGAAGAGGTCCGAGGATCGCGGGTGCTCCTCGTCGAGGCACGCGATCCCGGACGAGAGCGTGAGCGGGCCCCCGGGCACGGCGGCCAGGCGGTGGGCGGCGTCGCGCGCCACCGCGCGGGCCGACTCCGGGCCCCAGCCCTCCATCAGCACGCAGAACTCGTCGCCGCCGAGCCGGCTGGTGAACGAGCCGGGGAACGCCTCCGCCGCCTCGGCCAGGGCCTGGCCGGCGGCCACGAGGGCGCGATCGCCGGCATCGTGGCCGTGGCGGTCGTTGACGTCCTTGAGCCCGTCGAGGTCGCAGAACAGCAGCGCCAGCTCGCCGGCGGCCGCGTGTGCGCGCGCGACCGCCTCCTCCAGGCGCTCGTCGAGCGCGCGCCGGTTGGGCAGCCGCGTGAGCGGGTCCTGGTAGGCCAGCGACTCCAGCCGCGAGAACAGCTCGGCGCGGCCGATCGCGGTCGCCACCTGGGCGCACAGCGCCTCCGCGAAGCGCACGTGCGACGCGGTGAACGGCGGGGCGCCCGCTGGCGAGTAGGCCTCCAGCACGCCCCACACCTCGTGCCCGAACCGGATCGGCGCCGCGAGCGCCGAGCCGCGCCCGATGTGCAGCAGGAACTCGCGCTCCTCGTCGGGCAGCCCGAGGTGGTCGAGCGCGATCACGTACGGCTGCCCGCGCTCCACCAGCATCCGGTCGAGCGCCGTCAGCGCCCACGTCTCGTCGGCGGGCCGCGCTTCCTCGCCGGGGTTGAGCTCGCCCGCGTTGACGAGCGTGCGCATGTGGTCGTGCGCGGGCTCCCAGCGGCTGATCGAGATGCCCGCCGCGCGCAACACGCGGCAGGCCTCCTCGCCGACCGCGTCGAGCACCTCCTCGAACCGGTGCGCCCCCGCGACCGTGCTCGACACCCTGATCAGCGCGCGCAGCTCGGCCTCGAGCGGGCGATCGGGTCGCGGGCTGGGAAGCCGCGCCTCCTCGGCGCGCGCGCTGCCGGACGGCTCGACGACCGGGCTGCCGTCGCGGTCGATCACCCGCACGAGCGCGCCGACGGTGGTCGGGCAGAACTGGGTGCCGGTGTGGCGCTCCAGCTCGGCGCGCGCCTCGTGCGGCGTCAGCGCGCGACGATACGGACGGTCGGAGGTCATCGCGTGCCAGGCGTCGCAGACGAAGCAGATGCGGCTGGCGAGCGGGACCGCGTCGCCCGCGAGCCCGTCCGGGTAGCCCGCGCCGTCCCAGCGCTCGTGCTCGGCGCGGACGGCCGGGGCGAGGTGGGAGAGCGGCCCGATGGCGCTCACGATCTGCGCCCCGATCGCGGGGTGCTCGCGCATGACGTCCCACTCGGGGCCGGTCAGGCGCCCGGGCTTCTGCAGGATCGCGTCGGGCACGCCGACCTTGCCGATGTCGTGCAGCAGCGCGACCTGCCCGACGGAGGTGGCCTGATCGCCGTCCATCCCCAGCTCCGCGGCGACCTCGAGCGCCAGCTCGAGCACCGCCTCGGAGTGCGCGGCCGTGTAGTTCTCGCGCGCGTTGAGCGCCTCCAGCAGCGCCTGGCCGGCGGCGGCCTCGACCTCGGCGCGACGGTGCTCCATCGCGCCTTCGGCGGCGGACAGGCGCTCGGCGACCATGCGGGCCAGCACGTCGAGGTAGCGCAGGTCGCGCTCGCCGAGCTGCGGCTGGGGCTCGCGGCTCAGGCAGCACAGCGACCCGTACAGCGAGCCGTCGGGCCGGCGCACGGGCACGCCCGCGTAGGCCCGGATGCCGGTGAGGGCCACGAACGGATGCTCGGCGGCCTGGGGCAGCGCGGCGGCGTCGGTGACGAGCTGCGGCGCCTCGCCGGCGACCATCGCGTGGCACCAGGAGTGCTCCCGCGGCAGCGTGAAGCCGGCGGTCACGCCGTGATAGGCGGCGGTGTCGCCGTCGACCGCGCGCAGCACCAGCTCGGACTCGTGCAGCTCGGACAGGTACGCGAGCTCCATCCCCAGCACCTCGCGCGCAGCGGCGAGCAACCCCTCCATCGGAGTGATATCGGCGTGCGCCGCCGCGTCGTGAGCTTCGGGGGGGTTCACGCTACGTCCGTCCTCCGTGGCGTCATTCCAGCGGCTGGGCGGCGTAGCCGCAGTCCCGCATCGCGGTCAGCACCCGGTCGGCGTGCTCGCGGCCGCGCGTCTCGAGCACCAGCTCCACCGCCGTCTCGCGCACATGCAGGTCGAGGCCCTCGCGCACGTGCGACACGTCGACGATGTTCCCGCCCGCGTCGGCGACGCAGCGCACCAGCCCGGCGAGCGCCCCGGGACGGTCCGGGACGCGGGTGAGCACCACCAGGCGCCGGCCGGCGAGCGTCTCGTGCCGGCGCGCGATCGAGAGCAGCAGGCCCGGGTCGACGTTGCCGCCGGACAGGATCGCGACCGTCGTCCCGTGCGTGGCGGGCGCCACCTGCCCGCCGAGCAGGGCCGCCACGCCGACCGCCCCGGCGCCCTCGACCACGAGCTTGCAGCGCTCGAGCAGCACGACCATCGCCTCGGCGGCGTCCTCGTCGTCGACCACCGCCATGCCGTCCAGCCACGCGCCGAGCAGGGCGAGCGTGAGGTCGCCCGGGCGCTTGACCGCGATCCCGTCGGCGATCGTCAGCGCCGAGGAGGCCGGCAGCGGCTTGCCGGCCTCCAGCGAGGCGGGAAAGGGCGCGCAGGCGGCGACCTGCACGCCGACGACCTCCACCTCCGGCCGGGCGGACTTGACGGCGATGGCGATCCCGGCGGCGAGCCCGCCGCCGCCGACCGGCACGACGACCTTGGCGAGGTCCGGCACGTCCTCGAGCAGCTCGAGCCCGAGCGAGCCCTGCCCCGCGACGATGTCCGGGTCGTCGAACGGGTGCACGAACGCCAGTCCGCCCTCCTGCGCGCGCTCCTTGGCCGCCGCGAGGCACTCGTCGAGCGAGGCGCCGCCGACGTGGACCGTCGCGCCCTGGCCGCGGGCCGCCTCCGTCTTGGAGATCGGCGCGTCGGCCGGCACGAACACCTCGCAGCGCACGCCGCGGGCGGCCGCCGCCGCGGCCAGCCCTTGCGCGTGGTTGCCCGCGGACGCCGCCACGACGCCGTCGGCGGTGCCAGCCGCGCCCAGCGCGGCGAGCTTGGCCGACGCACCCCGCACCTTGAACGAGCCGGTGCGCTGGAGGTTCTCGGCCTTGAGCGCCACGATGCCGCCCGCGCGCTCGGAGATCGTGCGCGTGGAGAGCACCGGCGTGCGCCGGGCGACCAGCTCCACCTCGGGCCGGGCCGCTTCGATGTCGGCGGCGGTGACGCGCTCAGTCCGGGACGGCAAGGATCGCGTCGATCTCGACGTCGGCGCCGAGCGGGAGCGACGCGACGCCGATCGTGCTGCGGGCGGGGGGCGCGTCGCCGAAGTAGCTGCCATAGGCCTCGTTGACCGTCTTGAACGTCGCCATGTCGGTCACGTAGATGCCACAGCGCACGGCGTCCTCGAGCGACGCGCCCGCCGCCGCCGCCACCACGCCGAGGTTCTCCAGGCAGCGCTTCGTCTGCGCGCCGATGTCGCCCTCCACGAGCAGTCCGGTGGCCGGATCGATGGGCGTCTGCCCGGACAGGAAGATGAGCCCGGCGCTCTTGACGGCGTGGGAGTAGGGGCCGGCCGCCTTCGGGGCGCCGACCGCCGTGACTGTTTCGCGATGATGGGACATGGAAAGGCACTCTAATCAAGGCGCTCGCACGAGCTTGCGAGTGCGAGTAAGCCGCACACCGATCGCTCGCACGAGCTTGCGAGTGCGAGTAAGCCGCACACCGATCGCTCGCACGAGCTTGCGAGAGCGAGCAAGCCGCACACCTATGTCCAATCGTCTGGCCTCAGAGACCTCGCCCTATCTCCTCCAGCACGCGGAGAACCCGGTCGACTGGTACGCGTGGGGCGAGGAGGCGCTCGAGCGCGCCCGGGCGGAGAATCGGCCGATCCTTGTGTCGATCGGCTACGCGGCCTGCCACTGGTGCCACGTGATGGAGCGCGAGTCCTTCGAGGACCCCGAGGTCGCGGCCCTGATGAACGAGCGCTTCGTGTGCATCAAGGTCGACCGCGAGGAGCGCCCGGACATCGACGCGATCTACATGGACGCCGTCCAGGCCATGACCGGCCACGGCGGCTGGCCCCTGAACGCGTTCCTGACGCCCGAGGGCGTGCCGTTCTTCGCCGGCACGTACTGGCCGCCGGAGGCGGCGCACGGGATGCCCGCCTGGTCGCAGGTGGTGGTCGGCGTCGCGAACGCGTGGCGCGAGCAGCGCGCCGAGATCGAAGAGACGGGGCGACGCATCCTGCCGCGACTGGCGGGCGCCGCGCGCATGCCCCCGACCGAGGGTGACCTCGATCCCGCCGGCCTGGACGCCGCGGTGGCGGCGCTGCAGCGCGGCTACGACGCCCAGCACGGCGGCTTCTCCGCGAGCGCCCCCAAGTTCCCGGCCGCATCGACGATCGAGTTCCTGCTCGGCCGCGGCGAGCGCAAGATGGCGCTGCACACGCTGCGCGCGATGGCCACCGGGGCGATGTACGACCAGATCGGCGGCGGCTTCGCGCGCTACTCGGTCGACGCCCGCTGGGTGATCCCGCACTTCGAGAAGATGCTCTACGACAACGCGCTGCTCGCGCGCGCCTACCTGCACGGCTTCCAGGTGTCGGGCGAGCCGTTCTTCGCGCGCGTGTGCACCGAGACGCTCGACTGGGCGCTGCGCGACCTGCGCCTCGAGGAGGGCGGCTTCGCGTCCTCGCTCGATGCCGACTCCGAGGGCGAGGAGGGGCGCTTCTACGTGTGGACGCCGGACGAGGTCCGCGCCGCGCTGGGCGACGACGACCTGGCCGAGGCCGCGCTCGCGCACTTCGGCCTGATCGGGCCGCCCAACTTCGAGGGCCGCTGGGCGCCGGTGCGCGCGACCGCGGATCCCGACCGGCTCGACGAGATCAAGGCGCGGCTGCGCGCCGCGCGCGAGCAGCGGGCGTGGCCGGCGCTCGACGACAAGCGGCTGACCGCCTGGAACGCGCTGATGATCTCGGCGCTGGCGGACGCCGGCGCGGCGCTCGAGCGTCCGGACTACCGCGACGCGGCGGTCGCCTGCGCGGACTTCCTGCTGCGCGAGCTGCGCGACGCCGACGGCCGCCTCCTGCGCACCTACAACCGCGGCCACGCCCACCTCGGCGCCTACCTCGAGGACCACGCCTACCTGCTCGAGGCCCTGCTGACCCTCTACGAGGCGACGTTCGAGCCGCGCTGGTTCGCCGCCGCACGCGAGCTCGCCGACGTCATCCTCGAGCGCTTCGCCGACACCGAGAACGGCGGCTTCTACGCGACCGCCGACGACCACGAGCCGCTGATCGCGCGGCGCAAGGAGATCGAGGACGCGCCGATCCCGGCCGGGGCGTCGTCGGCCGCATACGGGCTGCTGCGGCTCGCCGCGCTGACGGGGGAGCGTCGCTACGAGGCGGCGGCGCTCGGTGCCCTGCGGCTGCTCCACGTCGTCGCCCCCCAGCACCCCGTGGCGTTCGGCCACCTGCTCCAGGCGCTCGACTTCCACTTCGCGGCGGTCAAGGAGGTGGCGATCGTCGGGCCCGGCGCCGAGCCGCTCGAGCGCGTGGTGCGCGGCGCGTTCCACCCGCACGTGGTGCTCGCCGGCGGCCCGCCGGACGGCGTTCCCCTGCTGGAGGGCCGCGGGCCGGTGGGCGGCCGCGCGGCCGCCTACGTGTGCGAGCACTTCTCCTGCCGCGCGCCGGTGACCGAGCCCGACGAGCTCGCGGCGCTGCTCTGAGCTCCCCCGCATGACGCGCCTGCTCACGGTCCCCTCCGGGCGTGCCGCCAAGTTCGTCGTCTTCGCCGTGATGCTGCTCGTAGCGATGGGCGCCGGCTCGTTCGCCGGCCGGTTCGAGGACGCGCAGGAGAACGAGACCTCCTCGTTCCTCCCGGGGGGCGCCGAGTCGGTCGCGGTGGTCGAGGCGGTCAAGCGCTTCCCGGCGGGCGAGGTCGCCACCGCGGTGACGGTGATCGCCCGCGACGGCGGGCGCCTCGGCGCGTCCGAGCAGGCGGACGCCGCGCAGCTCGTGCGGACGCTCGACGCGCGCCGCACCGGGCTCATGGAGGCCTCCCAAGGGCCGATCCCGTCGCAGGACGGCGCAGCGCTGCTGGTGATCACGCCGGTCAGGAACTCGGCCGACGACTCACAGGCGTTCCTCGACACGGTCGGGCTGATCCGCGACGAGGCCCACCGCCTGCGCGGCGACGGCGTCCAGGTGGAGGTGACGGGCGCGGCCGGCTTCGGCGCCGACGCGATCGACGTGTTCGGCGACATCAACGGCCAGCTGCTGCTCGCGGCCGGCGGCCTGGTGCTGATCCTCCTGATCCTCATCTACCGCTCGCCGATCTTCTGGGCGATCCCGTTCTTCACGGTGCTCTTCGCCGAGGTCTCGTCGCGCGGCTTCGGCTACCTGCTGTCGGAGCTCGGCGTGACCATCAACGGGCAGACGGGCGGCATCCTCCCCGTGCTCGTGTTCGGAGCGGGCACCGACTACGCGCTGCTGCTCGTCTCGCGCTACCGGGAGGAGCTGCGCCGGCACGACGACAAGCACGAGGCGATGCAGATCGCGCTCCGGAACGCCGGGCCCGCCGTCCTGGCCTCCGGCCTGACGGTGATGGCAGCGCTGCTGGTCCTGTTGCTCGCCGAGGTCAACTCCACGGCGGGCCTCGGCCCGATCGGCGCGCTCGGCGTCGGCCTCGCGATGCTGTTCATGCTGACCATGCTGCCCGCCCTGCTGACGATCTGCGGGCGGCGCGCGTTCTGGCCGTTCGTCCCCTACGGGCCGTCCGGGGCGGGCGCGCACGACCCGATCGCACGACGGCTCGCGCGCTTCTCGCGCCAGACCGACGAGACGCACGGCACCTGGCGGCGCGTCGGCGACTGGGTGGCGGAGCGGCCGCGCGCCGTCGCGGGCAGCACGATCGCCGTGCTGCTGATCATGTGCGCGGGCTTCCTGCAGCTCGACACCGGCCTGACCAACGGCAACTCGTTCCGGGGCGAGGTCGAGGCGGTCAAGGGCAACGACCTGCTCGCCGGGCACTTCCCGGCCGGGGCGAACGTACCGAGCACCGTGATCGTGCCCGGCGGCGCGGACGTGCAGGCCGTGACCGCCGCGCTGAAGGCGGATCCCGCCGTCGCCGACGTCGGCCGGCCGCAGCAGGGACCGCCGGGGACGCAGCTCACGCTCCAGCTCAAGGCCGATCCGTACTCGACCGAGGCGTTCGACCAGATCCCGAAGCTGCGCGCCGTCGCCAAGCGGGCCGGCGGCGAGCAGGTGCTGATCGGCGGCCCGACGGCGGAGTCCTACGACTACCGCACGTCCGCCGCGCGGGACAACAGGGTGATCATCCCGATCGCGCTGGTCGTCGTGTTCCTGATCCTCGCGTTCCTGCTGCGTGCCGTGTTCGCCCCGGCGATGCTCGTGGCGACGAACATCCTCTCGTTCGCCGCCGCGCTCGGGTTCGGCATCTTCTGCTTCCAGAACCTGTTCGGCTTCCCGGGTGAGGACCCGTCGCTGCCGCTGCTCTCGTTCGTGTTCCTCGTGGCGCTGGGGATCGACTACAACATCTTCCTGATGGCGCGAGTGCGGGAGGAGACCATCCGGCACGGGACGCGCGAGGGGATGCTGCGCGGTCTGGCGGTCACCGGCGCGGTGATCACGTCGGCCGGCATCGTGCTGGCCGGCACGTTCTCGGCCCTGGCGGTGCTGCCGCTGATCTTCCTCACCGAGATCGGCTTCGTGATCGCCGTCGGCGTGCTGCTCGACACGTTCGTGGTGCGCTCGATCGTGGTGCCGGCGCTCACGTTCGGCGTCGGCTCGCGGATCTGGTGGCCGTCGCGGCTCGAGCGCGACGGGCGCGCGCCGGCGGAGGAGCGCGTCGGCGACGGCTAGTCCGACAGGATGCAGGGGAGATGGCCGCGCCCCGCAACCTCGTGAACCTCAAGTCGGTTGCCAAGGGCTACGGCAGCCGCTCGGTCCTCCGCGACGTCACCCTCGGGGTCTCGGCCGGCGACCGGATCGGCGTGGTCGGGCGCAACGGCGACGGCAAGTCCACGCTGCTGCGCCTGATCGTCGGCGCCGAGGCGCCCGACGCCGGCGAGCTCACGCGGGCCGGCCGCCTGGACACCGCGCTGCTCGGCCAGGGCGACGAGCTCGACGAGCGGCGGACGATCCGCGCGGAGCTCGTCGGCGGGCGCGCCGACCACGAATGGGCGGCCGACAGCGCGTTCCGGACCGTACTCGACGGGCTGCTCGGCGGCGTCGCGCTGCGCCGCTTCCCCGCCGGGCTCGACACCCCGATCGCGGGCCTGTCGGGGGGCGAGCGCCGGCGCGTCGCGCTCGCGCGACTCCTGCTCGACGGCCCCGAGCTGCTGCTGCTCGACGAGCCGACCAACCACCTCGACGTCGAGGGCGTCGACTGGCTCGCGCGGCACCTCGCCGCGCGGCGCGGATCGCTGCTCGTGGTGACCCACGACCGCTGGTTCCTGGACGCGGTCTGCACGGCGACGTGGGAGGTCGCCGACGGAGCGATCCACCAGTACGACGGCGGCTACGCCGCCTACGTCCTCGCCCGCGCCGAGCGCGACCGCCAGGCCGCCACCCGCGACGACCGCCGGCGCCAGCTGCTGCGCAAGGAGCTGGCGTGGCTGCGACGCGGCCCGCCGGCGCGCACGGCGAAGCCGAAGTTCCGCATCGAGGCCGCCAACGCGCTGATCGCCGACGAGCCGGAGGCGCGCGACCCGGTCGAGCTGCTGCGCTTCGCGACCGCCCGGCTGGGCGACAAGGTGCTCGACGCCGTCGACGTGTCGGTCCGGCTCGGCGACAGGCCGGTGCTGCGCGGGGTGACCTGGCGCCTGGGCCCCGGGGATCGCGTGGCGCTCGTGGGCGTCAACGGCTCCGGCAAGACCACGCTGGTCAAGCTGCTCGCCGGCGAGCTCGCGCCGGACTCGGGGGACGTCGAGCGGGGCGCGACCGTCCGGCTCGCCCACCTCACCCAGGACATGGCCGACATCCCCGGCCACCTGCGCGTGCTCGAGTCGCTCGAGGCGGTGCGCGGGCGCGCCGTCCTGAGCGCCGGCCAGGAGATCACCGCGGGCATGCTGTGCGACCGCTTCGGGTTCCGCGGCGACAAGGCGAGGACGCTGGTGCGCGATCTCTCGGGCGGTGAGCGCAGGCGGCTGCAGCTGATGCGGCTGCTGATGGACGAGCCGAACGTGCTCCTGCTCGACGAGCCGACCAACGACCTCGACATCGACACGCTGACCGCGCTCGAGGACCTGCTCGACGGCTGGCCGGGCACGCTCGTGGTGGTCAGCCACGACCGCTACTTCGTCGAACGGGTCTGCGACGACGTCCACGCGCTCACCGACAGCGGCGGGATCCGCCACGTGCCCGGCGGGATCGAGCAGTACGTCGCGCTGCGCAAGGCCGCCGGGCCCGATGTCGCGCCGGCGCGCCGGACCGCGAGCGCCACCGCGCCGGCCGGTGCCGTGCTGCGCGCGGGGCGCAAGGAGGTCCAGCGACTGGAGCGCGCGCTCGACCGGCTCGGCGAGCGGGAGGCGGCGCTGCACGAGGAGATGGCCGCGAGCGCGACGGACCACGTCCGCTTGGGCGAGCTGCAGGCCGAGCTCGAAGCCGGCGTCGCCGAGCGCGAGCGGCTCGAGGCCGCCTGGCTCGAGACGGCCGAGGCGCTGGAGTCCTAGAGGATCCCCAGGTAGCGCTCGAGCTCCCAGGGGGTGACCTGGACGCGGTAGTCCTCCCACTCCTGGCGCTTGATCTCGACGAAGCGGTTGAACGTGTGCTCGCCGAGCGTGCGCAGCACCAGCTCGGACTCGGCGGTCAGCTCGATCGCCTCACCCAAGGTCTCCGGGAGCTGCTCGATCCCGAGCCGGCGGCGGTCGTCGGGCGCCAGGTGGTAGAGGTTCTTCTCCATCGGCTCGGGCAGCTCGTAGCCCTTCTCGATCCCCTCCAGCCCGGCCTGCAGCAGCGCCGCGAACGTCAGGTAGGGATTGCACGCCGGGTCTGGGCAGCGCAGCTCCATCCGCGTGGCCTTCTCCTTGCCCGGGTGGTAGAGCGGGACGCGCACGAGCGCGGAGCGGTTGCGCCGGCTCCACGCCACGTAGACCGGCGCCTCGTAGCCGGGCACGAGCCGCTTGTAGGAGTTCACCCACTGGGCGAAGATCGCGCAGACCTCGCGCGCGTGGCGCAGCTGGCCGGCGATGAAGGCCTTGCCGACGTCCGAGAGGAAGTACTTGTCGTCGGCGTCGTAGAACGCGTTGGAGGTGCCCTGGAACAGCGACTGGTGCGTGTGCATGCCCGAGCCGTTCTCGCCGAACAGCGGCTTGGGCATGAACGTCGCGTGCCAGCCGTACTTGAGCGCGTACTCCTTGACCGTGATGCGGTAGGTCATGCAGTCGTCGGCGATCTTGAGCGCGTTGCCGTAGCGGATGTCGATCTCGTGCTGGCTGGGACCGACCTCGTGATGGGAGTACTCCACCTGGATGCCGAGCTTCTCCAGCGCGAGCACGGTCTCGCGCCGGACGTCCGAGCCGGCGTCGAGCGTGGTCAGATCGAAGTAGCCGCCCTCGTCGAGCACCTCCGTGGACTTCGAGTCCCTGAACAGGAAGTACTCGAGCTCCGGGCCGACGTTGAAGGCGTCGAAGCCCATCCCCTGCATGCGCTGCTCGGCGCGGCGCAGGATGTGGCGCGGATCGCCCTCGTAGGGCTCGCCCTCCGGCGTGCGGATGTCGGCGAACATCCGTGCGACGCCGCCGCCCTCGTCCTCCGGGCGCCACGGGAGCACCGCGAACGTGCTCGGATCGGGCATCGCGATCATGTCGGACTCCTCGATCGCGTTGAAGCCGGTGATCGAGGAGCCGTCGAAGCCCATGCCGCCCTCGAAGGCGTCGTCGAGCTCGGCGGCGTTGATCGAGAACGACTTCAGCTGACCGAGGATGTCGGTGAACCAGAGGCGGATGAAGCGAATCCCGCGCTCCTCGGCGAGCGCCTTGACGTCCTGCGGCGTGCTGGGCGAGTCCATGGTGCGCGGCAGCCTAGTGCAGCCGCGGGCCTGCGGCACTGGACCGGCGGTACAAGCCGGCGGGCCTCAGGGCAGCCAGCGGTGAGACCAGGACTTCAGCTGCTGCAGGGCCGGGGCGAGCTCGTGCCCCATCTCGGTCAGCTCGTACTCGACCCGCGCGGGCGAGTCGGGCTGCACGCGGCGCTCGACGATCCCGCGCGCCTCGAGCTCCTTCATGCGCTCGGACAGCAGCCGGTCCGACAGCTGCGGGATCGCCTGGGCGATCTCGGAGAACCGCATCGCGCCGCCCTCCAGCAGCACGACGATGATCGCGCCCGACCAGCGCTTGCCGATCAGCTCGACCGCCTCGTGCAGCTTGGGGCAGCACGCGGCGCCGGGCGGGTCCATGGTGGCCACGGCGACGCGGGGCCGCGTGGTCTGCCGGGACGAGACCATGACCGTGAACACTACGCTGCCCGCAGGACGCGCGTGTCCTCGAACGAGCCGTCGACGGGGACCTCGCCCGCCACGTTGACCATCGCGGTGAGCGACTCCAGCGTCACGTAGGCGATCGCCTCGAGCAGCTGCTCGTCGGTCCAGCCGGACTCGCGCGCCTCCTCGTGCAGGTGCATCGGCGCGTGGCCGCGCTGGTCGAGCAGGGCGTGCAGATAGCGCAGCAGCGCCGCCTCGCGCGGGTCCGAGGACTCCCAGTCGCGCGCCGCGGCGACCTCGTCGATCCCGACGCCCGCCTGCCGCGCGGTGCGCGTGTGGATCGCCAGGCCGGGCGCGCTGCGGTAGTGCTCCGCGACGGCGAGCGCGATCCGCTCGAGCGTGGGCAGCGTCAGGCTGCCGTGGCGCAGCTCCGACCGGAAGCGGGCGTAGGCGCGCAGGGCCGCGGGGGAGCCGGCGAGGACGCCGAGGAAGTTCGGGAGCTGCCCGCCCGAGGCCATCGCTCCCTTCAGGACCGGCAGCGAGCCCTCGGGTGCGCTGAGGTCGTCGTGGATGTGGAAGCGGCTCATCTGCGTCTTCATGTGAACCCCTGCGAGGCCGGTGTGGGGAGGAACGCCCTTCTTACCCTTCGTAAGTCTAGAAGCGACTGCTCCGTCCCGCAAGGCGGCGCGCGGCTGATGGCGCGTCCGGGGTTGGCGAAGCGCCCGGCCGTGGGACGGCCGGACGGGGTACGGCGCCGATCGCGCTCAGACGGGCGCCGCGTCGGCGGTCGAGATGGCGATGAGGATGAGCAGCAGCCCGAGGGCGAACGCCCAGGCGACGATGCGCTCGGGCCGCGCTCCGACCCACTCCGCCGGCGTCCGCGCCGGCCGGCGGCGCTCGAGCGACATGAGCTCCGCGGGCGGCCGCGGCGCGCCGTCTGGGCGACCGGTGATCAGCTTCGTCGGGCGGCCGGCGCGGGCGACCGCACGTGGGGCGCCGAGCGGGCCGGCAGCGGGCGCCGCGCCGAGCGGCTCGTCGGCGGCTGCCGCGCCGAGCGGGTCGACCACGGGCGCCGCTCCGAGCGGGTCGGCCGCGGGCGCCGCGCCGGGCCGGCCGTCTCCGTCGCGCAGGGCGGGGGGCGCGTCCGCGACGACCGTGACGCCGAGGCGCTCGGCCCGCTCCGGCATCACCTGCTCGGCCGGCGCGGCGCGGCGCTCGCGCGGCTCACTCCGCTCCTCGCCGTCCGGCGTGGCGCGCCGGTCCGCGGGGGGATCGACCAGCGCGAGCGGACGCTCGGCGGCGGCCTGCGACCGGCGGAACCGGGGCGGCGGCGCGTCATCGACCGCGCGCGGGCGCGGCATGCGCGTGAACAGCTCGTCCCCGCCCCAGTCGGCGACCCGGTGCTCCTCTTCGAACTGGTCGTACAGCGCCGCGGCGAAACGGCTGGCGTGCTCTGGCATGACGGCGGTCGTCCTCGTCCCTTGGTGCGGGTCAGCTGACGGGCTCATGGCTGCGGAGCAGTGCTACGCGATGGCGATTCGCCCCGTCGGCAACCCGCGGCCTCAGGCATCGGCAGCAGATGCGGTCGGGCATCGTAGCAGTCATGAAAAGTCCTGCAGGCAGGCGCTTTCATACGCTTCCCCCACGTTCACGGGCCGACCCTCGTGCCGCCCCGCACGACATTCTGGCGGACGCTCCGGCGGAACGGGAGACCCACCCCCGCAGGACTTTCCGCAAGGAGCGGGATGAACGGCCGAGGGACGTCTACTTGGCGGTGGCCGGCTGCCCGACCGCGACCGCGACGAACTGGGCGACCGCCTCGGCGTCAGCGCCCTCCACCAGATCAGCCGCCATGTTGCCGTTGCCGCGCGCGCGTCCTTTCCCGATCGCGTCGAGCACCAGCGCCTTGGGCGGCGCCAGGTCGTCGAGGTTCGGGCCCACCCTCGCCGACGCGCCGGCCGCCTTGAGCGTGTGGCAGTTGCGGCAGCGCTGGCCGAACAGGTCGCGCCCGCGCTCCTGGGTCTTGGTGAGCGCCTTGACGTTCGCCTCGGGGATCGAGTTGCGGCCCTTCTCCGTTGCCACGACCGCCGCGGGGACGGCGACGCCGAGCACGAGGATCGTGACGGCGAACACGAGCGTCGCCCCGCGGCGTCCGCGTCGGCTCTGGGTCTGCACGCGCTCGCGGGCGCCCTTGGGCCCGCCGCTCATCCCGAGGAAGAGCGCGCCCAAGCCGAGCAGGACGAAGAGGAGCACGAACGCGAGGACGGCCATGGAGGCGGACCATACCCATTTGGACGGCGGGCGGGCGCGGCACCCCGCGCCGGCGGGGATGCGGCACCCCGCGCCGGCGCGGGCGCGGCAGGTCGTCCCGGCGGGGCGTCATCGCCGCCGCCCCGCGGCGAAGCTCTGCACGGCCGGGGCGACGCCGCGGAAGTCGGCCAGCGCGCCGTCGCCCGGGATCTCATCCTCCGCCGGGGCCGCGGCGCTGCGGTCGGGCAGCGAGATGACGTCGGCGCCCGCCGCGCTCGGCGCGGCGAGCGGCCGCAGCGCCTTGACGTAGACGTTGAGCGCCCCGCCGGCGATCGGCAGCTTCTCCAGCTTCCCCTGCGCGAGCAGCAGCGGCTCGGAGCGCACGGCCAGCCGGTGGCGCTCGTAGACGGGCGGCGGGACGATCAGGTTGATCGTCCCGAACTCGTCCTCGAGCAGCACGAAGACGATGCCCTTGGCGGTCCCCGGCCGCTGGCGCGCGACGACCAGGCCGCCGATGGTCACCGGCGAGTCGTGCGCGAGCGTCTCGAGGTCGCGCGTCGAGATCGCCCCCGCCGGCAGCTCCGGCC
>JAABUS010004540.1_pt1 | contig 19804 bp, 17 predicted proteins | sample 5560161 | NCBI WGS metagenome assembly JAABUS01 (sample SAMN10711885, study PRJNA513376) | rock metagenome | isolation source: Antarctica rocks | place: Antarctica: Victoria Land, Trio Nunatak nord | collected 2016-01-04 | reverse complement strand
TCGCCGAAGCGACCCATCGGGATGTGCACCAGCCGTCGTCGGCGGGCGGCGTCGTCTTCCATGTACTTGGCCAGCAGGGGCGTCAGCACCGGGCCGGGGCAGAGGGCGTTGGCGCGGATCCCCTCGCCGGCGTGGGTGACGGCGACCTCCCGGGTCATGGCCACCACCGCACCCTTCGACGTCGTGTAGGCCAACTGGGGGGTCGCCGCGCCCATGTGGGCCACGAACGAGGCGACGTTCACGATCGAACCGCCGCCCGAGTCCCGCAGGGCGGGCACGCCGTGCTTGCAGCACAGCCACACCCCCTTCACGTTCACGTCCATGGTGACGTCCCACGTCGCCTCGTCGGTGGTCACGGTGTCGCCGTCGGCCGCCAGGCTCACCCCGGCGTTGTTGTACAGGACGTGGACGGCGCCGAACTCGGCGACCGTCCCGGCGATGGCGTCCTGCACCGAGGTGCCGTCGGTGACGTCGCAGGCCACGGCCACGGCTTCCCCGCCGGATGCGGCGATGGCCTCCACGGTGGGTCCTGCGTCGGCGCGGTCGACGGCGGCCACCCGCGCCCCCTCGGCTGCGAACAGCTCGGCGGCGACGCGGCCCAGGCCGGCGGCGGCGCCGGTGATGAAGACGACCTTGCCGTCGAGACGCCCCATCGCCCGCCCCCCGATGTCCCCGGCCTCAGTCGAGGTCGGCCGGAGGCCAGGTCGGGTCGAGTTGGGCGAGGAAGAGCGTGCAGCGCTGCTCCTCGTCGGTCTCGCCGATGCGCCCGGCGGTCACGGCCAGGCCGTGCAGCGCCCGCAGGAAGCCCCGGTTCTCCGGGTGCTGCCAGCGCACGTAGCCGCTGCCCCGCCAGCCGTTCTGGCGGAGGCGATCGAGGCCGCGGTGGTAGCCGACCCGGAACGCGGCGTAGGCCTCGGCGTCGTCCCCGGCGGCGGCGCCGAGCCGGGCCCACCCGTCGAGGAACCGCGGCCAACGGACGACGACGGCGGCTACGGCGTCCCGCCGGGCGGTCCCGTCTCCCCCGAGGGCGTCCTGGAGGGCGGTCACGGCATCGGCCGGCTCAGGGTCGAGCACGGTCTCGGGCGGCCCGCTCGGGGTCAGGGACACAGGGTCGGCCATCCTGCGCACCGTACTGGTTGGATGCGTAGGACCTGCGCGGATAGCTACTTGGCCGAGGGGTCGCTGCCGATGAGGCTCACGGCGGCGATGCACACCACGGCGATGAGGGCGACGAGGAGGGTGTACTCCACGAGGGAGGCACCGCGCTCGGTGTCGCCGAAGCGGGCCCGGAGGTAGCTGGCGAGGACGTTGGACTGGGTGATCATCAGGGGTCTCCTTGTCGGCGCGCCACCCCGCGCCCGGGGCGCTCACGTGCTGTCCCCCCTCGATCGGCACCACCGCGCCGCCCCTCCATGGGCCGAACGACCTATCTCACCCGCTCCACCCCCGGAGCCTCACTCGACGGGAGATGACCGGTCCCGTCCGTCGAGCGGCACCGCCACCTCGGTGATCGGCGGCGTCCCCCCGCCCACGGGGTCGGCCACCAGCGGCGCCGGTTCGAACGCGGACCGACCGGCCCGCCGGTCGAGCTCGTCGGCCGTCGCCCGGTAGGCGAGGTCGATGAGGGCGTCGCTCTTGCTCAGGTCGTTGTAGCGCAGGACCGGCGGCTGGCCGGTCGGCAGCAGCACCACCGTCACGTCGGGCGGGAGGGCGGCCAGGTCGCGGCGGAACCGGGCCCGCCGGGCGATCCAGTAGGCGTGCAGCGCCATGTCGAAGGGTCGGCGGGGCTCGGGGCGGGGACGGTCGAAGGTGCCGGTGTGGAGCACGTACACGGTGGTGCCGCCCAGCTCGATGGCCCGGCTCATGGGCACGTCGTTGACGACGGCCCCGTCCATGTAGCGCACGCCGTCGATCTCCACCGGCGGCAGCACCGCAGGCAGGGCCGCCGAGGCGAGGATGGCGTCCACCAGGCCCCCTTCGGAGAACCAGACCTCCCGGGCGTCGGCGATGGCGGTGGCCACGCACTGGAAGGGCACGACCAGCTCGGCGAACGTGCGGGGCTCGAGGATGCCCTCGATCACGCGCCGCAGGGCGGCGTTGCCGTGCACGGACTGGCCCCGGCGGGCCAGCTGGACCGTGGTCGGGAGCAGCCCCCCGGGGAGGACGCCCTTGTCCTCGAGGTCCAGCCAGACGTCCTGGAGGCGGCCCACCATGGCCAGGGTGGGCTCGGCCGCGAGCGCGGCGCCGTTGAGGGCGCCGACCGAGCAGCCGAGCACGAGGTCGGGACGGATCCTGCGCTCGAGCAGGGCTCGGAGCATTCCCACCTGGAGGGCGCCCATGTTGCCGCCACCGCTCAGCACGAACACGGTGCGCCGGGGCTGTGGCCGTCGGCCGAACAGCTCCCGCAGCGGGTTCATGCCCGCCGACGCTACCGACCCGACCGGGCGCCCGGCGGGGACCACCCGGGGTGCCTCGTCGGAACGGTGGCCTCGCCCATCCGTGCAGGTCCTAGGGTCCGGTGCCACCCTGACCGGAGGCCTTCGATGCAGCTCCTGCTGATCCGCCACGCCCTGCCCCTCCGGGTGGACGACGCCGGCGGCCCGGCCGACCCGGCGCTGAGCACCACCGGGCTGGAGCAGGCGGAGCGCCTGGCCGTGGGCCTGGCCGGCGAGGCCATCGACGCGGTGTGGTCGAGCCCGATGCGGCGGGCCCGGGAGACGTCCGGGCCACTGGCCGGGGCGCTCGGCCTCGACGTCACCGTCGACGACGACCTCGCCGAGTTCGATCGGGAGCTGTCCTTCTACGTGCCCATGGAGCAGATCCGGGGCACCGACGATCCCCGCTGGGCCCAGCTGGTGGAGGAGTGGTCATCGGCCGAGACCGAGGCCGACCGCCGGGCCTTCCGGGCCAAGGTGGTGGCCGCCGTCGAGCGGGTCGTCGCCGCCAGTCCGGGCCAGCGGGTGGCCGTGGTCTGCCACGGCGGCGTGATCAACGCCTACTTGTCCCACATCCTCGACATCGAGCGCACCCTGTTCTTCGAGCCCGACTACACCAGCGTCAACCGTGTGCTGGCCAGCCGGGCCGGCCACCGCCAGCTCGTCTCGGCCAACGAGACGCCCCACCTCGGCCGCCCCCCCGGCGACGCCACCTGAAGCGGTCGGGCCGTCCCCCTCCGCTTCTTCGTGCGGCACGAAGAACGGCGAACGGTTCTGCCTTTTCGCTTCTCGGTGTCGATTGCGCCCCTGGAGGGCGTCATCCGCACGAAGAACCGAAATCGGCCCCGGCGGCTTGCTTCTTCGTGCGGCACGAAGAAGCGACCTCGGCCGTCAGTTGAGGCGGGCGCGGAAGCGGCGGGCTTCGGCCCGCAGGGCTCCCGGGTCACCGTCTCCGCCCTCGCCCGCCGCCGCCGCGGTGTCCTCCAGCTCGGCGGCGGCCTCGTCGAACCGGCCGGTGCGGGCCAGGGCCGCGGCCAGCGCCCTCCGATCGTCGACCTTGGCGCCGGGCAGCAGGGTGGCCAGGCGTTGCACCTCCACCAGACGGCGCCGGTCGCCGAGGCCCACGTAGCTGGCCCGCAGGTTGGCCAGGACCCGCACCACCACCTGCCGCGAGGGCGTCGGGTCGAGGAAGTGCGGCGCGAAGCGGGCTTGGTCGTGGAGGTGGGAGAAGAGCCGCTCGCAACCGGCCCGGGACAGGGTGGCGCCACCGGAGAACGGGTCGACGAAGACGTCGGGATCGAGGCGATCCCGGAGCAGGAAGTGCCCCGGCATGCCCACCGGGTCGAGGGCCACCCCCACCCGGTGTCCCACCTCAAGGGTCAGGACCGACAGGGTGATCGGGATCCCGAGACGCCGTTCGAGGACGCGGTGGAGGAACGAGTTCGCCGGGTCGCGGTAGTGGTCGGTGTCGCCGCGGAAGCCGAGCCGCCCGAAGAGGTGCTCGATGAGGGCGCCGAGGTCGGGAGCATCGACGCCGGCGGCGAGCTCGTCCAAGTGCCCGAGCTGGTGGTCGACGTCGATCGGCTCGGACCGGTCGAGGTGGGCACCGATGCTGAGGCAGGCGGCGCCCAACGGCAGGTCGGCCTCTGGCCGGCGCACCAGCTCGGCGAACCGTTCGAGGTGCCCGTCCACGGGCCGACCGTACCGGGGCGCTCGCTCAGGTCGGCGGCTCGGTGAGTGGGGTGCGGCCGGCGAAGCCCTCCTCAGGCCAGTGCCACCAGGTCACCGACGGCTCGCCCAGGACCCAGCACAGCCAGTAGGGCCGCCCGTCGGCGGTCACCGCGGGGAAGTCCACCAGGCCCCGTGCCAGGTCGCGGAGCACAACGCCCTCCACCGCCAGCACGTCGGCTGCGCCCCGGACGATCAGGGTGGGATCCCCGCCGGAGAGGGTCTCGCGTTCGTGGTCCCGACGCACCGCCGCCCGCACGGAGGTGACCAGCGCGCTGACCGCAGGCAGGGCGGCGTCGGCCTGCTCGACCGTCCACACCCGGGTGGGCACTACGGCGAGATGACGACGAGGCGCTCGGTGGTCATCTCCCGCACGGCGTGGTGCGGGCCCTCCTTGGTGTTGCCGCTGTCGCGGGTGCCGCCGTAGGGCATCTGGTCGGTGCGGAAGGTCGGCACCTCGTTCACCAGCACCCCGCCGAAGTCGAGGCGGCGGGCGGCGGCGAGGGCGGCGGCCAGCTCGGCCGTGAAGATCGAGGCCTGCAGGCCGTAGCGGGTGTCGTTGGCCAGGGCGAGGGCCTGCTCGAGGTCGTCGTAGGCCTGGACGGCGACGACCGGGCCGAACACCTCGGTGTTGGACACCTTCATGTCGTTGGTGGTGCCGGTCAGCACCGTGGGCCGCAGCAGCCGTCCTTCCACCTCGCCCCCGGTGGCCACCTCGGCCCCCTCGCCCACGGCGTCGTCGATCCAGGACTTCACCCGCTCGGTGTCGTCGCCGCTGATGAGGGCGGACAGGTCGGTGGCCTCGTCCATCGGGTCGCCCACCCGCAGCTGCTCGACGAGAGGGACGAGCTCGGCCACGAAGTCCTCGACGATCGAGCGGTGGACGAGGACCCGCTGGGTGGAGATGCACGACTGGCCGGCATGGCTGTAGCCGGCCACCTTGATCTTGGCCGCCGCCGCCTTCCAGTCCCCGCTCGGCTCGAGAATGACCGGTGCGTTGTTGCCCAGCTCCAGGCTCACCTTCTTGCGGGCGGCCCGCCCCCGGATCCCCCAGCCCACATCGGGCGAGCCGGTGAAGGTGACCATGGCGACGCCGGGGTGGTCGACGATGGCGTTGCCCACGGTGGACCCCCCGCCGGTGACGACGTTGAGCCACCCGTCCGGGAGCCCGCACTCCTCGAGGAGCAGCTCGGCGAGCGCGATGGCCGAGAACGGGGTCTGGCTGGCCGGCTTCAGCACCACCGCGCAGCCGGCGGCGATGGCCGGAGCGACCTTGTGGGCCACGAGGTTCAGGGGGAAGTTGAACGGCGTGATGGCGCCGACCACGCCGATGGGCAGGCGCAGCGTGAAGCCGAGCTTGCCCGCCCCCGGCTCCGCCGCGTCCATGGCGATCATCTCGCCGGTGAGCGTGCGGGCCTCGGCCGCCGCGAACTGGAACGTGAGCACGGCTCGGGCCGCCTCGGTGCGGGCCGTGGCCAGGGGCTTGGCCGCCTCCCGGGCGATGGTGCGAGCGAAGTCCTCCTGCTGCTCGCGGAGAGCCGCGGCCGCGGCGTCGAGCACCTCCACGCGGCGCCACACCGCCAGGCCCTCGTCCATGGCCGCCCGGGCGGCGGTCACCGCCCGGTCCACGTGTTCCTGGTCGCAGGCGGGCACGGCGCCGAGCAGCTCGTCGTCGAACGGCGACCTCACCTCGATGGTGCCCCCGGTGGTGACCCGTTCGCCGCCGATGGGCACCGGACGGACCTTGTGCTCGGCCATCTCCCCGGTCTACCGCACGGGGCCGAGGTGCGAGAGTGGCGAGGTGCGCCCACCGCCGATGTTCGCCTTCCTCGACCACCCGGGGGTGCTGGCCTTCGCCCACCGTGGTGGAGCCGGCGACGCGCCGGAGAACACCATGCCGGCGTTCGCGGCGGCGGTGGCTCTCGGCTACCGCTACCTCGAAACCGACGTCCACCTCACCGCTGACGGCGTGCTGCTCGCGTTCCACGACGACCGCCTCGACCGGGTCACCGACGCCGAGGGCGTCATCGCCGAGCTCCCATGGGCCGAGGTCCGGACGGCCCTGGTCGACGGCCGGGAGCCCATCCCGCTGCTCACCGATGTGTTCGACGCGTGGCCCGACGTGCGGGTGAACATCGACCCCAAGGATGACCGCGCCGTCCCCGCTCTGGCCGAGGTGATCCGGCGCACCGGCAGCGTCGACCGGGTCTGCTGCGGGGCGTTCTCCGATGCCCGCCTCGCCCGGCTCCGGCGCCTCGTCGGCCCGGGCCTGTGCACGTCCCTCGGGCCCCGGGCCACCGCCCGGCTGCGAGGCGCCTCCTACGGCGTCCCGTTTCGCCGCCTCCCGGGCCCGTGCGTGCAGGTGCCCCACCGAGTGCGGGGCCGCGTGTTGACCGACGAGCGGTTCGTCGCCACCGCCCACGACCGGGGCCTCCAGGTCCACGTGTGGACCATCGACGACCCTGCCGAGATGGTCGAGCTGCTCGACCTCGGCGTGGACGGGATCATGACCGACCGGCCGGCGGTGCTGAAGGACGTGCTCGAGCGGCGCGGCCAGTGGGCCGGCTGAGGCGCCCCGTGGAGACCCCGCTCACCCCGCTCGACTTCCTGCATCGGGCCCGCCGCCTGTTCCCCGACCGGGTCGGAGTGGTGGACGGGGACCTCCGGCTCACCTACCGGGAGTACGGCGAGCGCTGCGACCGGCTGGCATCCACCCTCCGGCGGCACCTCGGCGTGGTCGCCGGCGACCGGGTGGCCTGGCTGGGGGGCAACACGCACGAGCTGCTGGAGGCCTACTACGGCGTGCTGCTGGCCGGAGCCGTGCTCGTGCCGCTCAACCTGCGGCTGTCGGCCGCCGAGCTGCGGGCCATCCTCGACGACTGCGGCGCCTCGCTCCTCGTCCGCCACCCCGACCAGCCCGACCCGGGCCACCCCGTCCGCTCCGTGGTCCTCGGTGAGCCGTACGAGGCGCTGCTCGCCGCGCAACCGGACGATCCGTTCCCCGTCCCGGCCGTGGACGAGCGTTCGGTGGCCGAGGTCTTCTACACGTCGGGCAGCACCGGCACCCCCAAGGGGGCGATGCTCACGCACCGGGCGCTGTACCTCCACGCCGTGCACTCGGCCCTCACCAACGGGATCGGCGGGGACGACGTCGTGCTCCACACCATCGCGCTCTTCCACGTCAACGGGTGGGGGACGCCCCACTACCTGACCGGCCTGGGCGGCGTCCACGTGATGCTGCCCCGCTTCGACCCGGCCACCGTCCTCGGGCTCGTCGAGGCCGAGGGCGTGACCCGCCTGTTCCTCGTGCCGACCATGGCCACCGCCCTCCTCCAGCACCCCGACATCGGGCGCTTCGACCTCACCTCGGTCCGCCAGGTGTCGGTCGGCGGCGCGCCCACGCCGGCCCCGCTGCTGGCCGAGCTCGAGGACCGCTTCGGCTGCATCGCCATCTGCGGCTACGGCATGACCGAGACCTCGCCCACCCTCACCCGCTCCCTGGACAAGCCCGGTGACGAGCCCTCGCGGGCCCGGCGGGCCACGACGGGCCTGCCCATCGTCGGGGTCGACGTGCGGGTGCTGGGGCCAGGCGACGTCGAGGTGCCGTGGGACGCCGCCACCCCGGGGGAGATCTGCGTCCGCTCGAACCACGTGATGGCCGGCTACTGGGGCGATCCGGTGGCCACCGCCGCCGTCGTGCGGGACGGCTGGCTGCGCACGGGCGACGTGGCCACCGTCGACCCCGACGGCTACCTCACCATCGTCGACCGCACCAAGGACCTCATCATCTCCGGCGGGGAGAACGTGTCGGGGATCGAGATCGAGAAGGTACTGGCCGAGCACCCGGCGGTGCTGGAGTCGGCGGTGGTGGGCGTGGCCGACACCCGCTGGGGCGAGGTGCCGCGGGCGTTCGTGGTGCTGCGGCCGGGCGCGGTGGCCGACGCCGATGAGCTGCGCCGCCACGTGCGCACCCGCCTCGCGGGGTTCAAGGTCCCCCGGGACGTGGTCCTGGTGGCCGACCTGCCCCGCACCGGCACCGGCAAGGTGGCCAGGCCGGTCCTGCGGACGTGGACGGCGCCGCCGCTCAGCGGGGTCAGCGGGGAGGGAGCAGGCAGCCCGGGTTGAGCGTCCCCGCCGGGTCGAGGGCGTCCTTGACCGCCCACATGGCGGCGATCTCGGCGGGGCTGCGGCTCAGGTGCAGCCACCGCCGCTTGGCCGTGCCCACCCCGTGCTCGGCGCTCACCGAACCGCCGGCGGCAGCCACGAGGGTGAGGACGGCGTCGTCGACCCGCTCGTCGCCCGGGTCCACCCCCGTGACGTTGACGTGGACGTTGCCGTCGGCGGCGTGGCCGAAGAGCCAGGTGCGGGCCCCCGGCGCCACCACCGCCACCGCGCCGGGCACCTCGGCCAGGAACGGTGCCAGGGCGCCGGCGGGCAGGGTCACGTCGAGCTTGTGGGGCGGGCCGATGAGGTTCAGCGCCTCGGTGTGGGCCTCGCGGTAGCGCCACAGCTCGGCCCGGCGGGCGGCCTCGGTGGCCACGGCCACGTCTTGCACACCGCTCAGCCCTTCCACCGCGGTGGCCAGCGCGTCGGTGGGGTCGGTGGCGCCGGCCGCCTCCACGAGCAGGTATGCGGGCGACGGCACCGCGAACGGCGGCACCAGGCGGAGCCGGCTGCAGACCAGGTCCAGGCCGTCGGCGAGGAACAGCTCGGCGGCGTCGAGCTCGGGGAGGGTGCGCCGGAGCCCTCCGGCGGCGGCCACCGCCTCGGCGGCACCGGCCATGGCCAGGAGGGCCACGACCCGCTGGTCGTGGCGGGGAACGAGGCGGAGGCGGGCGGCGGTGAGGACGGCGAGGGTGCCCTCGCTGCCGCACAGCAGGCCGGCCAGGTCGTAGCCGGTGTTGTCCTTCTCCAGCCCGCCCAGGTGGGAGACGATGGAGCCGTCAGCCAGGACCGCCTCCACGCCGAGCAGCTGGCGACGGGTGTCGCCGTGGCGCACGACGCGGATCCCGCCGGCGTTGGTGGCGACCGATCCGCCGACGGTGGCGGTTTCACGGGCCGCCCAGTCCACGCCGTAGTCCCACCCGGCGCCGGCGGCCGTGGCGTGGAGGGCGGCGATGGTGACGCCGGCCTCGGCGGTGGCCTGGCCCGCCACCGGGTCGACCGACCGGACGCGGTCGAGGCGGCGCAGGCTCAGCACCACCTCGCCCGCGCGCGGCACCGATCCGCCCACCAAGCCGGTGTTGCCGCCCTGGGGGACGATCGCCGCACCGGCCTCGCCGCAAGCCACGATCACGTCCGCCACCTCCGCGGCGGTCGACGGTCGCACGACGGCGCCGGCTCGGCCCCGGAAGCGCCCGGTCCAGTCGACCGAGTACCCCTCGGTCACCGACGCGTCGGTGAGGACGTGGGTGGGACCGACGACCGCCTCCAACCGCCGGACGAGGGCGGGATCCAGGCTCGTCACACCCGAGAGTCTCCCCCCGCCAACGGGTTCTGGCATGCAGGACGGTCGCCATGGCAGCCACGATGCATGCCAGAACCAGTTCTCAGCCGACCAGGGCACACTCCAGGATGGTGAGGCCCTGGTCGAGCTCGTCGTCGGTGATGGTCAGGGGCGGGATGAGCCGGAGGACGTCGCCGGCGGGCCCGCAGGTGAGGACGACCAGGCCGTCGTCGAGGCAGCGGCGCTGCACCGACTCCGCCGTCGCCTGGTCGGCGAGCTGCACGCCGATCAGCAGGCCGACGCCGCGGACGTCACGCACGACCGTCGACCGCGACGCCGCCGCCCGCAGCCGCTCGAGCGCGCGCTCCCCGAGCTCGGCGGCGCGGGCGAACAGGCCTTCGTCGTCCAGCACGTCGATGGTGGCGATGGCCGCGGCACAGGCCACCGGGTTGCCCCCGAAGGTGGAGCCGTGGCTCCCGACCGGCCACCGCCCCATCACCGCCCTGGGGGCGATGATGCCGCCGAGGGGGAGGCCCGAGGCGACGCCCTTCGCGAACAGGATCACGTCGGGGGTCACGCCGAGGCGCTCCGCCGCGAACGGGGCGCCGGTGCGGCCCATGCCGCACTGCACCTCGTCGAAGACGAGGACGATGCCGGCGGAGTCGCAGCGTTCCCGCAGCCCGCGGAGCCACGCCACCGGGGGAACGACGTAACCGCCCTCGCCGAGCACCGGCTCCACGATCATGGCGCCGACGTTGGCGCCCGGCGCCTGCAGGGAGAGCACCTCGTCGAGGGCGTCGAGCGCTTCGGCGACGACCTCTTCCTCCGCCCGCCCGGGCACGGGCACGCAGTACGGCGCCACGTGCACGCCCGGCATCAGCGGCTCGTAGCCCTCCCGGTAGCGGCCCTTGGCCGTGGTGAGGGAGGTGGCCGCGAGCGTGCGGCCGTGGAAGGCGCGGCGGAAGGCGATGACCGCCCCCTTGCCCGTCACCTGGCGGGCCAGCTTCAGGCTCCCGTCGACGGCCTCGGCCCCGGAGTTGCACAAGAAGACCTGCGGTTGGTCGAAGAACGGGGTGAGCCGCCCCAGCCGCTCGGCGAGCTCGATGTAGCGGGTGTGGCGGAACACCACCGAGGTGTGCAGCAGGGTGGTGGCCTGCTCGACGACGGCGGCCACCACGCGGGGATGGCAGTGGCCCACGTTGGTGACGGCGATCCCGGAGCCGAAGTCGAGGAACCGCCGGCCCTCGACGTCGGTGATCCAGCTGCCCTCGCCGCTGGCCGCCACGAGGTCGAAGTAGGTGGGCAGGACGGCGGCGACGCGGGCGTCGTAGCGGGCCAACCAGTCGGCGGTGGGGGTGGTCGCGAGCAGGGTCACGTCGCTCCTCCGTCCAGCGGGGGCCGGTTGTCGATCTGGGCCCGCTGGAGCTGCCCCGAGTAGTCGACGTAGACGGTCTTGACCTGGCTGAACTGCTCGATGCCCCGGGTGCCGGCCTCGCGGAAGCCGTTGCCGGTGTGCTTCGTGCCTCCGAACGGCAGCGGGATCTCGGCCCCGATGGTGGGGGCGTTGACGTAGACGATCCCGGCGTCGATGCCCTCCACCGCGGTGAGCGCGGTGGTGATGTCGCGGGTGTAGATCGCCGCCGAGAGCCCGTACTCCACGCTGTTCACCACGTCGACGGCCTCGTCGAGGTCGGCCACCTCGAGGACGGAGAGCACCGGGCCGAAGACCTCCTCCCGGGCGATGCGGTGGCCGGGCCTCACCCCGGTGAGGACGGTGGGCGCGAAGAACGTGCCTCCCGGGCAGCCGTCGGGCTCGGTGAGGTGCGCGCCGCCGGTGGCCAGGGTGGCTCCCTCCTCGACGGCGAGGTCGACCATCATGTGGATGCGGTCCCCGGCCTCGGCGGTGATCACGGGTCCGAGGTCCGTGGCCGCATCGAGTGGGTCGCCGGCACTCAGCTCCGCCGCCCGCTTCACGATCCGCTCGACGAGCTCGTCGGCGACGTCGGGGTGCACGAGCAGCCGGGATGTCGACGTGCAGCGCTGGCCGGCTGTGCCGAAGGCCCCGAACACGGCGCCGTCGACGGCCACGTCGAGGTCGGCGTCGGGCCGCACGATCATGGCGTTCTTGCCGCCCAGCTCGAGGGAAACGACGCGCGGTCCGGTGGCCATCGCCGCCGCCGCCACCGTCCGCCCGGTGGGGACCGAGCCGGTGAAGCTGACCGCCCCCACCCCCGGGTGCGACGCCAGCGCGGCCCCGGGTTCGGCGTAGCCGTGCACGACCTGGATCAGGTCCTCGGGCACCCCCGCCTTCACGCAGGCGTGGACGAAGGCCTGGCAGCAGCCGGGGGCGTGCTCCGACGGCTTGATGACCACCCCGTTGCCGGCCAGCAGCGCCGGGAAGACCTTCCACGAGGGGATGGCGACGGGGAAGTTCCAGGGGGTGATCATCCCGACCACGCCCACCGGGTGGCGGGTGGTCCAGCACAACTTCGAACCGAGCTCGGACGGGACCGTCGCGCCCCATGCCGACCGGCCCTGCCCGGCGACGAAGGACGCCATGTCGATGGCCTCCTGCACGTCGCCGCCCGCCTCCACCAGGACCTTCCCCGCCTCGCGGGACACGAGCCGGGCCAGGTGGTCCTTGCGCGACGCCATCAGCAATCCCACCTCGGCGATCACCTCGGCCCGGGCCGGGACCGGGACCCGTGCCCACCGCCGCTGGGCGGCGGCCGCAGCCCGGACCGCCCGATCGACGTCATCGTTGGTGGCGGCGTCGAAGGAGCCCACGACCTCGTCGGGGCGGGCGGGATTGACCGAGGTGAAGGTCGTCATGGTCGGGGACTGTAACGTCTGTTCCGTGACCGTGGGTGAACGGATCATCCGAGCCAAGGACGAGCTTCCGCCGGCCGAGCGACGCGTGGCCGAGCTGGTGCTGGCCGACACCGGTGCGGTGGCGTTCGGCACCGTCGCCGAGGTGGCCGCCGCCGCCGACGCCAGCGGGCCGACCGTGATCCGCCTCGCCACCCGCCTCGGCTTCCCCGGCTTCGCCGCTCTCCAGGACGCCATCCGCGCCGAGATCGGCGAGCGGCTCCGCCCGGCCACCGAACGCATCCGGGAGCGGCCGGCGCACGACGCCGTCGGGCGCACGCTGGCCGCCGACCTCGAGAACGTCCACGCCACCCTCGAGGCGGTCGAGCCGGCGGCGTACCGCATCGCCGTCGACCTCCTCGCCGCCCGGTCGCGGGCGGTGGCGGTGGTCTCGGGGGACGCCACCGCCGGCCTCGCCCAGCTGTTCTCCGCCGACCTCGGGCTGCTCCGACCGGGCGTGGTCCTGCTCGATGGATCGCCCGTCGGCGTGGCCCGTCGGGTCGCCCACCTCGATCCCGGCGACGTCGTCGTCGCCATCGACCTCCGGCGCTACGAGCGCTGGGTGCTCGACGCGGTGGCGGTGGCCCGCGGCCGCGGGGCCCGCATCGTGGCCGTGACCGACAGCGCCATCTCCCCGCTGGCCGAAGGTGCCGACGCCGTCTTCGTCGTGGCCGCCGCCAGCCCCGGTCCCTTCGACAGCCACGTCGGCACCCTCTCGCTCGCCAACGCCCTCCTGGCCGGGGTGGCGGCCCGGTCCCGCCGGCCGGCCACCACACGCCTCGACCGCGTGGAGGAGGCCTGGCGGGCCACCGGGGCACTGCTCGACGACGGTCCGGGCGACCGTCGTCGGCCCTGATAGGCAGGGGCCGGTGACCGAGCGCACGGGTTGGACCACCGACACCGTCGAGGGTCCCGAGGGGCTCGTCTGCAGCGTCGACCGGCTGGCGTCGGAGGCCGGCGCCGCCGTCCTCGGCCTCGGCGGCAACGCCGTCGACGCCGCCGTGGCCACCAGCGCCGCCCTGGCGATGACCACGCCGCACATGTGCGGCCTGGGCGGCGACCTGTTCGCCCTGGTGCACGGCCCGGGCACGGGCTCCGACCAGCCCCTGGCCCTCGACGCCTCCGGGCGGGCGGGGAGCGGTGCCGATCCCGACCGCCTGCGGGCCGAGGGGCATCGGGCCATGCCGTTCCGGGGTGACGTCCGCAGCGCGCCGGTGCCCGGTTGCGTCGACGGGTGGTTGGCGCTGCACGGTCGCCTCGGCCGGCTGCCCCTGGAGGACGTGCTGGCGCCGGCGGTGGCCCTCGCCGAGGACGGCTTCGCGGTGTCCCCGCTGCTCGCGTTCATGCTGCCCGCGCTCGACGGCGTGACCGGCTGCGACGAGCTCGTCGGACGGGGGCTGTCCACCGGCGACCGGCTGCACCGGCCGGGGCCAGCCCGCCTGCTGCGGGCCGTCATCGCCGACGGTCGCGCCGGCTTCTACGGCGGCGAGTTCGGCGAGCGCCTCCTGGAGGTCGGGGGCGGGGAGTACGCCGAGGACGACCTGGGACGGCCGCTCGCCGACTGGGTCGATCCGCTCGCCGTCGACGTGTGGGGCCACCGGGCGTGGACGGTGCCGCCCGCCTCGCAGGGCTACCTCGGCCTGGCCGGCGCCTGGATCGCCGAGCGGGTCGGCCTGCCCGCCGATCCCGACGACGAGCGCTGGCCGCACGTCACCGTCGAGGCCGCCCGGTTGGCCGGCCACGACCGGCCCGAGGTGCTGCACGAGGGCGCCGACGGGCCCGCCCTCGTCGACCCGGTCCGCCTCGAGGCCCGGGCGGCCCGCTACGACCCGGACCGCGCCGTCGCCCTGCGCGGGTCCCGGGCGGCCGGCGGCACCATCTACCTCTGCACGGCCGATGGCGAGGGCCTGGGCGTGAGCCTCATCCAGTCGAACGCCTCCGGTTTCGGGTGCCACGTGGCCGTGCCGGGCACCGGCGTGCTGCTCCACAACCGGGGCGTCGGGTTCTCGCTGGAGCCCGGTCACCCTGCCGAGTACGGCCCTGGCCGACGACCCCCGCACACCCTCTCCCCCGCCCTCGTCACCCGCCCCGACGGTTCGCTGCGGGCCGTGCTCGGCACGATGGGCGGCGACTTCCAGCCGCAGGTCGTGCTCCAGCTTCTGGCCCGGCTGTTGGCCGCCGGTCAGGACCCCGGAGCCGTCATAAGCGCCGCCCGCTGGGTCCTGGCCGCCGACGGCGGCACCGGCTTCGACCTGTGGGATCGGTCCGACGACCACCGCGTCCGGGTGGAGGCGCACGCGCCGCCGACGTGGGTGCCGGGCCTCGAACGCCGGGGTCACCGGGTGGAGGTGGCGGGCGAGGACGTGGCCGGATTCGGCCACGCTCACCTCATCGACCTGCCCGCTGAGGGTCCATGCCGGGGCGCGGCCGACCCGCGCGCCCTCATCGGCGCCGCTGTGGCTGCCGTCAGTTGAACTCGGGGCGGCGCTGCTCGAAGTAGGCGGTGACGGCCTCGACCTGGTTGGGGCTGCCGATCAGCCCGGCCATGCGGCGGGACTCGTCGAGGAGGGCCTCGGCCAGCGGTCGCCGGCCGGCCCCCTCCAGCAGGGCCTTGGCGCCGCGGATGGCCTCGGGGTTCTGCCCGGCGATCTCGGTCGCCAGGGCCAGCGCCTCCTCCCGGGGCGACTCGGACAGGCGGGTGCCGAGGCCGAGCGCGACCGCCTCGGTGCCCGGCACCATCCTGCCCGTGAAGGTGAGCTCCTTGGCCACGTCGAGGCCCACCAGCCGGGGCAGCACCTGGGGGCCGGTCATGTCCGGGAGCAGGCCCCAACGGATCTCCAGCACCGAGAGGGTGGCGTCGGGGGCGACGATGCGGATGTCGGCGCCCAGCGCGATCTGGAGGCCTCCGCCGAGGACCGGGCCGTGGAGCGCGGCGATCACCGGCGCCGGCATCTCGGTCCAGCCGTAGGCCGCCTGCTGGGGCAGGTTGGTGATGCGACCCTCCAGGCGGTCGGTGATGCGCCCGACGCCCGCCGACGCCCCGTTCCCCTCGCTCCCGCCGCCGCCGGCCATCGCCGCGAAGCTGGCCATGTCGAGCCCGGCGCAGAAGCCGCGGCCCTCACCGGAGAGCACGACCGCCCGCACCGACGGGTCGGCGGCCAGGGAGTCGCCCACCTCGACCAACGCCGCGAACATGGCGGCGTCGATGGCGTTGAGCTTGTCGGGTCGGTTCAGGCGCACGTCGGCCACGCCTCGCTCGAGGGTGACGGTGACACGTTCGGGCATCGGGCCTCCTGCTCGATCGACCGCCGGCCCAGTCTGCCCCGCCCCGCCCGCGCCGGCCGGCGGGCAGGGGTGCGCCGGTGCCGTGGCAAACCCTTCGATGGACCACACCGTCACCACGGCTCGCGAATCCGGCCCGCCTCTCGTCGGCGCCCACCGACCGCTCAACCGCTCCTGGTCGACGGCACCGACCTTCGCCTCGTCGTGCTCGACGCCTACGTGCGCGCGGTCCACGGCCCGGGCGCGGCGTGCGGGCTCCCGTGGTGGGCCCTGGCCGGCATCGGCCTGGTGGAGTCCAGGCACGGCACCTTCGGCGGTGCCCGCACCTTGCCGCCTACGTCGAGGTGGTGCTGGCCGAGGCCCACCGCTACGCCGGTACGGTGTCGATCCCCTGACCGATCCTGTGGACGCGGTGTGCACAACCGGGCGGTCCTTGGGGACGGTCGAAGAAACCCGTCGGATAAGCCTGGGGATTGAGAGAAACCCCTTGACCAGTCCGTGCGCTGGGCGCAGAGTGCCACTCAGCCGAGAGGCACCCGAGCGAAACGGCACGGACCGCGAAGCCCGGAGGCACCTCCGCCGGATGCACTGGAGCGAGCGATCGCCCCGGAGCCCCGGCGGGACTGGACCACCGGGTGGCCCGAGCCAGATCGCCACGGGACCCTTCGGTCAGGGACACCGCCACAAGCGGCCCCGGCCCCCGGGCCGGGGGGCGCAGGTGGTGGACCGCCCAGGACCGCCGCCGGCGACCGCCACCTCCGGGTGACGGTGCGCAGCGACGGACCAACGGGTCGGCCCCGAGGAGTCGACCGGCTTCGGCCGGGAGGCTACTCGGGGCCTTCTCCGTTCTGGCTTCGACCTTCGTCGCGATGCTCCTCAGGTCCGGCTTCGCCGATCCGGGTGCCGCGCTCCGGGCTGCTCGCCTGGCGGCTGCGCCGCGCCACCTCGCGCAACGTTCTGGCATGCGTTCCGGTCGCCATGGCAGCCCCGATGCATGCCAGAACCAGAGCGGCGAGCCCGGGGTGGTAGGCCGTCGGCATGAGCCCGAAGTCGTTCCTGCTTCCCGAGGAGCTCCACGCCTACCTCGTTGACCACGGGGCCGCTCCCGATGACGTGCTGAGCGGCCTGATCGCCGAGACGGCCGCCCTCGGCTCCGTCGCAGCGATGCAGATCGCTCCGGAGCAGGCGGCTCTGCTCACCATCCTGACCCGCCTGATCGACGCTCGGTCGGCGGTGGAGGTCGGCACCTTCACCGGGGCGTCGGCGCTGGCCATCGCCCGGGGCCTGGGACCCGGCGGCCGCCTGCTGTGCTGCGACGTGAGCGAGGATTGGACGGCCATCGCCCGCCGCGCCTGGGAACGGGCCGGGGTGGCCGATCGCATCGACCTTCGCATCGCCCCGGCGGCCGAGACCCTCGACGCACTGCCGCCCGAGCCCTACCTCGACCTCGCCTTCATCGACGCCGACAAGGCCGGGTACCGCGCCTACTGGGACGCGCTGGTCCCACGGATGCGGCCCGGCGGGGCGCTGCTGGTGGACAACACCCTGTGGAGCGGCCGGGTGGTCGACCCCGGTGACGAGGACCCCGACACGATGGCCATCCGCGCCTTCAACGACCACGTCGCGGCCGACGACCGCGTCGACGCGGTCCTGCTCCCGATCAGCGACGGGCTCACCCTGTGTCGACGGCGCTGACCCCGCCTGGGTAGCGTTTGCCGCTCCCGCGGAGGTGCCCGATGGACAACCGACCCCGGATCGTGGTCCTCGGCCGCCAGGGCGCCGGGAAGGGTACCCAGTGCGCCCTCCTCGCCGAGCACCTCGCCATCCCCCACGTCTCCACCGGTGAGCTGTTCCGCGCCGCCGTGCGGGACGGATCGCCGATCGGTCACCGCGTGGCCGACATCGTCGACCGCGGTGGCCTCGTACCCGACGACCTCGTCCTCGACGTCGTCTGCGAGCACGCCGCCGTGGCCGACCTTGCCACCACCGGCTACGTGCTCGATGGCTTCCCCCGGACGGTGGCCCAGGCCGAGGCGTTCTTCGCACCACCCGAACCGGCGGGCACACACGACCTGACCGCCGACGCCGCCCTGGAGATCGAGGTGCCGGTGGACGTGGTGGTCGAGCGCATCTCGACCCGCCGGGTGTGCCCGGTGGACGGGTGGACCACCACGGTGCAGGACCCGGCGGTCGAGTCCGTCCTGTGCCCCGACGGCCACGCTGCGGTCCAGCGGGGCGACGACACCCCTGACGCCGTGCGCCGCCGGCTCGCCCTCTACGACAGCGAGACCGGACCGCTGTCGCCGTGGTTCGCCGCCCGACAGGCGCTCGTGGTCGTCGACGGCACGGGTTCGCCCGAGCAGGTCTTCGCCCGGGTCCTGGCCGCGCTCGAGCCGGTGCTCGACCGCTCGGCGGCACCCACCTGAGCCAGGTCGGAGCGCCGCCCGGACCGTGCGCCGGGTGCTGTTGACACGCTGCCACTGCGGGCCTACGTTGCGGCGCGCCGGTCGCTATGCCGCCCGTCACAGCACCCGCCCTGGCACCGTCGCCCGGACGACCGCTCCGCTCCACGTCCTTCGGGGGAACACCGTGTCGAATCGTCGAGTCCCGTCCCGGCTGCTGGCCAGCCTCGTCCTGGTCCTGGCCCTGGTGGCCGGAGCGTGCGGCGGCGGGGGTACCGACACCACCGAGGAGGGTGAGAAGGACGCGGGCAAGCCCGTGCGGGGTGGCTCGCTGACCTACGCCATGGAGGCCGAGACGACCGGCGGTTGGTGCATGCCCGAGGCCCAGCTGGCCATCGCCGGCATCATGGTGGCCCGCACGATCTACGACACCCTCACCGCCCCGAACGCCAAGGGCGAGTACGTGCCCTACCTGGCCAAGTCGGTCGAGCACAACGACACGTTCACCGAGTGGACGATCACCATCCGGGACGGCGTGAAGTTCCACGACGGCACCCCGCTCACCGCCGAGGTGGTCAAGAACAACCTCGACGCCTACCGCGGCAAGTACAAGGGCCGGGCCTCCCTCCTGTTCCTCTTCGTCTTCCAGAACATCACCGACGTGCAGTTGGCGGGGGACAAGGCCGTCAAGGTCACCACCAAGGTGCCGTGGGTGGCCTTCCCCGCCTACCTGTTCGCCAGCGGCCGCCTCGGCATCGTGGCCCAGTCCCAGCTCGACGACCAGGACACCTGTGACCGCAAGCTGGTGGGCACCGGCCCCTTCAAGCAGGTGAGCTGGAAGGTCAACCAGGAGTTCGTGGCCGAGAAGAACCCGGACTACTGGCAGAAGGCGCCCGACGGCAAGCCCTACCCCTACCTGGACAAGATCACGTTCCAGCCGATCCCCGAACCCGAGCAGCGGGTCAACGCGCTCCAGTCGGGACAGATCGACGCCATGCACGCCTCGGGGGCCACCGAGTTCGCGTCCCTCGCGGGCCTGAAGGACGCGGGCACGGCCAAGCTCTACGTCTCGGAGAAGTACGCCGAGGTGAGCTACGTGATGATCAACTCCAGCAAGGCACCGCTCGACGACGTCCGGGTCCGTCGCGCCCTGGCCATGGCGGTCGACCGCGACGAGTACAACGAGGTCATCAACCAGGGGCTGTTCACCATGGCGTCGGGCCCCTACGCCCCGGGCAGCCTCGGCTACCTGAAGGACAGCGGCTACCCCAAGTACGACCCGGCTGGGGCCGAGAAGCTGGTGAAGGAGTACGAGGCCGAGAAGGGCCCGATCCAGCTCTCCTACCGCAGCACGCCGAGCCCGGCGACCACCCAGGTGGCCCAGTTCCTCCAGCAGAAGCTGAAGGCGGTGGGCATCGAGTTCAAGCTGGCCACCGTGGAGCAGTCCCAGCTGATCAACACCGCCATCAGCGGCGACTTCCAGCTCATCGGCTGGCGCAACCACCCCGGCGGCGACCCCGACGAGCAGTACGTCTGGTGGTACAAGGGCAGCCCGGCCAACTTCGGCCGCTTCGCCGACGACGAGATGCAGACGCTGCTCGACACCGGCCGGTCCGAGACCGACCCCGACAAGCGGGCCACGA
>JAABUS010004538.1_pt1 | contig 19812 bp, 21 predicted proteins | sample 5560161 | NCBI WGS metagenome assembly JAABUS01 (sample SAMN10711885, study PRJNA513376) | rock metagenome | isolation source: Antarctica rocks | place: Antarctica: Victoria Land, Trio Nunatak nord | collected 2016-01-04 | reverse complement strand
CGGCTTCCTGGTAGAAGCGCTGCGACGCCAAGGCGACGCCGGTGTTGATGAAGCCGAGCGTGGCGACGACGCGTTCCTTGTTGATAAGCTCCTGGGCGATCTGCACGCCGACCTCGTTGCGCGCCTCGTCGTCGCGCTCGACCGCGACCAGCGGGCGGCCCAGCACGCCGCCGGCCTTGTTGACCTCGGCGATCGCCAGCTTCACGCCGTCCCGCATCGAGACGCCCATGCTGGACGAACCGCCGGTGAACGGCCCGGTCAGGCCGATCTTGATCGGCGTTTGCGCCTGAGCCGGGGCCTGCGCCGCACTGAGCGACAGCACGGTCGAGAGCGCAGCGGCGGCCAGCAACAAGTTGCGGCGGTTTGGTCGCATAGATGTTTCCCCACGATGCACACGTTCCCCGTTCGGGGTGTGGCGCGTCTCATAGCACGATCCGCGCAGACTACCACGGGATGCGTAAAGAAATCATTGAGGCGACCGGAGATGCGGCGCGGTTCTTAGCTTTTGTTTCTTTAAGCGAACGCACGGGCTATGCACGCAGGCTCGATAGCCGCGGAGACAGTTCGATGTTCAAATCCGTAATGCAACAGGTTGCCGGTCATGCGGGATTCGACGTGACGGCGAAGTGGCGGATGGCGTCCTTGCCCCATACCCGCCGGCTCCAAGGGCTGTTCCAGCATTTCGGCATCACGTCGGTGATCGACGTCGGTGCCAATGCCGGGCAGTTCCGTGACCAGATGCGACATGAAATCGGGTTTGCCGGTCCGATCTTCTCGTTCGAGCCCGACCCAGCCTTGGCTGCCGTGCTGCTGCAGCGTGCGGCGGCGGACCCGGCCTGGACCGTCTTTCCGGTGGCGCTCGGTGCCGAGGCAGGGACGGTGCCGTTCAACGTCATGCAGAATACGGTCTACAACTCATTCCACGCGCCGGCCATGGAGCAGGTGGGGGAGCACGGGCATGGCAACGTGGTGACACGAACCGTGGACGTGGAGGTGCGGACACTCGACGCGATGGCGGATGCCTTCCCAGACCTGGCGCACACCTATTTCAAGATGGACACCCAAGGCTTCGACCTTGAAGTGCTTAAGGGCGGGCGTCGCGTGGTGCGTCAGGTCCCGGCGTTGCAGACAGAGGTCTCGCTCCAGTCGCAGTACGCCGGCGCGCCGTCGATGCAGGAGTCAATCGCAGCGTTTGCCGCACTGGGTTTCGCGATCGCCGACCTGTTCCTGGTCTCGACAGACTGCGGGCAGCGAGCGGTCGAGTTCGATTGCGTGATGGTGCAGGACCGTCAGGCAGGCTGACGGTCCCGAGGCGGCGATGAGCTCAGGCCGGCGTGTCCGACGGCTTCTCGGTGTCCGAGGGCTCAAGATTTTCGGCGCCGGTGCGGGTGCCGCCCACTTTGTCGGCGCCGCCGGCGTCCGGAGCGCCGGGCTTCTTGTGGTTGCCGGTGTCCTGCTGGCCGTCGGTGTGCTCGATGGTCTCTTCGGTATGCGGCTGCTGCATGGCGTGTGTCCTATCAAGGTTGGCCCGGACTGAGAACGCGGGCCGCGGCATAGGTTGCATCCAGGCGCCGTTCGCCCGTGGACAGATGCCTGTGACAGGCGATGGCCGGGGCGGGCGACATCATCGCTCGGCAACGGGGCGGCGGGACGCCAGGGCCATGATCCCGGCGCCGACCAGGGCGGCCATCAGGGTCACGATGCCGACCAGGATGCGGGTGCGGTGCGCGACGCTGCGGGCCTCGCGTCCTTGTTCGTCCAGCACGACCAGCCGCTCGGCCGCGACGCGGTCCCATAGGTCGCCGGGGCCGGACAGCACGGCGTCGGCGCTTGGCCCGAGGGCGGGACGGAGGGCTGCGAGCCGCGCTGGGGCATCCGGCATGCGGGCGGCGGCCAGCACCTGGTCGAGCACGCCGGTGCGGATCAGCGCGCGCTCCCACGGGATGCTGGTCGCGTAGGTCGCGAACAGGCCGGTCAGGCCGACCAGTGCAAAGCACATCAGCAGGAACGCGGTCCAGGTGGCGCGGTCGTTCATCTCTAGGTGTCCTCGTGTTGAGTGCGCCGGGTGTGATTGCGCCGAATATGGGTTGAAGGGCCGAGGCCGGCAGGCTCGCGGCTCTGCCTTGACACTGTCCGCCAGGGTCAGTAACCAGCGCAATCCGTTCAATTTCATCCTAAACCCAGGCCTGCAGGCCCCGAAGGTCGTGTCATGAAGATCCGCAACAGCCTGAAGTCGGCAAAGCTTCGCGATAAGAATTGCCGCGTGGTGCGCCGGCACGGCCGCGTCTATGTGATCAACAAGAAAAACCCCCGCATGAAGGCCCGTCAGGGCTAAAGCCGATCTTTTTGTTGCGCTGAACACACCCCGGGACGCTGTTCCGGGGTGTTTTGCGTCTTGCCGACATTGCTGGCCGGTTCCATGTTCAGATGAAGCAACCGGGGGAACACAGCATGATCGCGCAACCACCGCCCAAGGCCGACGTCATCGCCCGGCGGCCCGAGATCATCGCCGGGCTGCGCGCCTTGGTGCCCGCATCCGGCCTGATCAGCGAGGCGCTGCGGCTCAAGCCCTATGAGACGGACGGATTGCCGGCGTACCGCCAGGTGCCGCTCGCCGTCGTGCTGCCGGAGACGACCGAGCAGGTCGCGGCCGTGCTGGCGTTCTGCCACAAGAACGGCGTGCGCGTGGTGCCGCGCGGCGCCGGCACCAGCCTGTCGGGCGGCGCTCTGCCGATGGCGGACAGCGTGGTGATCGGGCTGATGCGGATGAACCGCATCCTCGACATCGACTATGGCGACCGCTGCGCCACGGTGCAGGCTGGCGTCACCAACATCGGCATCACCAATGCGGTGTCGGCGGAAGGCTTCTTCTATGCGCCCGACCCCAGCAGCCAGCTCGCCTGCATGATAGGCGGCAACGTGGGGATGAACTCCGGAGGCGCGCACTGCCTGAAGTACGGCGTGACGGCCAACAACCTGCTGGGTCTGAAGATCGTGACGATGGAGGGCGACGTGCTCGACATCGGCGGCGCGCATCTCGATGCGGCGGGCTACGACTGGCTCGGGCTGCTGACCGGCAGCGAGGGCATGCTGGCGATGGTGACCGAGGTCACGGTGCGCATCCTGCGGGCGCCGGAGGGCGCGCGGGCCATGCTGGTGGCGTTCGATGCCAATGAGACGGCGGGGCGCGCGGTTGATGCGATCATCGGCTCCGGCATCATCCCCGTGGCGCTGGAGTTCATGGACCGCCCGGCCATCCATGCCTGCGAGGCGTTCGCCCATGCCGGATATCCGCTGGATGCGGAGGCGCTGCTGATCATCGAGGTCGAGGGCAGCGTGGCCGAGCAGGACGACCTGCTGGGCCGCATCGCCGGGCTGTGCGAGCCGTTCCATCCAATCAGCCTGCGGGTCAGCCAGTCGGCCGAGGAGAGCATCGCCATCTGGAAGGGCCGCAAGGGGGCGTTCGGCGCGGTGGGGCGGATCAGCCCGGACTATTTGTGCATGGACGGCACGATCCCGACCGGGCAGTTGCCGTTCGTGCTGCGGCGCATCGGCGAGATGAGCGACGCCTACGGGCTGAAGGTCGCCAATATCTTCCATGCGGGCGACGGCAACCTGCATCCGCTGATCATGTTCGACGCCAACCTGCCGGGCAATTTCGAGCATGCCGAGGCGTTCGGCGCAGACATCTTGAAGCTGTGCGTCGAGGTTGGCGGCTGCCTGACGGGTGAGCACGGCGTGGGCGTCGAAAAGCGCGACCTGATGCGGGTGCAGTTCACCGACATCGAGCTGGACCAGCAGCGGCGGATCAAGTCGGCGTTCGACCCGGACTGGCTGCTGAACCCGAGCAAGGTTTTCCCGCTGGTCGATGTGCCGGTGGCCGACTTGCCCGTCGCTGCCTGAGTACGGCGCCATGAGTGCAGCCCTGGCGCCGGCGCACGAGGGCGGGATCGTCGAGGCGATCCTGGCGGCGCGCGCGGCGAACGAGCCGCTGCTGATCCAGGGGCGCGGCACCAAAGCTGGGATGCTGCGCCCGGTGCAGGCGGCGCGCGGGCTGTCCACGCGGAATCTTACGGCGGTGTCGCTGTATTCGCCGCAGGAGCTGATTGTCTCGGCGGGGGCTGGCATCACCATCCCCGACCTGGAGGCGAAGCTTGCCGAGGGCGGCCAGGGCATCATCGCCGAGCCGCCGGACCTCTCGGCGCTGCTGGGCACCGAGGGGGCGCAGACGCTGGGCGGGGTGGTAGCGACCAACCTGTCGGGTCCGCGCCGGGTCGCCTGGGGGGCGATGCGCGACCACGTGATGGGGGTGCGCGCGGTGAACGGGGCCGGCGAGGTAATCCGGTCGGGCGGGCGCGTGCTGAAGAACGTGACGGGGCTCGACCTGTGCAAGCTGCTGACCGGCAGCTACGGGACGCTCGCGGTGCTGACCGAGGTGACGCTGAAGGTGCTGCCGCGGGCGGAGCTGACGGGCTCGCTGCTGCTGCCGGGGCTGGACGCCGTGCGGGGCGTTGCGGCGCTGTCGGCGGCATTGGGCTCGCCGTACGGGGTGTCGGGCGCGGCCTGGCTGCCGGCGGACGCGGCGGAGCGGGTGCCGGAGTTGGCGGGACGCGGCGCCGTCGCCCTGGTGCGGATTGAGGATTTTGCCCGGAGCGTCGAGTATCGGCTGGGCCGGCTGACGACGGACCTCGCACCATTCGGCGCGCCGGTGCTGCTGGACGACGCCGCCAGCCAGGCGGCATGGCGGGCGGTCCGCGACGCCGTGCCGCTGCGGGCCGAGCCGGGCGATGCAGTCTGGCGCGTGTCGGTGCGCCCATCGAACGGCCCGGCGGCGCTGGCAACACTGGAGGCGGCGGGCGCGCGCTGCTTCCTAGATTGGGGCGGCGGCCTCGTATGGGTTGCCGGGCCGGCCGCGCTGCATGACCGGGTGATGGCGGCGGCGCTGGCCGGACGGGGCACCTGGACCGTACTGCGTGCGCCAGAGCCGATGCGCGCGGCGGTGGACGTGGTGCCGGCCGAGGCCCCGGCGTTGGCACGCATCACCAGGCGCGTCAAGTCCGCGATGGACCCTGCCGGCATTCTCAATCCTGGCCGGCTGTATGCCGGCGTCTAGGAAAAATGGGCGTTTAAAGCATCATGCAGACCAATTTCACCTCCGAGCAGCTCGCCGATCCCAACACCGCCTCCAGCAACCAAGTGCTGCGAACCTGCGTGCATTGCGGGTTCTGCACCGCGACCTGCCCGACCTTCGTGCTGCTGGGCGACGAATTGGACAGCCCGCGCGGGCGCATCTACCTGATCAAGGACATGCTCGAAAGCGGGCGGCCGGCGACCGAGGAGGTCGTGCGCCACGTGGACCGCTGCCTGTCCTGCCTCGCCTGCATGACGACGTGCCCGTCCGGAGTGAACTACATGCACCTGGTCGATCACGCGCGCCAGTATATCGAGAACACCTACACCCGGCCCTGGCATGAGCGGATGCTGCGCAACGTGCTGCAGGCCGTGCTGCCGCGGCCGGCGCTGTTCCGCATGGCGGTGCTGGGCGCCCGGGCGGCGCGGCCGGTGCGGCGGCTGATCCCGCGGGGTAACACGCTGGGCGACCGGCTGCACGCGATGCTGGACCTGGCGCCGGCGCGGCTGCCGCCTTCGGGCGGCATGCAGTCGCCGCAGGTGCACCAGGCGGAGGGAACGCGGCGCGGCCGGGTGGCGCTGCTGGCCGGCTGCGCGCAAACGGTGCTGGCGCCGTCGATCAACGAGGCGACCATCCGGCTGCTGACGCGCCTGGGAATCGAGGTGGTGATCGCCCGCGGGGTCGGCTGCTGCGGCGCTTTGACCCACCACATGGGGCGGCACGACCCGGCCATGGCGAGCGCGCGGGCCAACATCGCCGGCTGGACACGCGAGATCGAGGGCGACGGGCTGGATGCGATCCTGGTGAACACCAGCGGCTGCGGCACGACGGTGAAGGACTACGGCTTCATGTTCCGGTCGGAGCCGGCGGAGTGGGCCATGCGGGCTGAGCGGGTGTCGGCGTTGGCGATGGATATTTCGGAATACCTGGCGACCCTGGACTACGTGCCGACTCGGCCGGCGCCGGAGTTGCGGGTTGCCTACCATGCGGCGTGCAGCCTGCAGCACGGGCAGCGCGTGCTGGCGCAGCCGAAGGCGCTGCTGCGCCGGGCCGGGTTCACGGTGGTGGAGCCGCTGGAGGGGCATCTGTGCTGTGGCTCGGCCGGAACCTATAACCTCGTGCAGCCGGAGATCGCCGGGCGGCTGCGGGAACGCAAGCTGGCCAACATCGCGGCGACCAAGCCGGACCTGATCGCGGCGGGCAACATCGGCTGCATCACCCAGCTTTCGGGGGGCGTGCCGGTGATCCACACGGTCGAGCTGCTGGACTGGATGGCGGGCGGGCCGGCGCCGGTCGGGTTGCCGGCGGCAGTGGCGGTCCCGGCCTGATGCTGCGGCGGGCAGCGCTGCTGGTGCTGCTTGCTGGTCCGGCTTTCGGGCAGGCCAAGCCGAATCCGGCGCTGGACAGCCTGCTAGCGGCACTGCGCGCCGCCCCCACCGAGGAGGCCGCGGCGGCGCTGGAGGCGCAGGCCCGTGCCCAATGGGTCGAGGCCGCGAGCCCGGCGCTCCGGCTGCTGCTGGTGCGCGGCACCCGGGAGCTGAACGACGGCCAGGCCGGCGATGCGGCGGACAGCTTCGATGCGGCGCTCGACCTCGATCCCGACCTGATCGAGGGCTGGCGGGGCCGTGCGCAGGCCCGGGCGCGGCTTGGAGATGCCGTCGGTGCGATCAGGGACATCCAGGAGGTGCTGCGGCGCGAACCGCGCAACTTCGCGGCGCTGCAGGACCTGTCCCGCATGGCAGAGGTACGGTCGGACTGGCGGGGTGCGTTGGCGGCGCATCAGAAGCTGCTGGAGATCGATCCCCGCACCCCTGGCGGGCAGGTGCGGCTGCGCGACCTGCGGCGGCGGGCGCTGGGCGACGATACCTGAGCTAGGCCTCGGCTGCGGGCGGGACGCCTGGAAGGTCCACGCCTTCGTAGAATTCGCGGACGGGAACGGCGATGCCGATCTCGGGCATGTCCAGGGTGTCGTCTGCGGTCAGCGCGACGGCGGTCCAATCGGCGGTGCCGTCGGTCCGCGAGAACACCGTGACAGCGGCGCTGAGGTATTCGAGGATCACGTAGCGCCGGATGGACGGGACGGCGCGGTACTCGCGCAGCTTGTCGATCCGGTCGGTGCGGCCGGAGCTGGGGCTGAGCACCTCGAACACGACGACGACGCCGGGGACGAGAAGCGCCGTACCGGGAGCTTTGGTGCATGTCACCAAAGCATCGGGATAGCGGACCGCGTTGCCGACCGTGGCGAGGCCGGCATCCGGGCCAAGCGCCTCGCAACCGGTGCTCCGGAGACGGGAACTCAGGGCGATGTGGAGGTTCCGGATGCACCGGCTATGATTGATTGTGCCTCCGGTCATGGCGACCGGCTGGAAGCCGTCGAACTCGTGACGCCCCTCCTGGGCCTGGACCCAATCCAGGAACTGGTCGCGGGTCATCAAGGGTTGGCGGAGCGCGAGGTTCATGGGCGCGAGTGTAGCAGGCTTCAAACGCGATTGAGAAGCTCGGCGATGTAGGGCGGCAAATGGAAGGCCGCGACGTGCATTTCCGGCGACCAATACCGGGTCTTGCCCAGGATGCCGGCCTGCACGGCGCGGGCGTGGATCGTCTCGACCGGGATTTGGCCGATGCCGGGCGTTTTGGCAGCGATGCCGAGGGTCATCAGGCCGCCGACATAGGTGGGAACGGCGGCGACATAGGCCGACACGTGCGGGAAGGCGCTTGCTCGGCGGCGGCTGGTGTCGCGGAGTTCGTCCGGCTGCATGAAAGGGACGCCGCACTGGTTCACCGCGAGGCCGCCCGGCGCCAGGATGCGGGCGCAATCCGCGTAGAACGCGTCGGTGAACAGCGCCTCGCCCACGCCGATCGGGTCGGTGCTGTCAACGATGATGACGTCAAACGACCCCCGGGCCGCTTCGGCGGCATAGGCGATGCCGTCTCCGACAATGACCTGGGCGCGCGGATCGGTCCAGGCGTCGCCGGCGATGCTGGGCAGGAACTCTTTCGACAAGCGGATGACCTCGCCGTCGATTTCCACCATGACGGCCTGCTCGGTCGTGCGGTGCTGCAGGATGCGGCGCAGCACGCCGCCGTCGCCGGCGCCGATAATCAGCACGCGTCGTGCCGCGCCATGTGCCAGCAGCGGCACATGGGCCAGCATTTCTTGATAGACGAACTCGTCAGCCTCGGTGATCTGGACGGCGCCGTCCAGCGCCAGCACGCGGCCGTGGCTTGCGCTTTCAAAAACCTCGATCGTTTGGTAGTCGCTCGTTGCCTGCGCGAGCATGTGCGTTACTTGGAACCGTTGGCCCCATCCGGGATACAGGGTCTCGTTGAACCAGTCGGTCATGACGCTTTTGGCTCTCACGTCACCGCGCAGCGCGGCCTTTCCCGGGTTGGAGCCGGGCTGGGCCACGCTGCGTTGTGTCGAGGTTAAAAGACGCGGCCGCGCCGCTGCTCGTCGAGATCCACCCGGTCCGGATGGAACGCGGCGCGCAGCACGGGAACCGCGTCATGCGGATCGCAGGCGCCACACATGAATATGTCGATCGCGGCAAAGCTGCGCTCGGGCCATGTGTGGATGGAGATGTGGCTTTCGGCCAGTACGACCACTCCCGACACCCCGCCATTCGGGGTGAAGTGGTGGAAGTGGCTGTGGAGGATCGTCGCCCCTGCCTTGACTGCGGCATCGCGGAGGGCGATGTCGATCAGTGCGGGGTCCGCCAAGTTGGTGGCTCCCCAGAGATCCACGAGAAGGTGCGTGCCGGCATACTTCATGCCGTCCCTCTCAACGAAGTAATCCTTTGCGTCCTCGCCCTCACAGGACGGAAAGCTTGCAATCGTCGTCTGGTTTTCGCTCGGAAGTTCCGAGACCATCCCCAGTTGAGCAAGTGCGTTCATCACGTACCCCCAAACCAGTAGACAGCCTGTTGGACGGGATCGTCCCCTTGGGCCAAGAGCGGACGGAAATAGGGCTTTTCAGAAATTTCCGCAAGTGAAATTGAGACTTTCAGCCCATCCGGAAACGCAGGTCCGCTCATTGTTGCGACTTTATTTCAGGTTTTGCGTTGATAATTCATGCAAACGATCGGGCAGCAACCGGGCCAAAGCGAGCTCGGTCGCGGTGCGCGGCAGGTCGGACGGCGAGCGAAGCGGCGCCGCGGTCAGCAGGCGAAACAGCTCGTCGCGCGGGCTGGCCAACCGGGTGCCATAGCGGCGCAGGAGATCGGCGAGCAGTGCCGCATCCTTGGCCTGCACAGCGGACGTTGCCTGCCGCAGCACGACGTCTTGCATGCTGTCCGACAGCGGGCCGTCGGCCGGGACGGTTTTCGCAATGAGGTCAGACAGGGCGGCGACGCTGCCGGGCCAGTCGGCCGCCTGGCTCAGCAGCGTGGCGCGAAGGTCATCCGCCGCCGCGGTGCCGAGCGCCAGCAAGCCGGCGGTGGCGCCGGGCAGATCGTTCTGCACCACGCGAGCCCGGGCCAGCAGCAGGGTGCGCTGCTCGATGAGGGGCGCGGGCAGTTCAGCGGCGTTGGATGCCTTGAGCGCTGCTTCGGCGGCAGGTGCTGACGCATTGTCGAGCTGCATCTGGGCGAGCCGTGCCCCTATGGCGGCCCGCGCCGGGCCAGGAGCTGCGGCGGCCATGAGCGTTTCGAGCACCGGCACGGCGCGCCCTGGCAAATCCAGCGCCATCAGCTTATCCGCGAGCAGAGCGGTGAGGCCGCTGCCCGCGCCGTTGGGCAGCAGGGCAGCGTAGTCGCTGGCAAGCATCACGAGTTCGAGCGGCGGCACAGCCTGCGGCTGGGACAGCATGGCCTGGAACACGCCGGCCATAGCGGCGCGAACGGCGGGCCGCTGATCCGGAAACAGCCGTTCGGTGTCGCGCAGCGTGTCGAGCGCCGGGCGGAAGGCGCCAGCGGCGGTGCGAAGCTCGGCGACGCGCATGCGCATCCGGCTTTCCCGGGCGTCGCCGCGCCAGATGGTGGCCTGGCGTTCGAGCACGTCGGCAGCCTGGGCCGGGGTCAGCATGCCCTCCCGCAGCCGAAGCTCGGCCGCGCGGACGCCGGCACGCACCTGCGTCAGTTGGTCCCGCCCGGCGGCGAGCGCATCGAACGCCAGCAGCGCCCCCGCCATGTCGCCGTCGCGTTCGTGTTGCAGGGCGCGGGCGAAATCGAGGGTGGGGTCGTCGGGTTGGGCCAGGGCGGCGGCGATGGACGCTGCCTGTCCAGTCATCACCGCGGCCTCGATGACCATGGGTCGGAGGCGGTTGCGCAGCGCTGCCGGGTAGGCGCTCGCTAGCGGCAGCAGGCGGGCCAAGCCTCGGCCGGCGTCCACATTGATCTCACGCATGGCGTCGCGCACGCCGCGCCAAAGGGCGACGTCGTCCGTGCCGTCGAGCCGCGGGTCGTCGAGGCCGGCCGCCTCCGGGCTGCGGCCAGCGAGCAGGGCGGCGATGGCCATAAGGCCGGTCAGGCTGGGATCAGCCGCGGCGATCGGGTCGTCGCTGGCGATCAGCCCCAGCACAGCCTGTGCCTCGGTCGCCATGCCGAGGGAGAGCATGCTCTGCGCGACCGCCATCCTGTCCCGGCTGCGGGCGCGGGGCGGGGCAGCGGCGGCGGCGGCGATCTGCGCCGTCAGCCGCTGCGTGAGCGCAGCGACAGGAAGGTTCGGCAGGTCGAAGCGGCGCGTGAAAGCCTCAGCCTGGACCGGCACGATGGCGGCAGGCACGCCGGGCGAGGCGAGCATGAATCCGCTGGTGGTCGTACGAAGCTCGATCAGGTCGGATAAGGGCTCGACCACGACGCCAAGCCAGGTTGCCGCCAGGGTGTAGCCTGGCGCGCGGCGGGCGGGTGCTATCGCGGGTCCGGCGACACCGGCCGGGTTTCCGGCCACAGGGTTCACGGTGCCGATCAGCAAAGCGAGGCCGGTCGATGGGTCCGCCACTGTCACAACCTTACCAGGGTTGTCGAGTTTCAACAGCAGGCCGGCCGGGCTGGGATCGACGGCGATCGGAGAGGCCGGCACGGGATCGTCGGTCTTCGTCACGCGCCATCCCTGGGTCTCCCGCGTCAAGGCCAAGGTCTGGTTGGCCGCGAGCGGCACGGTAAGCACGGTGGTGGCCTGACCAAGCTGGACCAATGCGGCGGCGAAGGCCGGGCCGCTCCCGAGAGCCGCGAGGTCGAGCGGAGAGCGCCGGTCGAACACCACCAGGCCGAGCTCCGCACGACGGAACGCGGCGGCGCCGACGCCGGGTTCGAAAGGGATCAGGATGGAGGCTGGCCGTACGGCCTGAGCGGCAGGGCGGGGCAGCGGCTCTTGGATGACGGGGACCACGGGTGCCGCCTGCGGCGCCTCGGCTACGGCTGCCGGCGCGGCCGGTGCGGCAGGCGCGGATGGGGCGGCCACGGCGGACGGCACTGCCAGGGTTGGCAAGGCTGAGGCTGAAGCCCGGACCGGTCGCGCTGCGCTGCGCGCCAAGCTGGCCGGCACGGGGTCCAGCACGTCGATCACGACGCGATTGCCCTGCTTGGATGAGCGGATGCGGGCGCCGGGCACCAGCACCAGGGTTGCCGACCCGGCGGTGCCCTGGATTGCGCGGACGTTGCGCGGCAGGCCCTTTGCCGCAGCCAGCGCCGGAGCGCCCTCAAACGTGACCAACAGCCGGCTGCCGTCCTCGGCCACGTCGAAGCCGGTCGGGGTGGCGAACTCGAACACCACGCGGCCGAAGCCCGGAAAGTTGCCGACCCGCACCGGAGCCTGCGCGTTGGCAAGCGTCGGCGCGGCGAGCAGAAAGGCAGCCAGCCAGCGGAGCGCGATCATCCCTGCGGACCGAGGGCCGGGGCTGCGACGGAGCGGCTGCGGAACTGCGCCAGCGCGGCCGTTGCAGCGCGGGCGCGGTCGGGCTGCATGGCGGCCAGCACGAGGGCGGCCTTGGCCTCCTTCATGCGGTCCAGCACCTGGAGCAGCACGGGAGCATCCAAGTCGTTCAGGATGGCGGCGGCGTCGCGCGGGCGCATGGCCTCGTAGGTCTTGACCAGGCCGCGCCAGTTCGCATCGTCCCGCTCGCGCCGGGTCTGGTCGAGCTGTTCGAGGCGGGCCTGCAGGGCGGTCAACTGGGTGACGCGCTCGTTCAGGCGTTGGTCGGCGGCAGCCTGCATGGCCTCGCGGCTCGCCAAGGCCTGCTCACGGGCCTCCAGCACCGTGCGGCGGGCCCGCAGGTCGAGCAGGACAGCGCGCTCCGCCTCGTTCACGGGCGGCTCCGCTGGCGGAGCGGCGGGTGCCGCGGCAATGGGGGCCTCTTTGGGGGCAGCCTCCTTTGCCGGCGCATGGTTGGCGGCGTGGGCCTGGGGCAGCACGGCGCGGCTGGCGGTGGCGAGCGCCGCCGGGGCACCGCCGGCGGCCTGCATGAGATGCGCGCTTTTCAGGGCCATCAGCCCGCCCATGCCAAGGATCGCCAATGGCAGGGCACGCGGGCGCAGCCTGAATTTCCGGGGCTGGGACGAACGCAGGCGACGAAGCCGGGGCAAAAGACGCATCACCGGGCCACCAGCAAGGCCTGCTGCAGGTCGCGCTCGGACTTGCTGCGCGGGCGCGGCTGCTCCGGGTCGGCGCGGGTCGGCGCGGCCGAATGCTCCCGCGCCCGCGCGGGGTCGAGCGTCCGGCCGGCGCGGATGAGCTGTTCCAGACGGTCCGCCAGGTGCTCGCCGCGTTCGGCCAGGAAGGTCAGGTCGTCCTTCAGCACCGCGGCGCCCTCGATCTTCCGGGTCACCTGCAGCGCCGCCTCCTGCGTCATGCTGTGCAGCCTGCCGAGCCCGGTCTCGGCCTGACGGGTGCTGTTGTCGAAGCCGGCCACTGCTTCCCCCAGCGCCGTACGGTCGCGGCGCAGCGTGCCCAGCGCACGCTCAAGCCTGACGGCGTGCACCAGGGTCAACCCCAGCAACACGATCAGAACGACTTCCAGCAGCCAGTCCATGCCACCCATTTTGGGCTCCCTAGCGAGGTTTGCGGTCAGGTAGCGGGTTGAAAAGTCAGGGCGGCGCGCGCTACGACGCCGGGCGGTCCCAAGGCGGTCTCGACACGGACGGCGACGCGGTTCTTGCGGTGGCCGATCCGGCCCTCGAACAGCGGGACGTTGCCGCAGCGCACCTGCACCGCGGCGCCCGGCACAGCGGTCAGCAGGATGCGGCTGCCGACCTCCAGCGCCATGACGTCGGACAGGCGCATGGTTTGCTCGTCCAGCACGACGTCCAGCTCCACGTCGGTGCCCATCAGCTCCTCGGCCAAGTGGGTTTCCCAAATGCTGTCGCGGCCGAACCGCTCGCCCATGAACTGCTGCAGCAGCAGCTCGCGCACCGGCTCCAGCGTGGCGTAGGGCAGCAGCAGCTCGAGCCGGCCGCCGCGGTCCTCCATATCGACGCGGAGGCGCACCAGCACGGCGGCGTTGGACAGGCGGGAGATGGTGGCGAAGCGCGGGTTCACCTCCAGGCGCTCGAAGCGGAAGGTGACGGGGCTGAGCGGCTCGAAGCTGGCGGACAGGTCGTGCAGCACGAGCTGGATCAGCCGCTCGACCAGCGTGCGCTCGATGGTGGTGTAGGGCCGGCCCTCGATCCGCATGGCCGCGGTGCCGCGCCGCCCGCCCAGCAGCACATCGACGATCGAGTAGATCAGCGCGCTGTCGATGACCATCAGGCCGTAGTTGTCCCACTCCTCGGCCTTGAAGACCGCGAGCATGGCCGGCAGCGGGATGCTGTTCAGGTAGTCGCCGAAACGCAGCGAGACGATGTTGTCGATGCCCACCTCGACGTTGTCGCTGGTGAAGTTGCGCAAGCTCGTGCTCATGATCCGCACCAGGCGATCGAACACGACCTCCAGCATCGGCAGGCGCTCGTAGGATACGAGGCCGGAGCTGATGATACGCTGCATGCCGGACTGCTCGGGGCCGCCGGCGGCGTTGTCGCCAAAGCCAAGCAGGCTGTCGATCTCGGCCTGGTCCAGGATGCGGCCGGGCGGGTCGGCGAACCCGGCGCCGTTCCCAGAACCACTCATTGCACGAGCAGTTCGGTGAACAGCACGTTCAGCACATGGGCGGGCTGGGCGGCGATGTTGGTGCGGGCGACCAGCTCCTCCCGCAGGCGGTAGGTGCCGGCGGTGCCGCGCAGTTCGTCCGGCCGCATCTCGCGCAGGTAGGTTTGGAACAGGTCGAGCACACGGGGCATGGCAGCCTGGACGGTGGCCTGGTCCTCGGCACGGGCGAGTTCGAGCTTGGCCTTCAGCTTGATGAAAGCGGCGCGGCGTGGTCCGGCGTTCAGGTTGGCGACGATGTCCGGCAAGTCGAGGAAGACCGGCGCTGTCGAGGCTTTCGCCTCGGCATGGGGCTCCTCATGGTGCAGCAGGCGGGGCAGCACGCCGGTCAGCCAGGCCGCTCCGCCGCCGCCGGCCAGCAGCAGGACGCCCGCGCCGATCAGCAGCAGCTTGCGCTTGCCGCCGGCTTTGGCGGGCGGGCCGTCCGTCCCTGCCGTCGTTGTGGTCGTCGCCGCTGCTGCTGCCATGTCGGTGCTCCTTGCCGGCATATTGCGCCGGAAGAAGTTAACGAATCGTTATGTGTTTCGCGGTAGAACACCTTCGTCACCCGGCACGAAGCGCCGCATGGGCAGATCCTGCCGGGTGGGTTGTCAGGCAACAGGCTTGTTTCGCTGGGACAGCGTCCTGGCACGCCGGTTGCGATGTGTACGCAACGGATTTCGCAACGGCTTTGAGGGAATCGCCATGGAAGTGCCGAGCTATATCGCCCTGTCGCGGCTGGTGGCGCAGAGCCGGGCGCTGGAGGTGACTGCGACGAACATGGCCAACGCCAACACGCCGGGGTTCAAAGCGGGGCGCGTGCTGTTCAGCGACTGGCTGAGCCGGCAGACCGGCGCCGATTCACCGCGCGGCGGCAAGGTGGTGTCGTTCGTGCAAGACCGCGCGACCTACCGGGACCAGCAGGCCGGGCCGGTGCAGCAGACCGGCAACCCGTTCGATTTCGCGCTTGGCGGCGAAGGGTACTTCAGCGTCGAGACAGCGCGCGGCCCCCGGCTGACGCGGGCCGGGCGGTTCACGCCGATGGCGGACGGGCGGCTGGGCGACGCGGACGGCAACGCATTATTGGACACGGTCGGGCAGCCGATCCGGGTCTCGGCAGCGGACCAGCGCGTCGTGGTGGCGGCGGACGGCACCCTCAGCAGCGAGAATGGGCGGATCGGCCGCATCGGCGTGGTGCGGCCCTCGGACGCGATGCGCATGACGGCGGAGGGTGCGCGGACGCTGCGGGCCGACGCCGACACGGTGCCGGTCGATAAGCCGCAGGTGATCCAGGGCGCGATCGAGGACAGCAACGTGCAGCCGGTGCTGGAGATGACCCGCATGATGGCCGACCTGCGCGAGTTCCAGTTCACCACGCAGTTCGTGCAGGGCGAGGCCGACCGGCTGCAGTCCTCGATCGACAAGCTGACGCAGCGCAAGACTTAGCAGAGAAGCAGGAGGCACGGACGCATGAGATCGCTCGACATTGCCGGAACCGGCATGCAGGCCCAGCAGACCAACGTGGAGGTCATTTCGAACAACATCGCCAACATGACCACGACCGGGTTCAAGCGGCGGCGGGCCGAGTTCCAGGATCTGCTGTACCAGAACCTACGCCGGGTCGGGTCGAACAGCAGCGACACCGGCACGGTGGTGCCGTCGGGGGCGCAGGTCGGGCTTGGGGTAAAGACCGCGGCGATCTACCGGATCAACGAGCAGGGCAACCTGCAGCAGACCAGCAACAGCCTGGACGTGGCAATCAAGGGCAACGGGCATTTCCAGGTGACGCTGCCGAGCGGCGAGACGGCCTATAAGCGGGACGGCACGTTCGGGCTGTCGCCGGACGGGCAGATCGTCACCGCGGACGGCTATCCGATCGCGCCGGGCATTACGATCCCGACCAACGCGCGCGACGTCACGATCAACGCGGGCGGCGAGGTGCAGGCGAAGATCGACGGCACGACGGCGCCGCAGACGGTCGGCACGCTGCAGCTTGCGGCGTTCGCCAACGACGCCGGGCTGGAGGCACAGGGCGACAACCTGCTGATGGCCAGCGCCGCCTCGGGCAACGCCGTGACCGGCGTTCCGGGGTCGCCGGGGTTCGGCAGCGTGATGCAGGGCTTCGTCGAGACGTCCAACGTGAACGTGGTGACCGAGATCACCAACCTGATCACCGCGCAGCGTGCCTATGAGATGAACAGCCGGGTGATCACGACGAGCGACCAGATGCAATCCACGCTGACGAACCTGCGGTGACGGGCATGAAACTCCTTTCGGTTCTGCTGGTTTGCGCGGCTGTTCCGGCGGCGGCGGCAACGTTGCGGCCGTTCTCCACGCTGTCCGGCCCCGTCGTCACCTTGGCGGACTTGTTCGATGGTATGGGCAGCGGGGGCGCGGGCGACCGGGCGCTCGGCCCCTCCCCTGCCCCTGGCGCGCGGATCACGGTGGAGGCGCGGCAGTTGGAGGCCATCGCCCGGCAATACGGCATCGACTGGCGGCCGGGGAGTGCTGGCGATCGCGCGGTGCTGGACCGGCCGGGCCGCACGCTGAGCCGGGACGACGTGGTCGGGCCGCTGCGGACGGCGCTGGCGGCGGCAGGGGCGCCACGGGATGGCGAGCTGGAATTGCCTGGCTTTACGGCGCCGCTGGTGGGTTTGAGCGCCGTGGCGCAAGCGGAGGTGGCGCAATTAGAGTTCGACAACAGCAGCGGGCGGTTCACAGCACTGGTCAGCGTGGTCGCCGACGGCGCGCCGGCCGCGCAGTTGCGCCTGTCCGGCCGGATGCTGGAGATGACGGACCTGCCGATGCCGCGCCGCCGCATGGTGCCCGGCGACGTGATCGGGAACGGCGACCTCGAATGGGTCCGGCTGCGCGTCGCGCAGGCGAAGGGCGATGTGGTGCGCGCCATGCGGGAGGCGGTAGGCCAGGCGCTGCGCCATGCGGTGCAGCCGGGCCAGCCGATCCAGTTGGCGGACCTTGGCCGCCCGATGGTGGTGCAGAAGGGCACGCCGATGCTGCTGGCGCTCGACACGCCGGGCATCCAGGTGACGGCGCAGGGCGTCGCGATGGAGCCGGCCGGGATCGGCGAGCGGGTCCACGTAGTGAACCCGGCGTCGCGCGTCGTCGTGGAGGCGGAAGTGACCGGGCCGGGCCGCGCGCGGGTGCTGCCGGGCACGACGCCGGTGAACAGTACGGGCCGGCTGCCGCAGGTGGCCTCGCGATGAGGATCGTATTGGCGCTTGTGCTGCTGCTGCCGGGCTGCGGCGCGCTGACGCGGCTGTCGGAGATCGGGCGCCCGCCCGCCATGACGCCCAGCGGCGACCCGACGGCCGACCCGGCCTACCGCCCGATCAGCCTGCCGATGCCGCGGCCGCAGATGGTGCCGGCGGAGGCGAACAGCCTGTGGCGATCCGGCAGCCGGGCATTCTTCAAGGACCAGCGCGCCGCGGCGGTCGGCGACATCGTGACGATCCTGGTCAACATCACCGACGGCGCCGACCTGAAGAACCAGTCGAACGAGGGCCGTACCGGGCAGGAGAGCATGGGGCTGCCCAACCTGCTCGGCTTCGAGTCTGCCCTGCCCCGGCTGCTGGCAAAAGCGGTGAACGCGAACCAGCTTGTTTCCGCCAACAGCGCGGGCAGTGCGACCGGCAACGGGGCGATCAAGCGGACCGAGACGGTGACGCTGCGGCTGGCGGGCGTCATCGTGCAGGCGCTGCCGAACGGCAACCTGGCCGTAGCGGCGCGGCAGGAGGTGCGGGTGAACAACGAGCTGCGCGAGCTGCAGGTCAGCGGCGTGATCCGCCCGCAGGACATCGGCAGCGACAACACGGTGCGGCATGACCGGCTGGCGGAGGCGCGGATCGCCTATGGCGGGCGCGGGCAGATTTCGGACGTGCAGCGCCCCCGCTACGGGCAGCAACTGCTCGACGTACTGCTGCCGTTTTGACGGGCCTACGCGGCTTTTTCCAGCACGGGCCTGAAGGCGTCGGTGGCTTTCTTCAGCTCGGTGGCCGGGTCGGCGCCGCCGACGATGTTGGTGAGCGCGATGCCGATGGTGTCGCGGAACTCGGTCACCGGCACGATCTCGGGCAGGCCGGAGCGGGCGATGCGCAGGCTGGTGAGCGTCGTGTCGAACCACTCCTGCGGGAACATGCTGGCCTTGACGATGGCCGGGTCTTTGTAGGCGCTGGCGCGGGGCGGCGTGCCGGCGCCGGTGCGCAGCCATTCGGGGAACATGGTCTTGCTGGTGGCCCACTGCACATAGAGCCAGGCCGCCGTCTTGTTCCTGCCGGCGGCGGGGATGCCGATGCCGTCGATGAAGGTGGCGCTGTGCTGCGCCTTCGGCCCCATCGGGATCGGCGCGAAGCCGACCTTGCCGACGATCTTCGACTTGGCAGGGTCCACCAGCGGCGCCGAGAAGCCGATGCCGTCCCACCACATCGCGGCGCGGCCCTGGCCGAAGGTGGTCTGGCACTCGCTCCAGTTATAGCCGACCGAGCCTTGCGGCGCGTAGTCGCGCATGATCTTCTGATACCAGGCCGCAGCCTCGATGGCGGCCGGGCTGTCGGTCAGCAGGGTCTTGCCGTCGGCGGACAGCGTCTCCTGGTCCCAGCCGAGCAGGATGTTGTCATACAGCACGACGTTGGCGTTCTTCAGGCCGCGGCCGGTGAAGCCATAGACGCCGCGTGCCTTGTCGGTCAGGCGTTCGGCGGCGGCCATGATCTCGGCGTAGGTTTTGGGCGGCGCGAGCTTCGCCTGGTCGAACATCTCGCGGTTGTAGTACAGCACGAACAGGTCCTGGTTCAGCGGCAGCACGTTGACCCGGCCGTCCGGGCCGGTGGCGGCCTGGATGGTGGCGGCGCTGAAATCGTCCATGTCGAGGCCGGGGGCGGTGAGCGCCGGGTTGGCGATCCAGGGGCGCAGGTCCTCCATCCAGCGGCCCTTCTCGATCAAGCGCTTCTGCACGTGCATGGCGAGGTTCACGACGTCGAAGCTGGGCCGGCCGGACGCCATCTCGATCGCGGCCTTGGGGCGCTGCTGCTGCTCGGGGATCTGCTCGGCGCCGACGCGGATGCCGGTCAGTTCCTCGAACTCCTTTTGGTGCGCCTGCAGCACGTCGCCGCGGGGGGACTTGGCGAGGTTGACCTCGATCTTGGCGCCCTTGGCTTGCTTCCAATCAAAGGCGCTTTGTGCGTTGGCGCGCTCGACGATATTGAAAAGGGGCACGGACGCGGTGAGCGCACCGGCGGTGGCGGCCAGCAGGGTGCGGCGATGCAGCATGTTGTTCTCCCCAAGCGGCCTCTGTCGGGCCTATGGGTAAGACTAACCGGAACAAAGGGCGGCGCGGAAGGGGCGTTGCGCGGCGCCTGCCGGCATAGCCGCCAGGCACCGCGCAAGCAGCCAAGCTACCGCGACCGTAACTAACCTGAGTATGCGGCTTATACAGACAGTCCGAGTGCCGAGTGGATCTGGGTCACGGCGGGGCTTGGCAGCTTCAGCGCCGCAGCAAGATCGGCCATGTAGTCCCGTTCAGTTTGTGTATCAACTTCAATCGCCATAAGCGACGCGGCATAGACTTCGGTCGCTTCCTGGGGTGTCGTGACATCGCGGGCCAGGCCGGCGAT